>Ga0078972_1011944_pt1 | contig 15233 bp, 13 predicted proteins | sample YelNatPaOPGAMG01_FD_67568 | JGI IMG/M metagenome (GOLD analysis project Ga0078972, IMG submission 67568) | Hot spring thermophilic microbial communities from Obsidian Pool, Yellowstone National Park, USA - OP-RAMG-01 (SPADES assembly) (version 2) | ecosystem: Environmental > Aquatic > Thermal... | reverse complement strand
TGTAAACTGACCTTCCTGGACTATAGCAAGAAAATACCGAATTTGTCTTATATCCATTGATAACATCTCCCAATAATTAAATTTGTTATATTTAAATCATATAATTTAATATGAATTAGATATTTTAAATATAATAGTTTCTTTGTTATAGTATATTCGCTTAAGGTTGTCAAGAACCTTGCAAAATATTTATACAAGGCGGTTCATACCGTTCTGTGCTATAAGGAGATGTTAAAAATTGAGCTACATAGAAATTGGAAGTAAAGAGTTCAAAAAGGTTTCTGCATGTATTTTGATTGGCAGTATAGTAAATTTTGCGTTAATGTATTCACCGCAGCCGCTTATTAGTCTATATTCTGAGCTCTATCATGTCTCACCTGAAACTGCAAGTTTGTCAATCTCTCTAACAACTATCACAATGTCAGTGTGTTTGTTTTTTGTATCACTTTTTATAAGCGCTTGGAACAGAAAATTGATAATGAGTTGTTCATTAATTTTAACATCTCTTTGTGCGATTCTAACAGCTTTTCTACCTAATTTTTATATATTTTTGGCTCTAAGGCTTTTTGAGGGAATAGTTGTGGCAGGGTTCCCATCTATTGCAATGACATATTTACACGAAGAATTCTCACCTAGAGATATTGGTAAGGTCATAGGATATTATGTCTCTGGAACTGCAATAGGTGGTTTTTCAGGCAGAATTTTAACAGGTGTATTTACTGATGTATTAAATTGGCATATAGCATTCTTAATCCAAGGAGTTATTTGTCTAATCGCAAGTATATGGTTTTTACTTAACTTACCGGAATCAAATAATTTTAATAAAACAAATATATCTATTCGTCGTCTTAAATCTGTTTTGGTGTACACTCTGTTTAATGCAAGACTTGCAAATCTTTATTTAACTGGATTTTTATTGATGGGTGCATATATTACTATTCTGAATTATATTGGATATCCCCTCACGAGAGCGCCATACGATTTGAACCAAACAGCATTTGGATTTTTATTCGTAGTAAATCTAGTAGGTGTTTTTAGTTCGGCTTTTTTTGGAAGACTGGCAGATCAATATTCAAGACGATTTATAATGGGTATTGCACTCTCAATTTTCATCACAGGTGCATTGCTAACGTTAGAACCGGTTTTATTTATTAAAATAATAGGCATTTCGCTAGTTGCATTTGGGTTCTTTGCTGGGCACTCTATAGCAAGCGGTTGGGTTGGCTTCCTGGCATCAAAGAAGCAAAAGTGCCAAGCAGCTTCTTATTATTTATTTTTCTACTATTTGGGAGCAAGTTTATTAGGTTGGGCAGGAGGTTTTTTCCTTAAACCCTTTGGCTGGAATGGTATAGTCTACTACGTATGTATTTTATTAATTGTCGCGTTCCTCGCTTCAGTAAAACCATTTTCTCACAAATTTAGTTTGGGACCTATAAGAGTTTGGTCCAAATCATAGTTAGTAAAGCTAAATGCATGAATTGATAATTTCTTATTTGTAAAAAAAAATAAATCTCAATAAACATATTCATGATATTATTTTTGATAGATATTTAGTTATATGTAATTAAAAGTACTATAGATATGGAGGAGCTAAGATGTCAAAAAATATAGTCGTTTTAACAGGAAGTCCTCGAAAGAGTGGTAATAGCGATCTCTTAGCTGATGCATTTATAAATGGTGCAAAAAACGCAGGGCACAACGTTATAAAATTTACAGCTGCAGATAAAAATATAGATGGTTGCAAAGCTTGTAATAAATGCTTTTCAAAAGGAAATGCATGCTTCTTTTCCGACGATTTTAATGAACTTGCTACATTAATAATGGACTCAGATTTATTGGTTATTTCAACACCTTTATACTGGTTTTCATTTCCATCTAAGCTGAAAGCAGCAATTGATAAATTTTATTCATTTATTATAGGCAATGTTACATTAAGGGTTAAAGAAAGTTTACTTATTGTTTGCGGTGCTGCAGAAGGTGAAGCAGAATTTCAAGGAATTATCAAATCATATGAATTAATAACAGATTATATGAAATGGACAAACAGAGGTTCTATAACTATAAGGGGGATGCACGAAAAAGGCGATGTGTTGAAAACCGATTGGCTAAAAAAGATTGAAGAAATTGGAAAAAATATTTAAAAGTTTTATTACTTAAGAATAAAGATATTTTTATAAAAAAACCAAAAATGGAGCCGAGGATCAGAGTCGAACTGACAACCTGCTGATTACAAATCAGCTGCTCTGCCTATTGAGCTACCTCGGCAACGGCTAAATTATAACATAATAAATTAAATTTTGAAAAGTATCAAAAATATTTTTGTTAAAAAATAAACAATTAATTAAGAATAGATATATAATTAAATAATAAAAATAAAGGAGGAGCATATGAGTAAGATATTGGTTGTTTATTATTCTCTATATGGGCACATCCACAGGCTTGCTGAAGCTATTGGTAGCGGGGCTAGCAGTGTAGAAGATGTACGGGTATCTATAAAAAGAGTACCCGAGACCCTTTCAGATGATGTCATAGAAAAAATGGGAGCAAAAGAAATTCAACAAAAAATAAAAAACTCAATTCCAGAAGCATCATTGGAAGATTTAATCAGTGCTGACGCAGTAATATTTGGTACTCCTACCAGATTTGGCAACATGTGCGCACAGATGAAGTCATTTTTAGACAGCACGGGGGGAATATGGTCAAAAGGAGAGCTTTTTGGAAAAGTTGGTAGTGTATTCGCATCCTCAAATACTCAGCATGGGGGTCAGGAAGCTACCATTCTTACATTCATGCCATATTTATTTCATCAAGGAATGATAGTAGTAGGATTACCATATCTTTTTAAAGGTCAAACGATTATGGATCAAATTACAGGTTGTTCGCCATACGGCGCATCTTGTGTTGCTGGTGAAAATTCATCAAGGAGCGTTTCTAAAAACGAAATTGATGGGGCATACTTTCAGGGCAAGTATGTAGCACTTGTCACAAATGATATATATAAAAATAGAGAGAGAAATTTTAACTCACTAATTTCATTAAATCATTAAAATTTAGGAGGGCATTATGGCTAAAAAACCAAAAGTAATTATGACAAACAAAATTTTGGATAAGCCATACAATTGGCTAAAAGAAAGGGTGGATCTAATCTGTTGGGAGCAGGAAAATCTACCTCCTGTAGAAACTATAAAAGAATGGCTCAAGGATGCTGACGGGTTATATTCTGCATTCTATCCTGTAAACAAATCTCTATTAGAAGATGCAAAAAATATTAAGGTTGTAACTCAATGTGCAGTAGGATACGACAACATTGACGTAAAATATTGCACAGAAAGAAAGATCCCTGTATGCAACACTCCTTATGTAGTGGTAGAAGCTACTGCTGAACTTACTTATGGCTTACTAATTTGTGCAGCCAGGGATGTTATAAATGCAGTAAATTATGTAAAAGAGGGCAAATGGATTAAAAATTTTGGATATCCCTTGTCTCACGACTTACATGGTAAAACACTTGGTATTTTTGGAATGGGGAATGTTGGCACCGCAGTTGCAAGAAGAGCTAACGCCTCGCTAATGAACGTTATATATCACAACAGGAAACCAAAATCTGATGATAAAGATTTAAATGCCAGATATGTTAGTTTTGAAGAATTAATTGAAACCTCAGACTACATAGTTATACTTTCACCATTGACGCCTGAAACAAAAGGAAAATTTAATTATGAAGTTTTTAAGAAGATGAAAAAGACAGCAATATTGGTAAATGCAGCAAGGGGCCCAATTGTAGTAACGCAAGATCTATATAAGGCTCTCTTGGATAAGGAAATCGCTTTTGCAGCATTAGACGTAGTAGATCCCGAACCAATTCCAAACAATAACCCTCTTTTAAGTTTGCCAAACGTTATTATTACTCCACACATAGGCACTGCTACATATGAAACGAGACTAAACATGATGCAGCTTGCAGCCGAGAACCTATTTGATGTATTAGAAGGAAGAAAACCGAAATATTGTGTAAATCCAGAAGTTCTTTAGAATTTAATTTTTTATTTTCTTTATAGAATACATTGCCTGATCAGCTTGGTGAATTATTTTTTCAATTTCGTGAAGCTGATCAGGTTTTACTTCTGATACGCCGCAAGAAACTGATAAATTGAAGTTCAAAGTTTCTGAAGAATTGAAATCATAAATCTTTTTTGATATTCTATCTAATATTTGTTCTGTATTACTGTTTGAATTACACATCACCAACGCTACAAATTCATCGCCCCCAAACCGAGCCAACAAATCGTTTTCTCTGAATGCAGATTTTAATATTTTTGCAATATTTTTAATTGCTATATCCCCATTAATATGACCATAAGTGTCATTAATCTTCTTAAGTCCATCTATATCAAAGAAGAATAAATAAAATTTTTTACCGTCAGATTTTATTTTATCATAAGTACCTTTTATATGTACAAAAAACCCTCTTCTATTCAAAATTTCAGTAAGTGGATCGATATAAGAAAGATAAAGATTTCTAGTCGCAGTTTCTTTATGCTTTGAAATATCCATTGCAAAAATTGAAATTAGATCGTCATTAAGAGAATTTTTAAGACTAGAAATCATTACTGAGAAGGTTTTTTTATTTTTAAAATCCATTTCAGTAACAAAATTAATTTTTTTGTTAATAACGTTTTCTATCTGGCAATTTTCACAAGGGCTTTCTCTATCAAAAAGTAAACTATAGCAATTAGTACTTATATCATCAAGATTTCTTACTTGTTGATTTGCAAAGATAACATTATAATTTCTATCTACGATCAATAAATAAAATGGTAAGTTTTGAACAACAGTATTTATAATTTCTTGATCCAAATTTGCTGATAGGCTCTCTTGTATCTTTTTTGTAATATTTTTATAAAGTATTATTTTACCCTTAAAGTCTGAACTACCAATAAGTGGGATAGAACGCCTTTCTAAAATAGTACCATTTTTAAGCTCAATAATATCTGATGTTTCTTTATTTAAATCTAAAATTTCAGAATTTTTATTTAAGAACGTAGCTGAGTTTAGAACCTTTTTTGATAAAAAAATATTAGCCTTTTCGAAGCTCGAATCAAAAGAGTCATTTATTTCAGGTTCTAAATCCCATACTTTTAAATATTTTGAATTATAGAAAATACATTTCAGATTGCTATCATAAACAATTATTGCGTCTTCAAGGCATTCTAATAAGTTAAAAAATAAAAAATTAATTTTTTCTTCAGTGAGAAAGCTATAATTTAAAAGATAAGAGCCTTTACTAAACGATGATTGTCCAACATCATCTGAATCCATTATAGGCTAACGTTCTTTTGACGCATAAGGATCTTCATTTAAAATGTTTGCCCAGCGCATTATCCAATCTCTTGTTTTATTCGGGTCCACATGTGTCATAGAAATAAGAGATTTATCGTCAATATTGAAATCAAGTTGCGACTTTCTAAAACCTAGAAAATAATCTCTAGTAACTGCAAGCTCTAATTGATTAAAATCCTCAGTAAGGCTATACTTGTTCATTATATACCATGAAGAAAAATCATAACCCATTTTAAAACTATCGTTAAAGAAGCTCTCTTTTTTAGCCTTTTCATAAGCATCAGAAGAGCAAATAACAAAGTCAGTAGGTGTTTTTGTATTCAAAGAACAATCTTTGGTAGAATTATAGCCCTTTAAAAAATCTGTTTGGTTAAAATCTGTCGTCTTAGCCTGAACATTCAAAGAGATTAGGATAAAAAATAAAAATAAACATATAGCAGTCAAGTATTTCATATATACCTCCCGTCGAATTTGTTATATAATTTATTATAATTTAAAATTTCCAAAAATTAATAATTTTATCAAAACCCACCGATAAAAGTATATTTGCATTTTTTTTAAATTTAATATCTGCAATTTTATCATAGTGTCCGACAAAATTTTTTATTATCTCAGATGAAACAACATCATATAGATAGATTTCATCATCACATGAAAATGCGAAATACATACCATCATTCGAAAAAGTTAATAAATCTACCTTTTTTAGATCAAATCTTATTTCATTTAATAGTTTTCCCAATCTGTCATACATTTTTAGAACTTTATCATTATAATATCCAATAATATTTAGCCTTGAACTTATAGAAAACTTTCCATCGTCAATTCCAGTATTAAAACAATCAATCAAGTTTTTAAGATTGGCATCGTATATAAAAATCTGACCATCCTTGGTAGATAGGTAGAACCTATTTTTAAAAAATAAAACATTAAAGGGGCTAAATTCAATTTCATATGATTTGAGATCAATTTCTCTATTGACGAAATCTAATAAATATAATTTATTTTCTTTTTCAGTCCAATAAGCAGCACTATCTGACATTGATAAATTAACATCAATATTTTTGGCATTGACAATACTGAATTTTTTTAAATCTAAGTCATTATAAAAATAGATATTAACATTTTTATTTATACAAAGCAACTTATCAGGGTCATTATGTACAAAAATTTTATTAATGGGCACATCATATTCCAACAATTCAGAACTAATTATCTCTTGACTATTTAAGGAACACAACTTTAAAAAGCCAGACTTTGTACCAAAATAAACTTTTTTTACCTCTTCTGAGATAAAAGCTGCTGAAATTTGTTCATTTAAATTGAAATTTTTTTTGTTTACCAAATCTGAGGTGCTTTTGTTATATTTAATAATTATAGACTTTGATAATAAAGAATCTTTCTTCGTTAATATCTTGAGATTTGATGAAGAGTTTATAACAGATATTAATATATCTGAATAGTTAACGAATTTAGCATCAAGACATGTTCCATAAGTATTTGAAGTATATATAGTTTGCAAAGAACTAAGTTTATAGATATTTAATGAGTTTGAATAACTCTCATCGGTAGATAGGAGATAATTATCATCTTTTGAAACTGACAAATTCACAATTTTACTATTATTCATAAAAATTTTATTTTCAGTTCTATTTATATTAAAGTTGAAAATTTCAATTAAACCATTGCTAAAACCTAAAAAAATTAAATTTTCATTAAGTCTTATATCGTAAGAGGTAATCTTCAAATTATTTTCATATAGCAGAAGTTTTTTGTTATTCTTTAATGACAAGAAATAAATCTTGGAATCATCTGTAAGGTAAGATATTAGATCTAATCCATCAAAATAAAAAATTTTTCTAATTGGTTTATTCTCAATTTTTTTATGGTATATAATTTTCCCTTGAAAAATAGAATAAATAAAAATACAGCCATCCCAGGTTCCAACTACTAAAAATTCTTCATTGTCACTGGACGAGATTGAAATTATGGGATTTCTCGATAAAAATATTTTCCCAAGAAAAAGACCATCTAACATTGACCAAAAATTTATCGTACCATCGAAAAATCCAAGAATAAAATATTTTGCATTTTTTGAAATTGAGGTTACGGTAGGAAAGGAAGTATTCCAATATATTTTATGTAATATGTCAAATTCAATTTTTTTTATGTCTGAAGATTTCTTATCTGATTTGAGATCAATCCCCATAAGATCTATTTCTTCAATGCTTCTGATAATAATTTTGTCCAAAATTAAAGAATTTGAAGTAATATTAAATTTTTTCGAATCTAAAAGTTCTAAAAATTCATTTTTCATTGTTCAATATTCCCCAAGTTTTTAAGTTTTTGGTTGCATTTGTCTATCTCTAAAAGAATTGATGATTCAATTTTTGATAATAGATCTATGCCATATTCTAACATTTCGTTAACCTTTGTATACAGAGTATAAATATTTAAACTCTTCAACTCTTGAATTTTAATGTTAACCTCTTCAATCTCATTATTCAAAGAAACTATTTTATTTCTTAATATTTTTATTTGAGAAGCCAAAGAGTCATCATTTTCACATCCGAGTGCTTCAACTAATTCTTGCAATTTTTTAATGTCAGACTGTTCATATGCAAGGTTAATTTCTGACATCAAATTGTGGAAAATGATTCTTTCCTGCTCAGATCTTGCTTTATCTGGATGAAATTTGGAAGCAAGTTTTCTATAGAGCATTTTAATTTTGTCATCATTTATATGTGCTAATTCTTCTGGAATTTCTTCAATTTCTTCATCGCCTGAAAGGTTTGAACAAATTTTATCTTCAATTTTATTTAATTCCATTTCTTTTTCAAATAAAGATTCTTTAATATAATGGTTTATGATATCATCGTTTTTTTGATTGAGGTTGTTATCCAATTGAATTTTTGCAAATTTTAATTTTAACCTGTCGAGCTCCAAATACAGTTTTCCTATTCTCTCCTGATATGCCCTATAGAAGAAAGATAGCTTATTTTTAAGAGAAAGATAATCGTTTTTCAAGTTTTCAAGATCTCGTTTTAATTTATTAATATGTATTTGCAACTTTAAGATTTCATTGTTCATATCGTATTCAATTTTTTTATCTTCATATTTCATAGTAACAATTATATATAAAGAAGTTAAAATTATGTAATATAAAAAAAATTGGAGGTTTAGTTGAACAAACTAATTTCAGAATGGGAACCACAGGATGCATTGATGCTCGTTTATCCTCATGAGAAATCTGATTGGAATAATAATCTGCTGAAAATCAGACTATTTTATAATGAATTGATAAAGAGCGTTATTAAATTTGGCAAGATAATATTAATAATACCTGAAAATATGGATTGTAAAAATGAATTGAATATCAATGATAAGAATTTGATATTTATAAAGGCTACAACTAATGATACATGGATTAGAGATAATGGACCGATTTTTATAAAACAAAATGAACTTTTTACATTTTTAAACTTTAAATTTAACGGTTGGGGAAATAAATTTAATTATAAATTAGACAATGATTTAAATAATAGACTATTTTCTTCTGGAATTTTTGCAAAAAATGTAATAAAAAAGAATGTAAACTTCGTATTAGAAGGGGGGAGTATTGATAACAATGGAGACGGAATAATTTTAACCACACAAAATTGTTTGTTAAACAAAAATAGAAACCCCCAATATACAAAAGAGGCTATTGAAGAGTTATTTTCTGAAATCTTTGGACAAAATAAAATATTATGGCTGAAAAATGGTAAAATAATGGGGGATCATACAGACTCTCATATCGATATGTTAGCAAAATTTGTAAATAAAGACACTATAATATACGTTAAATCTAATAATCCAAATTATACATATTTTAATGAGTTAAACTCAATGGAAAATGAATTGATGAATTTTAGAGACTACAATGATAAATCTTTTAATCTCATACCAATAACTTTACCCGAAATTAAAGATCAACAGGGAAATTACTTGCCAGCTACTTATACTAATTTTCTTATATATAATTCTGCAGTAATTGTTCCGATTTATAATACAAAAGAAGATCAACAAGCTATGGATATATTTGAAAAAATTTTTTATAACAAGAAAATTATATCAATCGACAGTAAAATATTAATTAGCCAGGGAGGAGCAATACACTGCGCGACTAATAATGTTCCAAAGGGATTTCTAAATCAGGAGGTTTTAAGAGATGAATGTTAAGGCTTGTCTTGTGCAAAGGATATGTAATTTTTCATTAGAAGAGAACATTTCACGATCTGAAAAGGCTATATCAGAGGCTAAACAAAAAGGAGCTGATATGATAGTATTTTCAGAATTATTTTTAAATAAATATTTCTGTATATCAGAGAATGTCAATAATTTCGATCTTGCTTTAGAAGATGGTTCAAATGTGATAAAACACTTTCAAGAACTAGCTCTTTCAAATAATTTGATAATTATCTTTCCTTATTTCGAAAAAAGAACCCAAGGAATATATCACAATAGCGTTATAATTTTTGATAAAGATGGAAATATTGCAGGAAAATATAGAAAGATGCACATTCCAGATGATCCAGGATATTTTGAAAAATTTTACTTTACACCTGGGGATTTAGGTTTCGAGCCAATTCTTTGCAGTATTGGCAAGATAGGTATTTTAATATGTTGGGATCAATGGTTTCCTGAGGCAGCAAGAATAATGGCGCTAAAAGGAGCTCAAATAATAATTTACCCTACTGCTATTGGTTTTGATCCTAATGAAAAAAGATCTGAACAAAAAAGGCAGTTGGACGCATGGCTTACCATTCAAAGATCTCATGCAATTGCAAACTCACTATATGTTTTATCTGTAAATAGGGTAGGCATTGAGACCAACCATGGTCAAAAAATTAAATTTTGGGGAAATAGCTTTGTTTGTGGTCCTCAGGGAGAATTTATTGAAAAAGCAAAAGACAATGAAGAAACCTTATATGTAAATATTGATATAAATAAAAATGAAGAAGTTAGGCGTATATGGCCATTTTTTAGGGACAGAAGATATTCTGATTACAAAGAAATTGGGAAATGTTTTATAGATTAATTTTGTATATGAGGCTATATTGCAAATTTTATTTATTGGAACAAGTAGCTCAAAGTAGTATAAGTCAAGTTGCATTTGAAATTATCTTGGCATAAAATAGCAAATCTAAATAAATTTTTTAAACAGCTTTTCCGTTTAAATTTGAATTGTATTTAAAATTATTATGTTATTTCATTAAGATTCGATAAATTAATAATTTAAAAAATAATTGACAAAAAAAATTTTTTAACTATAATATTTCATAGTCACTTGGGCGAGTGGCGGAATGGCAGACGCGCCAGGCTTAGGACCTGGTGGATAAAACCGTGGGGGTTCAAGTCCCTTCTCGCCCACCAGAAATGTAAATGCGGGAATAGCTCAGCGGTAGAGCATCGCCTTGCCAAGGCGAGGGTCGTGGGTTCGAATCCCATTTCCCGCTCCATATTCTAAATAAATTAATGAACTTATAATATTAAACAAATTCTTCTTGAGGAGGAACCAAAAATCAGAACTGCAAACAGAATCCAAAACGTACCACCTTATTTATTTTCTGAAATTGACAAAAAGAAAAATATGCTTAGAGCACAAGGAAAAGATCTAATAGATTTTGGAATTGGAGATCCAGATCTCCCCACCCCAGTGTTTGTAGTAGATGCAATGAAAAAATATGTAGAAGATCCGAAAAACCACAGATATCCACCATATGAAGGAACCCTGTCATTCAGAAAAACTGTTTCTGAATGGTTTTTGAAAAGATTCAATGTAACTCTCGATCCAGACAGCGAAGTGATGGCTCTAATTGGATCGAAAGAAGGCATAGCACACCTTCCATTTGCATTCGTTGACGAGGGAGATTTCACACTTGTTCCAAATCCATCATACCCAGTTTACAATGTAACTACTATTCTTTCTGGTGGTAAGCCTTATTTTATGCCTTTAAATGAAGAAAATAACTTTTTACCAGAATTAGAAAAAATTCCTACACAGATCTTAGAAAAAACAAAAATTTTATTTTTAAATTATCCAAATAATCCTACAGGTGCTGTTGCAAGCCTAGAATTTTTTGAAAAAGTAGTTAATTTTGCTAAAAAATATGATTTTCTTATTTGCCACGATATGGCTTATTCTGAAATGACCTATGATAACTATGTAAGTCCAAGCTTGTTACAGATAGAAGGGGCAAAAGAAGTTGCTATCGAATTTCATTCCCTTTCTAAAATGTTTAATATGACAGGCTGGAGAGTTGGCTTTGCGGTTGGTTCCAAATTGGCCATAAAGGCTTTAGGAATTATAAAAACTAATATAGACTCAGGTCTTTTTGTAGCTATCCAGCAGGCATCAGAAATAGCTTTGCAAGACGACTCCAATTTCATTGCAAAGATGAATAAAATTTATATAAAGAGAAGAGATCTTTTAGTAAACGGTCTTCAAGGTCTTGGATCAGATATAATAGCCCCCAAAGGATCCTTTTATCTCTGGGTTAAAACTCCTGCTGGTTTTAATGCTTCTAGCTTTACAGAAAGATTGATGTTAGAAACAGACATAGTAGTTACGCCTGGTAGCGGATACGGATCAGAGGGAAATGGATATGTTAGATTTGCTATTACTGTAAGTGAAGATAGAATTAGAGAGGCTATTGAAAGAATGAAGTCAAGAAGTATCCAATTTTAACAAATTGTTAAAAAGCAAGTTTAAAAATGCTTTAATTTTAGAAACATATCATACCAATGAAGACGTAGAATATTTTTTAGAAGAGTCTAAAGCCTTATGTTTAACAGCAAATTTTAATCCTGTATTATCAGTTTTACACAAATTAAACAGAACTGATTCGGTTTTTCGAATTGGTAAGGGCAAAGTAGAAGAAATAAAAAATTTAATTTTAGAAAATGATATTGATGCAGTAATTGTAGATAGTGAGATAAATCCTCATACCTATAGAAATCTTGTTGATCTCTGGAATGTAGAAGTTGTTGATAGAAATGCCCTTATAATATCAATATTTGCTAAAAGAGCTACCACTAAACAGGGGAAATTGCAGGTTGAATTGGCAAGGCTAAATTATTTATTGTCTCAAACATCTGGTTGGGGAAAAGTTTTGTCAAGATTAGGCGGCGGCATTGGCACAAGAGGGCCAGGAGAAACAAAAAAAGAACAGGATAGAAGAACATTAAGATTGAAGGTTGGAAAATTAAAAAGTGAAATAAATACTATTGAAAATAGAAATAAAGTAATTAAAGAGAATATAAATACCTCAAGTTTTCCAAAGATATCTTTAGTGGGATATACAAATGCAGGAAAATCTACACTTATGAAGGTATTAACAGAATCTGATGTATTAGTAAAAGATCAGCTTTTCTCTACACTCGACACAAAAACTGCTATTATAAAGTTCAATGATAGCACAAAAGTTTTTCTCACAGATACTGTAGGTTTTATTAGGAAACTTCCACACAAGCTGATAGATGCTTTTAAGGCTACACTGTCACAAATAAGCGATTCAAATTTTTTATTACATGTTGTAGATGCATCAAAACCCATTGAAATAGTAAAACAAGATATCAATAACGTTAATAGTGTTCTTAAGGAAATAAACTCAAATGATATCCCAAGTATACTTGTTTTTAACAAAGTTGATAAATGTATGTATTTAGATGAAATATATAACCTGGCTGAGCTCTATAAGCCATATTGTTTTATAAGTGCACTAAATGGAAAGGGCATCAATCAGCTATTAGATAAAATTAAAATATTTATTTATCCAAACAGAATAAAAATTAAAATATTTTTACCACACAATAAAACAAAAATTATTAATTTAATTAAAAATTTTTCAGGAAGGATATTGGAAGAAGAATGGTCTACATTAGGAGTAAAAATTGTTTTGGACATACCTCAAGATTATGCCGATTTTTTAAATGATTATATTATTGAAATCTAAAAACCGAAAGGAGGAAGGACAAGGGAGCATCCCAAGTCTTGCTTAGATCTTATGAAATTTACAAATGAAGAATTAAATGAAAAGTCCGTAAAAGAGCTCAGAATAATTGCAAAACAGGTAGGTGTTACTGGCTATTTCATAATGAAAAAGACAGAGCTAGTAGACAAAATTTTTAAAGCTATAAAAAATATTGAAGGTAGCGAAGAAAAAAAACCTATTAAAAGAGAACATCCAAAAGACGAAGCTAAAATTAAAACTAAAGCTCCCATAGATACTAAGAATTTGGAATTACTTCTCGATAAAGTTTCAGATGCAAAAATTGAATTAAAAAATACTAGAAATAAGGATACTGTGAGGCCATCAACTCAAGAGAAAGTTCAACTTCCAAAAGTTGAGGAATCAAAACCAGCGCAAGTTTCAGAGGATAGCAGCAAAGATCTTTTAAAAAGTAAAGAAACAAATACTTTTCAGAAAAAAGAATTTTATACTTTTAAAGACAAACAGTATCCACGAGATGACAAAAGAGATGATTTGGTAAGATCAAAGGGAATACTTGATATCACACAAGATGGTTATGGATTTTTAAGGGTGAACGGTTACAGATCCTCTCCAAATGATATTTACGTAGCCCCATCTCAGATAAGAAGATTCGATTTAATTCAGGGCGATGAGATTTCTGGTTTAACTAGGCCTCCTAGGGATAGCGAAAGATATTTTAGCCTAATTAAAATAGATCATATAAATGATCTTCAGCCAGAAGACTTGAGAAATAGAAAACATTTTGAATCATTGACACCTGTATTCCCTCATAAACGCTTCAGACTAGAAAACTCATCAGAAGATGAGTCCACAAGAATCATTGATCTATTTACTCCGATCGGTAAAGGTCAAAGAGGGTTGATAGTCGCACCTCCAAAAGCAGGCAAAACTACACTTCTAAAAAAGATTGCACAATCAATAGAAATTAACCACCCTGATACTCATCTTATGGTTGTTCTAATTGACGAAAGACCAGAGGAAGTAACTGATTGGAAACGTTCAGTAAAGGGCGAAGTTATAAGTTCAACTTTTGATGAAGAACAAGAAAATCACACAAGACTTTCCGAGATAGCGCTTGAAAGAGCAAAAAGACTTGTCGAAACTGGTAAAGACGTTCTTATACTCATGGATTCAATTACAAGGTTAACCAGGGCATATAATACTACAATACAGACTACTGGCAGAACTCTATCGGGTGGAATTGATGCATCTGCGATACATAAACCAAAAAGATTTTTTGGTGCTGCAAGATCAGTAGAACAGGGCGGCAGTCTAACAATATTGGCTACATGTCTTGTAGAAACTGGGAGTAGGATGGACGATGTTATCTTTGAAGAATTTAAGGGAACGGGAAACTGGGAATTAATTTTGGATAGAAAACTAGCAGATAAAAGAATTTTCCCCGCATTTGATTTGAAAAAATCAAGCACTCGAAAAGAAGAACTTCTTTTGACACCTGAAGAGCTAAGAAAAATATGGCATCTTAGAAGGGTACTATCTTCAAGGGAGGGTAGTGACGTTACAGAACTTATTCTAGAATATATTAAGAAAACAAAAAACAATAAAGAGTTCTTAGCCAAAATAGATGAAAGAGGAGCACAGTTTTAATATACTTTAGTAATCTTGTAAACTAACCATAATCTTATTTATACGAATATAAATTATTGTTATATAAAAATATAAATATTACACTTGCTTTGATTTGATTTATATATTACTATACATTACAAGTCAAATATTAATTAGAAAGGAGAATTTATGATTTTTCCAGTTGATTGGCTTCAAATCGGGGATCAAAAAGTTCAAATTGATGCTGTAGTATATTTTCTTTGGTCAATTTGGAACGGATGGATTATG
>Ga0078972_1011942_pt1 | contig 15235 bp, 15 predicted proteins | sample YelNatPaOPGAMG01_FD_67568 | JGI IMG/M metagenome (GOLD analysis project Ga0078972, IMG submission 67568) | Hot spring thermophilic microbial communities from Obsidian Pool, Yellowstone National Park, USA - OP-RAMG-01 (SPADES assembly) (version 2) | ecosystem: Environmental > Aquatic > Thermal... | reverse complement strand
TTAGGGTGAGGGATGGGGGTTTCAGGGGGCATCCCCCTGATGTATCTTGAAATTAGTAATTTGGTGAAGAAGTGAGTATGGAATTTAGAAATAAGAAGTTAGTCTTTACCGCCATCCGCCACACAGTATGGCGGAAGTGTGGCGGGTGGCGAGAAAACATTGGAGTAGAGACTTTACCTGAAAAATGCACGAAAATGAAAATGTAGTAAGGACATCGGGAATGCCCTTGATTTATCGTAGTTTTAATGTATAATATTGCATGGAAATATGTTATCATAGAAATGCACCTATTAGGTGCATTTCTGTGGAAAGATAAATATGGGCAAAGGAATTCGGAAAGTGCGTATTTGTCGTATACCGGCAAGCATTGGGCATAGCTGAGAAATGTTTTATGCGATGCTTTTTGCTAAAAATTATGTAGGGACAACCCTTGTGGTTGTCCAAATTTCTGGACAGGGACAAGCCCTGTCCCTACATAAATGCGGTATTTTTGTGGTGTTTGATAAATTCAACCGAATGTTGAGATGATAAAATTAGAACGATTTGCTAAAAATGCAAATCCTCTTACTATTGCCGGACTGCGTAAAATTGCGGTTTTTGATGTTTCTACAGTGAAAAATGCCACATTTTTGTGTATTTTTCAGGTCCAGCCTTTCTGAAAAGTGTTGACTTTTGCATTCCCCCTGTGACAAAATTTAATCACTCAGGTCATAAAGATAGGCGGTGGCACCGGGAGCCCGGAACTCATCAATCCTTTTACCCAGCATATTCAGATAGGTAATAAACAATTTTTCCTCGTCAACCCCGTATGTTTTTATTACATGTGAAAAAAGAAACCAGACCCTTGGCTTACCTTTAAACTTTTCAAGTTCAGAGTAGTATTTTGTCCAGTCATCCCAGGAGTATGTACCCACAATACATTCCTCAATTTTAAATCCGTATCTTTCTGAATAGTATAAAAAGGCATTGTAAGAGGCATAATACAGGTAAATTATGTCCCCATCTTTTTTATGGTTTCGCACATAGTGAAGGACCGGTCTCAACTCTTCGGGTGCCCGGGGCACAAAAAGTCGATGGAAGGCATTAACCCCGGGAACTAACAGAGGTAATGAGACCAGACAGATGCCTAAGAGTCTTGAGGACTCGGAAACTGCTTTCATAATATAATCCAGACCATAGGCAACGAGCAGGGTCATCATAGGAATGATGAATAGAATTACCCTCCCTTCAAATGGGAATTTTTTAAGACCCGAGGCAAACAGGGCTAAAATAACTGGCAAGAGCAATACCGCAAGTTCATATCTATTTCTTTTCCATAAGCAAACCAGACCAACGAGAAATGAAAGCACTGCAAAAAGGAGTTCATAGATAGAAAACCCTAAAGGATTTTTGAAGGTCCTCAAGAATACATAGGCGAACCATTTTAAGTCGGTAAGGGATTGGGGCGGCAGGGGCATAAAACTCTTTTCCCAGTAAGCGAGGAGTTCCTGGTTTTGTCCTGTCGCTCTGAGATTCACATAATAATCTATTCCGAAACTGATAATATAGGGAATTATTGCAAGGATAAAAGAGAGATAATTTATTCTTTTATTCTTGTATGCCTGAATGACCAAAATGATAATCCCGGCCCAAAAGACAAAAATTGAAGGGTGTGAGAACCATAGGGCAATTGCGCCGATGATACCCAAAAAGATAAGTTTGCTCGGGTGAAAATTTTTAACGATATTCAATATAAATAAGACAAGCAGAAGGCAGATTGTAACATCGCTTGAATATTGTTTTGCCTCTGAGGCAAAGTAAATCAATTCGTTATTCACAACAAAGATAAAAAGTGCAAAGATTTTCGCATTTCTTGAGAGTAATTTTCTGGTGAGAAGATAAAAGAGAAATATTGAAGAAATTCCGGCAATGAGGGGGAAGATACGGAGTGAATAATCATTATTACCAAAGATATTAAAAAAGAATCTCTGGATATAGAGAAATCCAATCGGCGCAGCCTGAACATAATCCAATGGTTTTAGGAGTTCAGGGTATGAACGATGGATAATGTTTAATGCCAGTGCTGCCTCGCCTTCAGTCAAGGAGCGATTATAGAGGAACTGTCCGATGCGGAATATAATACCCAGACCAATGATGATAATTATTGGAATATCCTGCCTTCTTATCTTTTTCATATCAGTAATTGAATCTGCACTCCTGACGGAAAAATTCAAAAGTAAGATACCACAGGAGGGAATCTGCCAACTGGTATTTTCCATTATAAAATTGGGTAATCAAACGTTCTATTTTATTAAAATCGTAAGGCGCAAAGTTGCGGGTATCCCGGGATTTGGCTGTATCCCTGATAAATTCTTCAAGACCCTTGAGAATTTCAATTTTTGTTTTATCCTTAAAAGAACTTCCCAATCCCCTTTTAATTTTTGCCAAAGAATAAAGCAGAATTTTGTTTGATGATAATGAAAATGGATAAACTTCGTTCTCCTTGACCAGCGGGAATCGACTTAATACATAGACCCTTCTTTTAATAAAATCTTTAGGAAAATTTTCCCGCCGGCGCAACTTAAGGGGGGTTGAGAGAACGGCCGCAAAGATGGTTGATTGAGCAAAAGGAGAAAAGGTCGGGACGACGCCGTCAAGCCGGACAAATTCCGGACCGAATCTATTGGGCAGGCACATCTTCATTGCGATGAGATCAAGATATGCTTCATCTATCTTTCCCTTTTCAAACAGAGAAAGGTTTATACAGTCCTCAAAAAATCCCTTTTCCATTTCTTCGGTTATTTCATCAGAGAATATGTCAGCGCGTGTAAAATAAAGACTTTTTATCAACTGCCGCGGGTTTGAGAAAAATTTATGATACAAAAGCAAGCGGTGAGAAAAATGCCGGCGCAAAATTTCTCCAAAACCACCATCAATAACAATCCAGTCTGGGTGATATAATGATTTATAAAAATTCAGACGGATTGCATCAAGAACCGGGGCACAACATTCATTGTGGGTTGAGAATTCGCGCATCAGTTTGAGGCATAATTGACTATCCAAAATTTCATGCCCAAAATGATAGTGGTTCAATTGCAGTGTTTTTGCGATGCGGAGGGCAACCTTTACATCCGGTCTATCATAATCTCCAAAAACACACACCGCCCACCTTTCCCTGGGTTTTGAGAGAAGGGCACTCAATAATAAACGGGAATCAATCCCCCCGGAAAGTAATAAGATAACTCTGTAATTTTGATTAAAAAGAAATCCGGACCAGACCTCAATGGCTGATGCAAGGTCGCATTTTGTTTCAGGAATAAAATATTCTTTGGGTCTGTGGATTTTATATCTATTCTCCTTTATTTCAACAACCCCGCCGGGGCCCAATTTCTCAATCGGATTTATTATGCTCTCATTGGACAATTGGTGATAGGAAAGCCATTTTGAACCAAAACGGGCAAAATCAATCCGACAATTCCCACAAATTTTGCTCAGCCAGGATAGATTTGTCGAAAATAAAAGATAATTATGCCAGGGCAAGAGGTAGAGGTCCCGGACGCCCCTTGAATCAACCCGGCCGGTAATTCGGTCTTTATTCCAGAGGATTGCTGTAAAATGACCTTCAATTGAGGATAAATCTAATGTGGGCTTTGATAATATCTCCTCCCAGTCTTTTTGGGAGAGGATATGTTTTCTATCATCAAGTTCCGGAGAAATGCCAATGCCACAGACAATCCAGTTCTGGTGATTATTTTTAACTGATGAGGTTAAACAGGTTTCTTTTAAGCCGCCTGCATAAATGGAAAATTTTGGTGAATGGTATCTGGATAATGGTTGAGGAATATTCTTCTCAACCAAAGAAATTACTTCAGGGTCAATCCTTTCTCCGGTTATGCCCAGTATCCAGCTCATATCTCAACCTCCAGTTTCTTGGGAAATTTTGTGAGGTCAATTACCTTTCCATTTTGGTCAAGATATATTACATCCTCAAGCCTTATTCCATACCCCTTTTCTGGATAATACAATCCCGGCTCAATTGTAAATACCATCCCCGGCTCAAGGCGGTCATAGTTTGTCTTGGAAAGTCCAAATTCCGGGCCTTCGTGAACATTCAAACCAAGGCCATGGCCAAGGGAATGGCAGTAGCCCTTCTGGGTTTTGGGATTTGTGAGGGGTGTGGAATGTCCATTCTTTTCAAAAAAATTGCAGACTGCAATCTCAATCTCTGTGGTCCTTCTGCCAATCTTAAGATTTTCAATTGCCAATTCCTGTGCCTCTTTTACAATTGTGTATTCTTTTTTAATCTCTTCCGGGGCCTTCCCGAAGCAGATGGTTCTTGTAAAGTCAAAATAATAACCACCATCTATTTCCTGTGGAAAGATGTCAAAGACGATGGTCTTTCCGAGTTTTACCGGCTCGTCGTTTTCTCCTGAATTATGGGGAATCCCGGCATCTCTTGCCTGGGCAACAATAAGCCCTGAGGAGTTTATTAATCCATTTTCAAACAACCTCTTGCTCAACATCTCTTTGAGGTCGCGGATAAAAAGTTGCCTATGTCGTTCTTTATATATCATACCGTTTTTTACCTCCATCTTTTGAACTGCTTTTATTGTCTCATTGAACGCAGATACGACACCATCCCGCGCCCTTTTTATTCTATCTATCTCCTCTTTATCCTTTGTCATCCTGGCCTCAGAAATCAGGGATTTTTTCGGCTCATAAAGAATTTCAATATTTTTGTTCAAGTTTCTTATTCTCTTAAGCAGATTATACCCGCTTCCCCAATCCCTATTCCCATAAAACGCCACCCTGCCTCTTACTTTGAAATCTTCAAGGATTGTGTTAATCAAAACCGCCTCGGCCTTTATCTTGTCCGGATAGCGATTGTAAATTTCCCATACTCTATATTGACTAATATTTATCAGTTTCAAACGGGTCTTTTTTGCCTCTTCCCTCTCCATTGGGTGATGGATTAGATATGCGGAATGATTTTTTTTCTTTACATAAAATCCGCTAACCTTTACACCGTTTAGAAGATAAAACATCGTCGGGTCCCTTACTGGTGAACCCATTGCAAATATCGCATCCACATCCTCCCTCACCATTAAGATATTCAGGTCTTTCTTCATTTTTTACTCCTTTATTTTATATACCAGGTAGCGATTTTGAAGAAATTCTCTAATATCACCTGACCAGCCGGGTGCTTGTCGTCAAAGCGCTCCGGATGGAATTGGACACCATAAATCGGCTGGGTCTGATGTTTTATCATCTCAACTGGACAGTTTGGAGACTCAGCAAGTCTTATAAATTCGCAGGGCACATTCGCCACCATCTCCTCGTGTGATTCCATTACCATAATCTTATCGCCAAGTCCATCAAATATCTCATCATCCACAAGTTTTTTTACAATGTAATAACCTTCAATCTTCTGACCCATTGGAACCACCTCCTCATAAAATGCACGGGCAATGAGTTGATGTCCAAAACAGATTCCCAAGATTGGTTTTTGGGCATTTTTTATCAACTCTGCAACATTTGTATATAATTCAAATATCCCTGGTTCAGCAAGTTTACGCTGGGAGCCCGAGATGATTATTGCATCATACAATTTTACATTCTCTTCCACGGTGATTGTGGAGTGGTCCTTTATTTCAACCGTATGAACGGTGATGTTCTGAAGGACTTCATAAAGTTTTTCAATTTGCGGAGAATTTGGCAGATAGCAGTCAATCACCAGTGTTCTCATCTATTACCTCCCAAAGTTCTTCAACAAGTTTTGACTCCTTTACCCTTTTTATTTCTCTTCCTTTCGCAAATATGGCACCGATTCCCTTACCACAGGCGATGCCGAAGTCGGCCTCTTTTGCCTCACCGGGGCCATTGACGACACATCCCATTACCGCAATTGTCAGTGGTTTTTTAAGATTTTTTATTTTTTGTTCAACCCTGTGGGCAATTTTTTTTAAGTTTACCTCACACCGACCGCAGGTCGGACAGGAGACCAATTTCGGTCCTGTGGTGCGCAGATTCAATGAACTCAAAATTTCAAATCCGGCAATCACCTCCTTTACCGGGTCAGCAGTCAATGAAACCCGGATTGTATCACCAATTCCCTGAGACAAAAGAATGCCAATACCAACTGCACTATGAATTGCCCCGGGTAACAAAAGTCCTGCCTCGGTAATTCCAAGATGGAGGGGAAAGTCGCATAGATTGTGAATCATTTCATAAACCCTTAAAGTATCTACCACGCTGGCGCACTTTGCGGAAATTACAATATCATAAAAACTATTTTTATAAAAGACCTCCAATGTCCTATTCAGGGTTTCAATCATTGCCTCGGGTGTGGGATGGGAATATTTCTTTAAGATTTCTTCAGGCAAAGAGCCGGCGTTGATACCAATGCGGATTGGAATGCAATAGTCTTTTGCCTTTTTAATCACTTCCTGAATTCTCTCCGGGCCACCGATATTCCCGGGATTTATTCTTATTTTATCAATCCCTGAATCAATTGCCAGAAGTGCCAGGCGATAGTCAAAATGGATATCCGCAACCAGCGGAACCCCAACCTTCTGCTTTATTTCCTTCAATGCCCGTGCCTCGGTGCGGTCTCTTACCGCAAGACGGACCACTTCACACCCTGCCCTTTCCAATCTCTTTATCTGCTGGACTGTCCTTTTAATATCCGCGGTCTTTGTTTTTGTCATTGACTGAACCACGACCGGTGAATTACCGCCGATTTTGATATTTCCAACCCTTACCTGACGTTTCTCTTTTCTCATTCCTTTTCTCTTTTTATCTTTGCCCCAAGACTTTTCAATTTTTTCTCAAATTTCTCATAACCCCGGTCTAAATGGTAAATCCTCCGGACATAGGTCTTTCCCTTTGCGGCGAGTCCGGCCAGAACCAGCGAGGCTGATGCCCGCAGGTCCGATGCCATTACATAGGTCCCGGTCAAATTTTTAACTCCCTTAATCACTGCAGTATCACCCTCAAGGGTTATATTTGCCCCCATTCGGGAGAGTTCTATAGCCTGCATAAATCTATTTTCAAAGATTGTTTCTTTTATAGTGCTTGTGCCCCGGGCTAAGGAGAGCAGTGCCATAAACTGCGCCTGCATATCAGTGGGAAAACCAGGATATGGGGCAACAAAGATATCGGTGGGTTTTATTAGCTTTCTTCCCTTTACAATAAGTTCGTCATCCTTCACCTCTACTTCGGCACCGGTCTCCTTAAGTTTTTCAATCACGGCGACAAGATGTTCGGGCTTGCAGTCTCTTATCCGGACAGCACCACCAGTGATTGCCGCTGCAACCGCAAATGTTCCGGTTTCAATCCGGTCCGGAATTATCCGGTAATGCACACTATCCAAAGAGTTATTGCCCTGGACTACAATTTGACTTGTTCCCTCGCCACTGATTTTGACACCAATTTTTTTCAAAAAATTTGCGACATCAACAACCTCTGGCTCGCAGGCGGCAAAGTTTATTGTAGTCGTGCCTTCCGCACCGGCCGCCGCAACCATCACATTGATTGTTGCACCGACCGAGGTTCCTTTTGCACCCTGAAGATTAATCTCTGCTCCCTTCAGTCTTTTACATACAGCATTTATGTAGCCTTGCTCAATCTCAATATCACAACCCAGAGCCTTCATCCCCTTGATATGAAGGTCAACCGGCCTGGGACCGATTGCACAACCGCCGGGCAAGGAAACCCGTGCCCTTTTTTCCCTTGCAATAAGAGCCCCTAAAACATAATAGGAAGCCCTCATTCTTCTAACAATGTCATATGGGGCGACGATGCGTTTTATTCTTGGGGTGTGGATTTGAAGGATATTATTTTTAAAATTTACTGATGAACCGAGGTATTCTATAAGTTCAATCATTGTTTGGACATCCACTACATTCGGGACATTCTCAATGACCACTCTTTTATCAGTTATTAAAGATGCGGCAATTATGGGTAGTGCGGAATTTTTCGCCCCAGAAATTTCAACGACCCCGGAAAGTTTCTTTCCTCCTTCAATGACAAATCTATCCATAAAGGAAATTATAGTTATTTTCCCAAAAATGTCAATACAGGACTGCCTTGACATCACTATTTTTTTGAATATACTAAAATTAGGGCGGCATAGCCAAGTAGCAAGGCGGCGGTCTGCAAAACCGCTATTCGCCGGTGCAAATCCGGCTGCCGCCTTTTCGGTTTTTTTTGAAGGAAAATTTCATCCGCCATACTGTGTGGCGGATAGAAAAGAAATGGACAAGATACATCTGGAGTAGATGAACTGCTAAAGGGAGTGCATAAAGTCAAGGTTAATTGCTATTCGGGGGTTTCAGGGGAACTCCCCTGATGTATCTTGACAAAGAGATAAAAATGATTATTATGGAAAAAATGATTAAAGTAATACTCTTTGATCTTGACGGCACCCTTTATAAAAGTTCTGAAGTTTATCAAAAATTCGCCGAAGCGGCCTATTTTACTTATGCAAAGATAAAGAAGACAACAATTGAGGAGGCAAAAGAAGTCCTGGAAAAAAGACGGGAGGAGATGAAAAAGGAAAAAGGATATGCCGTTCCTTATACACTGGCGCTTCTTGAATTTGGGATTTCAATTGAACAGTGGCACAGAGAAAATATCGCCTATTTTAATGCCGGTGATTATCTTATGAAGGATGAGAAGTTAAGAGGGGCGTTAATAAAATTAAAAGAAAAGTGTAAACTGGGAGTCTTTACAAATAACAATAGGATTCAAACCGAAAGAATATTAAAGGCAATTGGTGTTGAAGAAATCTTTGATTATATTTTCACTTACGAAAGTTTTAACTTGATAAAACCCGATCCTGAGATTTTTAAACTTGTGGTAAAAAGATTAAATGCCAGGCCTGAAGAATGCCTGATGGTTGGTGACCGATATTATGTGGACCTCGTTCCGGCAAAAGAACAAGGAATGCAAATATACGAAGTAAAGGGACCAGAAGACATCCCTAACCTTTTAAACATTTTTTAAGGTATGGGATTTTCAATCCCCTACCTTGGTCGTTTCTACGAGTTCCTGGGTGCCAGACTTTAGTAAACTTGTTTCAGCATCTCATTGTTCTGAATTTATTGCAGGATTGCCTCAGCATTTTAGATTCCGAAACAAGTTCGGCATGACATTTCTCTATTTTGTCATTCTGACCCTCAACGAGGGGAAGGGAAAGAATCTCTGGGTTTTTCAGGGGTGTCGCCCCTGAATATCTTGAAGTATAGGAATTTAAAAAATAACTTCGGTCGCTTCGCTCCCTTGCCTAACCTGCGGTTAGAGCACTATACTTAATAATGAAATTTCTCATTAGAGAAAAGAAACGGACAACCATAAAGGTTGTCCCTACGAAAACATTAAAATGACACCACTTGTGGTGTCATGACCGCACAAGTGCGGTCAATCTAAATTGTAGGGACAGAACTTGCCCCTGTCCGTAGGGGTTTCAGGGGCTTTAGCCCCTGATGATGTTCAAAATGGACTTGACTTTTAATCAGTAATGAATATAATCAAAAATAAATGAAAGGATTGATTCTCGCCGGCGGCTTTGGCACGAGACTGAGACCCCTTACCTATACCGGGGCAAAACAACTCATTCCCGTTGCAAACAAACCAATTATTTTTTATGGTATTGAATCTCTTGTTGATGCCGGAATAAAGGAAATTGGTATTGTCGTTGGTGATACAGCAAAAGAGGTTGAATCAGTTGTGGGTGATGGTAAGAAATTTGGAATCAGGATTGAATACATTCCACAGGAGGCACCACTCGGACTTGCCCATGCAATAAAGATTTCAAAAGATTTTTTGGGTGATGAACCATTTATTATGTATTTGGGTGATAATATTCTTAAAGACGGCGTGAAGGATTTTGTTGCCAAGTTTCAATCCCTGAAACCCGATGCCCTGATTCTACTCACGAAAGTCCCAAATCCGAAAGAATTTGGCGTGGCAATTGTTGATGAAAAAGGGAAGGTGAAAAAATTGATTGAGAAACCAAAAGAACCACCTTCGGATTTAGCACTGGTTGGTGTTTATCTTTTCAATAAAAAAATTTTTAAGGCGATTGAATGTATAAAACCATCCTGGCGCAATGAACTTGAGATCACGGATGCGATTCAATATCTTTTAGACAATAATTACTGTGTTGAGTCACATCTCGTGAAGGGCTGGTGGAAGGATACCGGAAAGCCCGAAGATATTATTGAGGCAAATTTATTGGTTTTGGAGGATATTGAGCCCCAAAACCAGGGGAATTTGGTTGATACCACAATTCAGGGGAGGGTGCGAATTAAAGAAGGCACAAGAATTGAGTGTAGTACGATTAGGGGTCCGGTTGTCATTGGCCGAAATGTTCATATTGTTAACTCATTTATCGGCCCCTTCTCTTCAATCGGTGATGGAGCCATCATCAATAATGCAGAAATTGAATGCAGCGTAATAATGGAAGGTGCCCAGATCAAGAATTTAAATAAACGAATAGACCGCTCAATAATTGGTAAAAATGTTATCCTCAACCAATCCAATTCTTCACCCCGGACTCATCGGTTCTATCTGGGTGACCAGAGTTTTGTTGAACTTGCGGAATGAAAGAAGTCATTGGATTTAAAGGCAAAGAATTCATTGATGGTGTAAAGATTAAGAACTTAAGACTTTTACCCGATGAGCGAGGAAGATTGATGGAAATTTTAAGGGGTGACGATGAAATTTTTGAAAAGTTTGGTCAGGTCTATGTTACTACTGCATACCCAGGAGTGGTGAAGGCATGGCACTATCATAAAATTCAAAATGACAATATGACCGTAATCAAGGGAATGGCAAAGATTGTTCTTTATGATGACCGTGCGGGAAGTCCAACCCAGGGTGTGATAAATGAATTTTTTGTTGGTGACCATAATCATCTTTTGATTCACATCCCCAAACTAATCTGGCATGGATTTAAGTGCATCAGTGAAGAAGAGTGTATTATTCTCAATATTGTGACTGAATGCTACAACTACAAAAATCCTGATGAATACCGAAAGCCACCGCACAATTCAGATATTCCTTATGACTGGGCAAGGAAAGATGGATAAGATAAAAAATTCGAAATTCGCAATCCAAAATCTGAAATAAAAATGAGGATTTTAATCACTGGTGGTTGTGGATTTATTGGCTCAAATTTTATCCGTTATTTCAACGCCCGGCATCCTTACTACAAAATTCTGAATGTTGACAAACTAACCTATGCGGGGAATCTTGAAAATCTCAGGGGGATGGAGCGAAAGAGGAATTATCATTTTGTCCGGGCGGACATCAGTTCAGCCTCGGTAATGCGTCGGATTTTTGAAAAATTTCGCCCTGATGCCGTAATTAACTTTGCAGCTGAGACACATGTTGACCGCAGTATCTTATCTCCGGCACCATTTATAAAAACAAATTTTCTTGGCGTCGGCGTTTTATTAAATCTCGCCTTACGCTTTGAGGTCAAAAAATTTTTGCAAATCTCAACCGATGAAGTTTACGGTTCTATTCTGGTGGGAAGATTCCGCGAAGACAGTCCCCTTGACCCATCAAGTCCCTATGCCGCAAGTAAAGCGGCCGCCGATGCCCTGGTCATCTCATACTATAAAACGCACGGCCTTCCAATTTTGATTACCCGTTCATCAAATAACTACGGTCCTTACCAGTTTCCTGAAAAACTTATTCCTTTAACAATTCTCAATGCCTTAAACAATAAAAAGGTCCCGGTATATGGTGATGGACTCAATGTTCGGGATTGGCTCTATGTGGAGGATAACTGTGAGGCAATTGATAAGGTTTTTCACGAGGGCAAAATCGGCGAGATCTATAACATTGGTGGTGAGAACGAATTGACCAATCTTTATGTGGTAAAGATGATTTTAAAATTATTGAATAGAAGCGAAAATTTGATAACCTTTGTGAAGGACCGACCCGGACATGACCGGAGGTATTCGCTTTCTTTAAATAAAATCCGAAGACAGCTCGGCTGGCATCCCAGCACTTCGTTTGAGACTGGTTTAAAAAAGACTATTGAATGGTATAAAAAAAATCAGAAGTGGTTGAAAAATACTCAGACCGGAGAATATCGGGAATTTTATAAGAAACATTATTCCCAATTAGGACTTGACGAGTTTTGATGGAGGGTTTTGTTGTTGCAATTGATGGTAATGCCGGCTCGGGCAAGAGCACCACGGCAAAGGGCATTGCCCAAAGATTAAAATTTTTCTATCTCGATACTGGTGCAATGTATCGTGCATTTACCCTTAAGTATCTTAATAACGGTGGAAATGAAAAGATTGATTTGGACTTAGTCCGTAAATTATTGAAAGACACAACCATTGAACTCAATCTTGATGGCGAAAATTTAGTTGTAAAATTGGATGGCCAGGACGTATCACAGGAGATCAGGACGCCCCGGGTCAATGCTTTGGTTTCCCAGATTTCGGCAATCAAGGAGGTGCGTGACTGGATGGTAAAGAGACAGCGTGAGATTGCCCGGGGAAAGAATATTGTTTGTGAGGGACGGGATATGACTACTGTAGTATTTCCCGATGCACAGGTAAAAATTTTTATGGATGCGGATTTAAGAACTCGGGCAAAGAGAAGGCAGAAGGAATTAAAAGAAAAGGGTATCAAAGCAAAACTTCGTGAGGTTATAAAAAATCTGAAGTTTCGTGATACATTTGATTCCCACCGGGAATACTCACCTTTAAGAAAGGCAAAAGATGCTGTTGTAATTGATACCACAAATTTGACGATAGATGAGGAAATTGCCCGGGTTGTAGAGGTCGTTCTACAAAAATTGAATAAAACTAATCTTTACAAAGAATCTTTGTGATAATCTGGGCAACTTCATAAGGCTGGTGCCATTCAATATCAGGAATTTTACCAAACCAGGTTAATTGTCTGCGGGCAAAATTTCTTGTCTGCTGTTTTGCTTTTTCAATTGCTTCAGAGCGCGTCAATTTGCCCTGAAGATAAGCGACAATCTCCCGATAACCAATGGTTCTCAGACCCGGGCAATCCGGTCTATAACCCATATTCAGAATTTTCTTCACTTCCTCAATGAGTCCCCCCTTTATCATATTATCAAATCTTTCGTTAATTTTTTTATACAATTCTTCACGAGGTAAATTGATACCAATGTAGTAAGGTTGATATTTAGCATCCGGTTTTTTGCTTTTGATGAGTTCGCTCAATGGCTGACCGGTAATCTCATAGACTTCCAGGCCGCGTAGAATCCTTTGCCGGTCCTTTGGTTTTATGATACTCGCCCATTGCGGGTCAACCGATAGTAATCTCTTATACAAAAACTCAACCCCTTTTTCTTTTAAGATGTTCAATAACTTCTCTTTGACTATTGGGTCTGATTGGGGCAAATGGTGGAGGGGGTTGAATAGTGCCCTAATATATAAACCAGTCCCTCCACAAACCATCGGCAAACGGCCTCTTTTTTCTATTTCTTCAATCTTCTGTCCGGCATCACGGGCAAATTGACCACAGGAATAAGTCTGATCTGGCGTTATGATATCAATAAGATGGAATTTTATCTGGCGACATTCTTCAAATGTTGGTTTGGCAGTTCCGATATCCAAATATTTGTATATCTGTCTTGAATCAGCAGAAATTATTTCACCATTACTTTTCTTTGCAATTTCTATCGCAAATTTTGTTTTACCCGCACCGGTTGGACCAACGATGGTCAGAATTTTACTTCTTTTTGCTGCCATTAGAGAATATTACAAATAAATTCCCAGTCGGGATAATACTCCCACGATAAATGATTGAAACAGAATAATTAGAATCCCCCCCAGACTCAAAAATGGGCCGAAGGGAATCGGGTTTTCCTTACTTTTATGGGCTGCGACCAAATAAATAATACCAAAGATAGAACCACTGAGAGCGGCGAGGAAAATTCCGGGGATAATCATTGGAAAGCCGATATAGGCACCAATCATTGCAGTAAGATAAACATCCCCAAGCCCCATCACTTCTTTCTTATATACCCGATTCCCCAAAACCCGTATCAGGAAAATCAAACCTCCTCCAAAGAGCATTCCAATTAAACCTGAATAGAAATTTTTGTTTAATATCTGGAAGGCAAGTCCTGAAATAATTCCCGGGATTGAAAGGGCATCGGGAATCAACTGATATGTGAAATCAATCCCGGAAATCGCAATAAGCAGGGCAAAGAAGATGAGGATAAAAAAGAGGTTTAAAGAAATTTTAAATTTGACGAAAGACCATAAAAAAAATAATCCGCTTAAGAGTTCAACTGTTGGATACTGCCAGGAAATCGGCTTTTCACAATTAGAACACCGTCCCCCCAAAAGAATAAAACTTAAGATTGGAATATTTTCATACCAGCGAATTGGCTTCTTACAATGTGGGCAGAAGGAACCCGGCTTAATTATTGATATTCCTCTTGGCAATCGGTAGATTAAAACATTTATAAAACTCCCTATCGCAGTTCCTAAGATAAATGCAAAGATTGAATAAATTAACCTCAAGTCCCTCCCCCCTTTAAATTGAAGTAAACGGCGAACAAAGCGAGACACTTGTGTAAATCACCAAGACTTTCCTGCACCAATGTAAAAAAATTATCGTAATCAAACCCATATACTTGAGGCATTGCCAGGACTGCCTTTTTTACACCCGGCACAATTGAAGGCATAATTATTTCGTGTTCAGCAAGACTTACGAAGACATCCGCATTGTTTAAGGGTTGCCGGAAATCGTTCTCTAAGATTATGTTATTACCAATCTCAATCAATGATTTTGTCACGCCATAGAAAAGGTATTTTGTTTTCTCAAAAACTCTAATCTGGTCCTGTTTGTGGTATTGGTCCTTTTTGGCCGCGATATTTTTTATTTCCCCAATGTTTCTTTCAATAATTTCGTGTAATTTTTTAAAATCTTCGGCATCCATACCATAAATTATATTAAGAAAAACAGAAGTGTCAAGATTTGATAAAGTAGAGGAACAGCCCCTTTTTTGTGATAAATCGTTATCTTTTAATCGGTTACGACATCTATCGTGTAACATTAAAGGCTATATCTTAACGAAACTCTTCATTATGAAAAGAGATTAAACAGAACATACTTCAGGGGCTTTGCGTCGAGTAGAAGCCATTTCGACCTTTCGGTTATAGACCTCCCTCACAGAACCGTGCGTGTAGATTTCCCCCACACGGCTCTTCAGGAATACATCCCTTAAGGATAGTAAAGGAGTGAT
>Ga0078972_1011940_pt1 | contig 15236 bp, 17 predicted proteins | sample YelNatPaOPGAMG01_FD_67568 | JGI IMG/M metagenome (GOLD analysis project Ga0078972, IMG submission 67568) | Hot spring thermophilic microbial communities from Obsidian Pool, Yellowstone National Park, USA - OP-RAMG-01 (SPADES assembly) (version 2) | ecosystem: Environmental > Aquatic > Thermal... | reverse complement strand
ATGATCAAGCCAGAATGATGTAACGGCTTAGATAAGTCAGCTTTAGCCTTAAACTCTTCAAAATTGCGAATTATCTCCCTCATCAACATCCCCCTGTTTTGGCTCCAAACCATCCTCGAGAAGAATATGCTCAAGAGCCCTCTCCAGCCTGCCGCGAACTTTCAAGTAATGCTCATTGCAAAGATACATGTAGCGAGGAAGCTTGGCTGCAACCATGTAACGCACTTCCCCACTTCCACCGCAAACTTCACACTTTCCAATCCTTGTTGGAACCTCTGCAGTGCGGCACCTTTTAAGCTGGAAGGCAACAATCCCGCCTAAACGCCTCATGTCTGCCTCCTCCTTACTATGCCTTCAGCCCTCCTGCTCTGCTTGCTTCTCTATTTCTTCAATCCTTAGGCGGACGGCTTCTGAAACGAACTCGGCAACACTATGGTAGGTTCCAACTTTCGCGATCAGCCTTTTGACACGTTCAATAAGCTCCTCCCTCAGGGTCACACCTTTATAATTTCTTGTCGGCATCTCAACCCCGCCTAAACTCCGTTTGTGTGGTTTAAGTGTGGTTTGAATATAAAGATTGTCGACTTGCAAAATTAAAAAATTGAAATGTGGCAACCGAAAATTTATTAAGTCTTGACTAACGCATACTTAAGGTGTAGGTATGGTATATGCCAATAGGCAAATACAGAGGTGTAACCCTCCAAAGAGAACTTCTAAACAAAATAGAGGATTACATTAAGGCTCATCCGGAAATGGGCTACAAGAGCATAGCAGACTTCATAACGGATGCTGTCCGTGAAAAATGCGAAAAACTCCAAGTATTGACACCCACGCCTCAACTTCCGCCCCTTGAACATTTCAACATAAGCGAGCATGGGGTCCGCGTCCTGGACAGAACATTAACAAACGGCTACTCAAGAGGGCGCATAATAGACGTTTACTTTAGGCCTGAAGGCGTATGGTGTGAATATTGCCAAACGGACAACTGCCGCCACATACAATTCGCCCTAACAATACCAAAAGTTAGGGAAATAGTCTGGAGAAAACGCGAAGAAGGATGGAACCTGCCAAAACCACCGCCGGAAATTTAAGGACAGAAAACACATGCAACTCAAAATGAACGTTGAATGGCGAAACATATGAAAACCATTAAAATAGATGATGAAATCCATAGAAAGCTGACAATTACGCTTGGAACGTTAATGGCGCAAACAGGCAAACCGCAAACATATCAAGACGCATTAAAAGCCATAATCACGCAGTCAGTAAAGCTACCGGAGGAAACCCTCAAAGAAGTTGAAAACTTCGTTATCGAAAACAAGCACTTAGGCTACATAACAAAAGAGGAGTTCATACGCCAAGCCATACGCTTCTACCTAAAATGGAAAGCAAAAGAATACGAATACATAGAAATCCCAAAAGAAAAATATGAAAAGCTAAACAAAGCCGTGAAAAAAATGAGAATGCCCTACTATAATGCTGCAGAATTCATAAAAGATCAAATAAACAAGACACTTGAACAATACGAAAAATTTCTTGAGGAAAAAGAATAACGCTATGAGTGAAAAATTTGGAAACGTCGTTAAGCTAAAGGCCTTTGGCAATGTTGATAATAAGTTAGTGAAACGATTGTTGGATATAATCGTTGAGTATGACATAGCCAAAAAGAGTTAGAAGTTTATAAGCGAGAAAAAGAACAATAAAATTGGAGAAGATGAGCAGGGCAGTTTTGGACGCAATAATAAACGCCATGCAAGTTCTATTAAGCGAAATTGAAAGGGAGCAACTATACCATGAGCTATTAGCCTATTTTGGGCTTATAGGCGCAGCAGATGAGTGTCAAGCCTTGGAGGCTACATGGCAAGACCCATATAATAGGCGTGAAATTGAATACTTTATCCATGCTTGGCTTTCAAGGAGGAGAAAGCGTAAAGAAGAACCCATATCTGGGGTCGTGTAACAGAGTTGGACCCTGAATCCATATTGGCAGCAGCCATACTCATAATCGTCCTACTAATGTTCATTTTCATGTTTGCAATCGCGGCTTTATCCTTCATAAAATGGTTTAGAACGCCAGCCTACCCGCCATCGCCTACCATAAAGGTTGAAGATTATTCATGTCCAAAATGCGGCTCAAAAGAGCTTGAAGTTGTTGGTAGAAGAACTTTAAGGTGTAAAAAATGTGGGACGATATTTACGATTCAGCCGGAAACTGTTGAGGAGCGCTGGATCATATGGCCTTTTTTCTGGTGGTTCCCAATAATATTGCCCATACCTGTTAAAAATCGATAAAGCAATACAATACGATTTGATAAAATTTGTAACTGCCTCGTCTTAGGCGAGAAACTGTTGGTTTTGGGCTTCAAGTATTTGTAGCATTCTTCTCGCGTTTTCAAGCATTGCGTGGTTGTTGTTGAAGAATACGTAAACCTTTTCCGGGTTTGCCTTTCGGATTTTGTTGGCTACGTCTTCCAGCTCTTGGTCTGTGTAGTGGTGGGAATACCATGCTGTTCTTCCGTGCATTCTCTCGTAGACTATGCCGTTTGTGTTGTATATGTCGAGGGGGAAGTCTGGCGAGTCAACGCTAACCCATGTTATGTTTAGCTTTGAAGCCCATTCAATGTAGGGTTTGTCAAACCATTTCGTGTTTCTAACTTCAAGGGCGAACCTTTTGCCAAGGCGTGTTTTTGCTATGAAGTTTTCGAGGGTTTGTAGGGCTTTAGGGGTCATGGATGGAGGAAGCTGGAACAGGTAGAAGTCTATGCTTGGCTCGAGTGGTGCAAAAAGGTTTTGGAATTTTTGCCACAGCTCATAGGCCCTTTCATTAAACTTGAACGTGTGGGTAATTAGCCTATTCACCTTGACAGCCCATCTGAACGATTTTCCCTTTAAAGTCCATGAGCGAACCATGTTTGGGTATGGGTAACGATAAAAGCTCATGTTTAGCTCCACAGCGTTTAAGCCTGAATGCCTAGCAAACCATTCGAAGCTTCCATAGGGATTCCAAGAGTAGAACCAGCCAGACGTGCCGACAAAACACTCCATTTTTATCAACTTATTTTTAGAATTTCTTTAGTTAACTTTTTTGCGTATTCTTCGTCTTGGTAGGCTTTAATCCTTTTTATTGTTGTGTCGTAGACGTCTACAACCTCTTCCTCTAAGGTTTTTGGATAGTTTGCTTTCGGGTCTATTTCATCCAGCATCTGAATGAGAGTTTGTCTCTCCTCTGGGGGCATTATTCTTTCGTCTGTCATGGCTGCTGCTCTCGCATAGATTCCCTCGTCTAAAAGGTTTTTAAGCGCTTGAAAGGGAAGCATGTAAAACTCGCCCATGGCCCCTGTTCTTTGCGTGAAGCTTTCCGCCCTGCCTTGTCACAATTTTCTCTGTTTCCTCTGCCAGTTTAATTGGGTTGAAGGGTTTAAAGCCAGGCGACAAAAACCTCTGATAGTTTACGGCCAAATCCAAGTTAAATTTCTCCGGAAAGCTTCACAATTTTAGGCTCAGCTATAATTTTCATTTCGCCCTTACTGTTTACTGCTGCTAATCCGATGCCACTTGCCTGAAAAACCTTAGTGTCAAGCCTTTCAGCCCTGCTTTGGGATGTCACAAGCAAAGCCATATCATAATCGTGGGCTAAAGCCTCTAAAAGTTGGCCTAAACCGCGAAGTATGTCATCCTTATCGCTTTTTAACTCAACAGCCATCCGCCAACTCCTAAACTTGACTTCACCGTCTATTAGACAATTTCCACAATGTATACCGCCGCTTGGAAAATAAGGCCTGACCTCTTCAGTTGAATAGTATCTTTCCACTGCCCTCCGCAGGAATGAGGCTCTCAATCCTTTAACCAAAATGGAAAATTAACAATTAAACTTTAAAAACATTAAGCTTTCGCCGTTTGCATAAACACTAATGCACAAATAATATATAGCAAAATTAAACCATTAACTGAAAATTGAGGAGAATAGAGAATGTCTAAATGCCCAAAATGTGGAGCCTCTGTTGAAACTCCTAAGAAGAAGTGGACTATGGCTTGACGCCCAGACAAAACCGGGAAAAGGATGCAGCTGGAAATAGGCCTATTCGAATGCCCAAACTGTAAGAAACCCTTCAGAGCGGTCCTCAGCAAACAGAAAATTTAGAAGCAACAATAAAGCCTCCAGTCAAAATACACCCAAACAATTAACGAAAGTTATTACAAATAAATAGCATAAAAAATAACTTGAAATTCACAACTGATATTTCGGGTTTAAACCTTAAACATTCTGATAAAAATTGCAAGAAGCAGACATTATAACCGTTATGAAAAAGGCTGTTTGTCCAAGATGCGGCATGACCGTTGAAGAAGGCGGGAAAATGTTCAGAAGCCTAAAAATGCCAAACAAATACGTGTGCATAACGTGCTCAATTATGGAGCATGAAGAATTAAAAAGGAAAACGGAGCCTGCCTAAAAGCCAAAGCAAAAGAAGCCAACCTATCCCTAAACTAATATTTGACCACAAAACTATTGGGGCTGTCCCAACCATGTATAGGGGAGGGTACTCACGCCTGTGGTCAAACACATCATAAGCCTCCTACAAGCCCTAAACCTGCAAATAAGCCTAAACCAAGCCGCTTTCACTGAAAAGGAGATTTCGGAACCGCAGGTTCTGAAATGGCGCGGGTGCGGATTTGAATACGCTAAAAATTAGCGTGATATTTACTATTCAAGTTATTGTTTACGATGCTATTAGAGATGATTCTAATCAATCTTGACTTTACATTAACTTTGCATACTAAATCTCAAACGCTAATTCAGATATTTTATAAAAACTTTGCGCGCGCGAAATTCTATGAACATTTTGCGCTTAACAGCAATTAATGGAATCTAAAACGCGTTTTCGTTCCTTTCAGCTGGCTCGAATAAAGTTATTTACATTTTTAACTTGGCTTTTTACCTATGTTAGGGTTCATGAAATTTTCCTGTAGAGAATAATGCTAAGTGTTAAGAGAATTATAAATGCTAGCAAGATTATATGTTGCGGAAATTCGGGAATCATGAAATAGCCGTCAATTGTTTTATGTTCAATGGGCCATGAAATTCGTGGTTCCCTATCTGGAGGGGGCCAGTCTGCGAGCTTTGTATTTAAACTAAGTGTGCAATTTCCAGCTGCAATCACCTTGAAAGTCATTTTGACGATGTTTCCTGTTCCATTAAAGGGAGGGGCGTGATCACAGGATGTGGCCACGAGAAGGTATTTACCTTCCTCTGGTATCGTTTCATTTTTTGCTATGAAAATGGGTTCGTATAAAACTCCATCCTTGCGTGATTCGTTTATGCCTAGGCGCAAATCTATGGATAGGGGACGTAAGATTGATGCGTTCCAGTTTAAAGTAATATCAATACCGTATAAATTTTGGACATTGACAACTGTGATGTTTATGGTGAATGTTTCATTGATGTTAGCAGAACTTATGTAAGGTTCTACTTTAACTATTGTTTCAGAAATTGTCAGCGGTAAAGTTATGTTTGGCAGAAAGAGTTTTGGGAAGATTAGGGCTAAAATGAAACATGTAAGACCAATATTTAATGACTTGTTCGATGTATTCTTCATCGTTTTTCACTTTTATCTTTTGTCAAGATTACTATTTTTTCTCTGCCTTTTTCCTCTCTTATTATTTTGCCCTTTTTCTCCATGCTTTTTAATATTTTGCTGGTTTTTGATCTTGAAAATCCGCATTGATCGGAAAGGATTGATTGAGGTAAACGTCCACCCGCGTTTTTGAGCATAGCTATTATTTTCTCTTCGTCGTCTTGGAAAGCGGATGTAACATCAATCTTTTTGCTAGGCTTTCTAAATTTTGCAAAATATGCAATTGCGGAGATAGTTCCAATAATAAGTATTATGAGGACAATTATGTGAATGTTTGATTTGAGTAGACTTAAAACGTCTACTGTTTCTGGTTTAGCATATGCTTTACCGTTATGAACAATATGGGGAATTGTTTGCTCATAAGAGTTTATGAGCGTCGTTTCAGAAAGTGTAATCATGCCTTCCCCTTGGACTTTAGCGTGAAATTGGGCAAGCGCAAGTGTTCCGTCTCCACTTACTCCGGTTATGTTGCCGAGCAATGTGCAGTCGACAATTATAAAACCCTCCGAGTTGTTTACCTTCTTTGCAAAGAAAGTATCTCCATTTTGCTTAAGGAAGCTGCCTTCTATGATGTCAACTAAATTCATTAAATTAGGGTTCCACTTCAATTTAAACTCCCATCCATACAAATCGCTGACATTAGACACCTTTATCTCTACAGTGAAATTTTGTCCAACATTCACAATGATATTGTCTGGATCTATGTACAAGGTTGTGACTTGTGAGAATGAGAGAACATCGACACAGTAAATAAAATATACCAACGCTATACAAACAAGGGTTAAGGATATTAAGAATTTCTTAGATTTCTTACCTACGCATATACCTTCTACCGTAATTTTTTGAACATTAACGCATAACCTTTTGCGAGGAAAAGTAAAAGCATCATGTAGATCTATCATGCTTCTTAATTAGTAAGTAAAAAGGCCTATTTAAAAATATACAGCCATCATATAAAGAACAATTTAGCTATTTTTCTCGTTCCTTATTAAAAAATAAATGATTTTCAACAATATGCAGGCTTAATAAACAATTTTCAACGTTTATTTTCTGTTAGAACCATAAAAAAGCTTTTATTTTTTTAAATAATTTAAATAGAATTGGTGAAAAACTTGAACTTAATAAAGATAATATTAGCATCGGCTGCTATCTTGACAATTTGCGTAACGCTAATAATGCCGACAACAGCTCAGCAGGTGAATACTACATGGGTCATTGTACGTGGTCGGGTAAAGTTTTTCGGACTTCAAAATGCCATTGGATGGTGTGGCGTCTACGCAAAGGTTGAAGAATGGGCGAAAGCATTCATTGCTTGGATGCCTTGGTCTGGACCACAAATACCTGAAATAATAAACTTCCATGCTGCCATACTTAATCAAACACGAATGGTAAAACTTGACTACGCTGGCGCAGATCTGTACATAGAAGGATTGTGGAGCGCCTATAATGTAACATACATATTCGAGCCCGGGAAAACTCCTGGAAATTATTCGCTCATTAAGAAGTTGTGGGTTGAGGATTACGGAACATTTTCCGTTACTGGAGGATGGAAAAACTTTACTGTAAACATTAACGGCCTCGACATGGTTTGGGGTGAGGTTACGCATTATGCTGTAAGGTCAGGCGCAGCTATACCAATTGGAGATGTGAGTGGACAAACAATAGGCGTTCCTGATGGGAATGTAAACATTTGGGATCTCGTTCATACAGCAAAGGCGTACAATTTACTGCCTGGAATCAACTTTGACTTTGAAATGTTCTGTATGGACTTCAACTTCGACTTCAAGGTAGATGTTTTGGACTTAACAACAGTTGCAGTCCACGTTGGAGAAAGCTATTAACTTCTACTTTTATACGCGATAAACCAAAATAATTATAGAAAGGCGTGGCTAAAATGGAGGAGGGATATGAGAAGAAATCTTTCATTCTTTCTTTCACTTTTCGTTGCTTCACTAACCTTATTATTAGCAGTATGTCTAAAGGGTGAAGTTGTCATAAACGCCGTCTCTCCTACCTCTACTCTTTATCTCAACCCACAGACAATTTGGGGACTTATCGGTCAGAACTTCACAGTTGATGTGTGCATTTCTGATGTTGCTGACCTTTACGGATGGGAGTTCAATCTAAGTTGGAACCAAACGATCTTGGATGTTGTGGAAGCTTCGGAGGGCGCTTTTCTAAAAAATGTAGGAGACACCTTCTTTACTTATAAAATTAACAATACTTTGGGCTATATGATTGTTGATTGTACACTATTGGGAAATATTTCTGGCGTTAGCGGGAGTGGAACTTTGGCTACCATAAAATTTTACGTTGAAACTCTTGGAGAATGTCCATTAGACCTTTCTGATACCATACTTATTAATTCTACAGAGCAATCAATTGAGCACACAACGATTGACGGTTACTATTACACGTCTGTGCATGATGTAGCCATAATCGATCTTACAGCCTCTTCAACTGAAGTTAATGTTACAGTTGAGAATCAGGGAACTCATACGGAAACCTTCAATGTCAGTGCTTACTATACACGCCTATCGGATCCATTAATCGGGACACAGGCTGTGACATTAACAAAGGGAGCCACTGCTATGCTGACTTTCACTTGGACTCCGCCTTCTGCGGGACCTTATGAAATCTGGGTGGAAGCGAACGTATTGCCGGGGGAAATGGATGTGGGAGACAACACTCGTTCAATAACCATTCAAGTTGGGTGGTGTGCGTCCAATTTAAGGGGACAGCATGGCAATCAATCAAATGGCTGTGGCTCAGTTGTCTATATGCTCATTTTCGGATTGATTTGTATTGTTTTAGTCTCACAAGAGAAACTTCGATACACCAATAAGTTAGAAGGTGCTCTATTTTCTAAATCCAAGACCCTTGATTATGTAAATGTTTGGGAAGTTTTGGTTGTCAGACAGAAAAGGTTATGCTAAATCCCAATTTTTTCGTATACCGCTATTAAGGGGGTAGTTGCACGTTTATTATGTCGCTAAAAGTTAGCTGTGGAGCATTATCTGCATAAATCACTAAGGTTACTGGATAACTTCCTGGTGCAACCGCAGACGACACTTGTAGCGACAGAGTTATTGTTTTTGTCTCTCCTTTTCTAAGCTCTGGAAAACTTCCGCAATATTGATTTGATCCGCTTTCGGAGTCTATTATAAATCCTTGGGAAAGGGTGAAGTTGACTTTAACGTTTATTGCAGAGGCATCCCCATCGTTTTTAATTGTTATATTTATTTTTAGACTTTGACCAGGTCTCATGATCCATGGAGGAGACGGATTAAACTCTATTTTGAGATTCGGTTTGGTTGGCTGATTTGCTAAGAAATAATATGAAGCTAGAAAAACGCATGCTAGCAAAGCGAGAATGGCAAAAAGCCAAATCTTCTTCATTAACTTCCCTCAAATTTGTTAACAAGTTTAGCAAAAGAAAAAGGAGGGATTAAAGGGTTGCGAAACAGTTTTAGGTGTAGTCGCGTGCGATTACTGTTACGTACATGGGACCGAATGGGTTGCCGTAGGGTCCTGATAGGAAGCTCAAGGTAACATATTTGACCTTCTTGTCAACGGTGATGGAGAATTGCTTCTCGTCCCATTTGACGTAGCCGGATTTAATTAGTACACGTTTGAAGTTTTCGTAGGTGTATAAGGCGATGTTTGGATAGTGTTCAAGAGTTTTGGCAACTTCGATTTCTATGTCTCCAAGTATTCCAGGCTTGATTGCAATTGGAGTTGTTGAGGTTTCGCTCGAAGATGTTAGCCAGTTTGCTTCGATGAGGGTTACTCCAGTTATGTGGTGGTTGTAGCTGTCTGTTACATCCCACTTTATGTTTACGACATCGCCTGTTTGGTTAAGTTCAATGAACCCTGTAATTGGTCCTGCCCAGTAGTAGCTGTAGGTTTGCTTCTTGTTAAGTGTAACCACTCTATCTGGTGCCATGAAGTAGTACCACCATGCTCCGTAGGCGTCGTTTATGTTGAGCGTATGTCGGATAGTGTATGTTTCTGGTGTTACAACTATTTTTGCTGGGTCACATTTAACGCCTAGGAATGGCCATAGTATTGGAAGGTTGCCCTTTTGTAGCCATGTGATGCCTAAATGTTGATAGACAAATAAGTCTAGGTATGACGATTTCAGGTTAGATATGATAACGGCTTCTGTATTCTTATGCGGTGTATAGGTCACGCTTAAGTCATCATCGATGTAAAAGTCTTTTTCGAGGAGGTATTGGTATCCCTTTGCTGATTTTTCGCCCTTGTAAACGAAGAGGTACATGTCAACAACGGAGGCTGGAGAATCAAACACTACCTTACCGTTAGCGTCTGTTGTGCCGAAGTACTTGAATTCCCATGTGAGTGAAGGTGTGGGTACCGGTGAGTACTTGAATATCCATTCTTTGCCTGGACCAAAACCTATAATGTCGCATGACTTTATCTCATTTAAGCCATCAGAGTCGCAGTCTCCGATTATTGTTCCTGCAAGTAAGCCTGAGGTCTTAGTTATTGTTGCCTTTTCGTAGTATTTCGTTCCATCCCATCCTATTATGTGGACATAGCCTCCTCCAGCCACGAATTCATTATTTCCGTCGTTGTCTGCATCGCCTATTGCTACTGCCTCGATTATGCCATATTCTGAAGGCCATGTTCCTTCCCAAACTTTCTTGTATGTGCTTGTTGTTGGGTCCCATTCTACCAGAACTGCCCCTGCACCAGTGTATCCTGGTGGGTTGTTGCCTATGCCAATTTCGGGTATGCCGTTTCCGTTGACGTCGCCTACGACAACTCCGTAGTGGGGTGCCCCATTTATTAGGTCTGTGTAGATTGGCCAGTATGTCCATGTGCTTGTTGCTGGATCCCAGTTGAGACCCCATGTGCCACCGTTGTAGGAGGAGCTGTAAGCTAGGCTTACCACAATGTCGACTTTACCATCGCAGTTTACATCTCCAGTCCAGAGCATCATGCATTCGTAAGACGTGTATGACGGGTGGATCCAGCGGCTTTTTTCAACGAAGTGGCCGTCTTGCCATCCGAGAACTACGACATGGGCGTATGTTGCTCCCCAGGGTGCGTTGGCAACTAGCACTTCTTTAATTCCATCTCCGTCAATATCAGCTGAATACACGTCGAATACGAAACCTCCGTACCAGTGGTCTAATGGCGTAAGGGTTGTTCCATCCCACTTGTATGCCCATACTCCGTCGTTTGAGCCGCTGTAGGACCATGAAACAACAAGCTCCAATGTTCCGTCTCCGTCAAGGTCTAATATTGTTGCGCCTGAAGGAGAGTTGTATGTGCCTCCTCCATGAGTCCAACTGTACTCCTCTTTGTATGTGCCTGTTGTCGCATCATATGACAGTATGCGGCATCTGCCATTGCCCAGTGACTCGTAGCCGCCTACAATGACCTCGTTTATTCCGTCTCCGTCAATGTCGCCGATTGGCTGGGCGAATTGTGAGTGCCCATAGCCGCCGTAGGCGTAGCTCCATTGTTCGTACCAGCCTGGGGCCAGATACTTTCTATAGTAGCCATAAATGTCTGCTCCTGCGAGTGGAGTGTTTGTAGAGTATTCATATGCGGTAACATCTATTTTTGGCGCTCTGACAATGAAGGTTGTTGTTAGGTGTCTCACTTTCACTGTGTAGGTTCCAACGTCAAATCTGCTTACAGTCCATGATGGATAAGTGTATTCTCCTGGCGCTAGGGTAACTGTGGCGGTGCCTTCACGTGTGCTATCAACGTACATTTCAACAGTGTCGGTGCCTTCAACCCAGCCAACATTCTTTATACCAACAGAAACTGTGCGGGGATCTTTCCATAAGCCCACTTTTGGCTCTGCTTTCAAGTCCCAGACAACGAACTTTGCGTGAGGAACAGCGGCTTTGGAAACCCAGTTAATCGAGTTTAAGAATATTGCTTTTGAGTCATCGCTGAAGCCTCCTATATCCACCCATGGTGTTTCAGCATGGGCTGTGAGTATAACCCACTTGTTGTTAGTTCGAGTGTATTTGATTACGCTTGTGTAGTACTCGTAGTAGGAACCGTAATAGTAGAATCCTAGGATGGCCAAATATCGCAGTGTATCGCTTTCAGGCGTGTACATGTAATAGTAGGCTGAGTCATGCCATACGCCTCCAATGTCGTGGGGTATCTTTGTACCGACAGGCCACGCGTCTAATATGTCGGAGTCTTCCCTAATTACCTTATAGTAGTTGTATACGTTTGGATAGGAGCCATAGTAGTATTTGCTGTATCTGTAGAATGAAAATCCTATGGGCAGTCCATAATAGTAGCTGTAGTACCATAGGTCGTATCCAGAGCAATATGAATACCAAGAGTCAAGCCATATAACGCCCACACCATTAGCGTCTGTTGCGCTTATGAAGTTAGCCATATCAGAATATGTCGTTGTGCCATAATACCTTGGCATATTTAAGATTATTGCTTGATATTTTGCCACATTGGGTATTACTGACGCAAGAGTGGTGTAAGCGTCAACAATGTATCCCTTATCTTTAAGGAATGCTGTTATTTTCCCGGGGACTGAAGGATAATCTCCAACCACAGCTACAACTGGAGGTTGTGTCAGGTAGAAGTTCACAGTGGTTGTCTGCCCTTCAATAATTTCAACGTCCTCTACAATATCCTCTTTGAAACCGTATGCTGAAGCTTTAAAGTCATAAGTTCCAGGCGGAATCGCTAGAACAAAGTGGCCTTCAGCATCCGTTTCAGCTTGAACCGGGACAGGAACACCTAACGCCTCCACTAATGCTCCCGGGATTCCTATTCCTGTTGGTTTAAAGTATACGTAGCCCTCCAAATAGCCTGGCGGGATCGGAGTTAATGCAACATTAAGCCATGTAAACTCGTTCGCGACAACCTCAACGTTTGTAAACGTTTGTTCTTCATAGCCAAACCTTGAAACAGTTATTGTGTAAGTGCCTGGAAGCAGACGCATGACATAGTAGCCGTTCTCGTCCGTGTAAACTGTCCTATCCATCTCGTGGCAGTAAGCCTTTGCCTTGTAAATTGGCGCACCAGTGGCGGCATCCGTTACGTAGCCCCTAACGCCTTGCGGAAGGGCAACCATCATAACAGCTTCATATGCATCTATCCTGCCCCAACCATAACGTGTATCAGGCTTTGTTGGATAGTAACGATCATACCAGACAGATGTCGCTTTCAGCGCTTCCTTGATCTCGTCCGGTGTCAGCGATGGGTTTCCTGAAAGCATTAATATGGCTGCCCCGGCAACATGGGGCGATGAGAAACTTGTTCCCGACCAGTATACATATTGATTTCCTGGATACGGACAGATGCAGTCCACGCCAGGGGCGGAGACGTCAGGCTTTATCCATTTCTCAGGCCACCAGTCTGGCAAGGTGCATGGATAATCTGTTTTGTAAACCCACTCGCCGCTACTCCATGAAGCAACATAATCATTCACGTCTGTCGCGCCAACTCCAAATACGCTGTAATAGTTTCCAGGTGTGCCGCTTGACCCTTCATACGAGTTACCAATAGAAGCAACGCAAAGATGCCCAGTCCAATACATGTTTTCAACAGCTTCAACTAAATCGCAGTAGTATCCAGTCGCACCCCAGCTATGGCTGCTAACTCGCGCTGGCGGATAATGATTTCCATCTTCGTCGAAAGGATCGATAACCCATTGCAACCCAGCCAAAACTTGGGCGAAGGTTCCGCTGCCACCAGGTAGAGTTAATGCATGCATTCCAAGTCCCTTAGCACCTGGAGCCACTCCAACATGACCGTATGGCCCCTTGTCTTGACCGACAATAAGACCGTATGTTGCAGTTCCATGCCCATAAGTGTCATGTGGTGTTGACCAAACAGGATTGCCGTAAGAGTCAAACTCTATCCATCCTCCTGGATATTTTGGATCAGTTGGATCCGCCGTAAACAGCGTATCTGCCAAGTCTTGATGAGATATGTCCAATCCGGTGTCCGTTGTAGCGAACTTTATGCCTTCCCCAGTAAGCCCCAATGTTTCCCAAACTTCAGGCGCCCTTATTTTTTCAACATTCCAAGTGGCACTTGACCCTTCAGCTTGCTTAATGTTTTCACTGGAACTTATATACTCGAAAGCCTCATTTTCCGGCAACGTAATCTTGAAATTCATTATCACTTTCTCAATAGTCGTGAATGTGGCTAGTTCCCTAATTGTGTCCTCGTCAGCTCTGACCAGTATATAGTTACAAAGCCAGAAGGTGTTCAGGATTTCTGCATCTCTCTTTTGCTTAAGATAGGCTATTACTGGAGCCTGTGTCTCGGCAGCTTCAGCCTTAAGCTCGGCAACAACAGCATCATGCTGGAACTTAATAGGCTCAAGGTCCGGATGCCACTTAACCTTAACCATAACAGTGTAGGGACCAGCCTCACTTTGCATTTGCTGCCACAAATTCGGATCAATTTTAGCTAAAACCTCTTGGGGTATTCGGGTCTGCGACTCAATTAACGCTGGAAACACCGCAAACATCAAAGCCACAGTAACCAATATAGTTAATGTTTTCTTTGCACGCATTTTCCTTTCTCCCTCTTTCCTTTTCTTTCACATCGGCGGTTTAACTTAAAAAGTTTAAAAAAATAAGTTTTAGGAAAATAATTTTAGAAAAAATTTTCAGTAACACAAATACGTAATTAAAATAATAACCCCCATTTCTAAAGAAAAATTCACAACAATTTTAAACGGTCCAAAAATTATACAGCATCAAAATGTCTGAAATGATAGATAAGCTGTTAGATTTACTTCTAGACGGTGAATGGCACAACATTAAAGAATTAGTCGAAAAAATGAAAATAGAAAGTGAAAAATTGGAGAAAATAATTGAACTATTGCAAAATTTCAATTTTCTCAAATATAAAAATTCAAAAGTTCGAATTTCTGCAGATGTAAAAGAGCTAATCGAATACAAAGACTCATAAAATTAACTCAATGGTCTTCTTGTAGCGGTTAATAAACTCCTTACCTTTTTCCGTCGTCATGTACCGCTTCCTTTTATTAGAAGACGTCGCCAGCAAACCCTTTTTAATTAGAAAATCTAAAAACTTTTGCACCTGCTTAAAATTCAAATTAGCCCTATACACAATCTCAGTTTTCGTCGCTCCATTACAAGCAACCTCTAAAATATCCACAATTAACCCAATAGTACTCCTCTTTGCACCAGGCAACTTCAACGTAGATAAACTTTCCACTCCACTCAATACGAATTTCTCCCCCAAAGCATAAGCAAAAATTTTTTAGTAAAAACTACTATATCTATCTTTAACACTTAGTTTATGAAACATAAAATACAATGAAGCATCCATCTCTTAACAGCGACTAACCGAATAGTAGCATATGTTTTGAGTTAGGAGCTTGAATTCAACGAGTTTCATAATCTTTAATTGGAGATTTTGGAGAGTTTCATAATAAAGTCTTTGGTTAAAAAAACATGGTGGAAGTTTATGACGAAAATACACACTCGACTTGCTACTCTTAAAGATTGTGATGCTATAACATCTGTGCATTGTTCAGGTATAACACGATGGTATAAGCGTATAAATGATGAAGAAGTTGTGGATTCTTATGAAAATCTTAGC
>Ga0078972_1011939_pt1 | contig 15236 bp, 12 predicted proteins | sample YelNatPaOPGAMG01_FD_67568 | JGI IMG/M metagenome (GOLD analysis project Ga0078972, IMG submission 67568) | Hot spring thermophilic microbial communities from Obsidian Pool, Yellowstone National Park, USA - OP-RAMG-01 (SPADES assembly) (version 2) | ecosystem: Environmental > Aquatic > Thermal... | reverse complement strand
TCAAGAAGAAAAGTTCTCGGAATTTAAGAAGTATACCAACGAACTTAAAGAAAAATTACTCAGCCGAAGTTAATATGCGCATCTGCCCTTACAAAAAGTTCCTTACGGCATCTTAAAAATAGAAAGCAGAAGGAGCTGAAAACTGCCCTGGCCACGACTCAACTACAACTTCACCCTTCACAAGCTTCTGGGAAAGGAGCCTATGTTCATGAGGGGGCCTTTCTGAACGGTTCAGACTGGGCTTTTCCCGTAAAAAACACGACGTAAACAACCATGAGGGCTCCTGTTTGCAGGGAGCGAAAAAAGGGGCCCGTGGGGACTTGAGGAGAAACTCCCACTAGAGGTAATTGAAAGTTTTTCCAGTTCAACATGCCATTCGGAACAGGCGACGCGTATAAGAAGCATGTTGAGCAAGCGGACTCCAGCCAGCTTGCACACTTAATCAAGGTCTGCGGTTTCCTGATGCAGACGAAAGGTTACCTTTTCTGGAAAAACACCTAACTTCAGTTAAACATTATTAACAGAAATAGGACAAACTACTACGATTGTTCATGTTTTAAAAGTTTTTTGAAAATTTTTGTTTTTAACTAGCAATAGACGACAGCTTCTTCTTTTTTAGCTGAGGTATTAACCGATGTAAGACAAAGTATAATAGCACCCAAAAGACTAAGACTCCTATCAGTCCAAAGATTAGATATGGGAAAAGTTCAGAGTATGCTCCAATATCCAGCTTTTACCCACCCCACTACAACAAAATATAATGACGTGTTTATTCGTTCTTTTCTCTACATATGTTTTAGTTTATAAGTCTCTTAAGCCTTAACCTTTTCGGTTAATTACTATCTCCACATTTTAAGTCTCTTTTAACGAAAGAGCCAAATTTTCCATGATAATATGTGCTGAGCACACGTTATCATACTACTTTTTCCTCTTTTTCAAAAAGGGGCTGTTTTTGGCCTTTTCACCAAATCGTTAGATGGCCCAACGTTTTTCGGTTAATCAGCCAGATTCTAACAGGGCCGGGATGTTAGAGAGTGGGTGTTTTTGAAAAATTTTTATCTTCATAGTTCTAAACAATAAACTTGGTGTTAATTTATGAGTGAAAAGAAGGTTGTAAGTAGGAACGTAGCTATCGGATTAGGAGTTCTTGTTGCAGTTCTCTTAGCTTGTTTAGGAGGAGCAATAGCATATTCTACGTCAGTAATAAGCAACAAAGACTCTCAAATTTCAACTCTTTCGAATCAAAATAGTCAACTTCAACAGCAAATAAATGAGCTCCAAACATGGTTGCAAGGAAACATCACGCACCTACAAAATCAGATTAGGGACATTAATGTATCTTATATTCAGCTAAAGCAACTTAAGTATTATGAGGTAGGGAGTAGCATAAAAATATCTTCTCTTGACGTTGAAGTCGACGAATGGCTTGAAATAACTAAGGTTAGAGGGAATATAACAAATATAGGTGATAAACCCATTAAAGTAGTGTATGTATACGCTTTTCTTAGAAATCCGGATGAAACTATATACTTTAGTCCAGATGACTATGAGGAGATTAAGGATTTATATATAGGTGAGACTGCGAGTTTTGAAATCTGGATTTATAGTTACACTGCTGGTCAGACGGTAGAGATATGGCTTGTATATTGAAGACTATATGCGCGCGCGCAATTCATAATTGGAATCACTAGAACCCCTATAATCTTCGTTTCCTCTTCTTATGACAACGTTCTTTTAGTCGCTGTTAATAGAAAAAAATGAATTTTATGTTCGGCAACACTTGATTGCGCTATCTTTTTAAGGTGAATGTGAAAATTAAATTTAGTGCTATCCTGGGTGTCTTCTCTGTGAGGTTGCAATTAACCCTTAGAGGTTCTGATGAGGCGCGGGTTGTTTTGCCTACAAATTATAATTACTTAGTTCAAGCTGCTATTTATCGGAATATTTCGCGAGAATTGGCTGAATTTTTACATGACAAGGGTTTCCTTTTCGGCAAGAGGCAGTTTAAAATGTTTGCATTTTCAAGGCTTGGAGGCCGTTGCATATTTGATAAAGCTAACAAACAGTTCGTTTATAAGGATGACTTAACCCTGTATATTTCTTCTCCTATCGAAAAATTCATCGAGGACCTTGCAAATGCAATCGTGAAGAAGGGCTTCATCGTTCTGGGCAAAAGCATGCTCAAAGTGACTGAAATGGCTTTTCCCGCGAGACCAGCTATAAAAAACGATCAGGTAAGAATTTGCACGCTTTCCCCTATAACAGTATACAGCACGCTTATGACGCTTGATGGTAAGAAAAAGACGTATTACTTTTCGCCTTACGAGAAAGAGTTTTCAATACTCATCAATTCCAACGTTAAAAAGAAACATTTTTTACTTTCTGGCAAAAATATAAAATCAGACATCAAGATTGAGCCCTCAAGGGTTAAAGAAGTGGTCACATCGTATAAGGGCACGGTTGTGAAAGGTTGGATAGGACATTTCCTTTTAAGCGGTTCAAAGGCACTTATTATGACTGCGTATGAAGCAGGTCTCGGAGCTAAAAATTCCCAAGGCTTTGGAATGTTTGAGGTGGTTTAATGTTTGGGGCGCTGAAGGAGATTGGCGAGGCTATGCTCTCTGGCGGCGGGTTCGAAGTTGAGAGGATAAAAGGCAAGGGAACTTTGCTTGCAAAGATCATATTTGACTTGGATGGTGGAAACCTTGACTGTGACTGTAGCATTAAATGCGACTTGGAGAGGGCGAAGGAGTACCTTTGGGTTGGTAACGCGGTCGGTCAGAGGTCGCAATTGGTGTTGACCACTGATAAATCACAATACCTCCTTGACTCCGGCAAGGCAAGTAAGTGGGCCATTGGTCAGATAATCTATGAAATTGATGGAAAAGGGCTGAAGGATAACGACATAAAAGGATTTCAGCTCGTTCTCAGCGAGATTAAAAAGAAACTCTTTCCAGATGTAAAAAATAGGGTTCAGGAGTTCGAAGCCTTGCTTGTTAAGAAGGGATGTCGCCCACGCGATATTGCCCTCTATACGGCCTGCGTGAGGAAGGACGGGAAAATCGTAGATCTAGTTAAGACATCGGGCTACAGGAAATTTCTGCATTATGTTTTGTACGCGACTGAAAGCGAAGACTACCCAATCATGACGGGGAGGTGTCACATCTGCGGCGAAGAAAAGGAAGTGTTAACCAACCCCTCTTACCCGGAGGGCTCGCCCCTATGTATTTACAACGTTGACAAAGCGGGTTTTCTGCCCAACCTCCATAGGAAGCCCGAAAATTTGTTGAGGGCGCATGTCGTATGCCCAGACTGCAAGATGAAACTGAGGTTGGGGTTAAAATTTGTAGAGCAAAATTTAACCGCTACAATTGGTGAAACAGCCGCTGCAAAATTGAACGTTTTCCTCATACCAAAAGTCATGGGAGCTCAGTTGTCGTACGAACAACTCGGCACCATCGCCTCAAAAATTAAGGGATCGTTCAACGCCGTTAAAGCTTACAAAAACTTGGAAGAAGTTGAGAGGCTAATGAGAGACTTCGCGGAATTTGAGGACCCATATAGTCCTCCTCGAATCTATTTCCTAAACTTACTGTTCGGGTATCGGGTGTCGTCGCACTTTTCCTTTCAATACCTAATCCAAAACGTTCCAGTAACAAGGATTATGGAATTGGCAAGACTGATGACGAGAGCCTCAAACGATGCTATGAGAGTTTTTAAGGAGAAACATGAGCAATGGTCCATCGGGTTTGAAGAGATCTACTCAATCTTTCCACTAAAGAAAATGCAGAAAACAGTAGATTGGAAGCCTCTGGTGGAATTGTTCAATTCCATGCTCAACGGCACTCGCTACCCTGAGGAAAGCATAATCTCCAAAGCTATCCTCTTCACTAAAATCTACAGATACGGGACGTATGGAGGGTACAACCTTAAGCCTCCTAGAGGAGCTACTGAGGCCATCATTTGTAGAGGGATTTTTAAGTATAATTTGATATTAAAACTCTTGATGGAAATAGGAAGTGTTGAAATGGAGACCGTAACAGACTCGTGCAAAATACCTGATGAAGAAATTGAAAAATTTTTCTCGGCAATGAAATATGCTGAATGGCAAAAAGCGCTTTTCCTGCTCGGCCTGCTCGTCGGAAAGATAGGAATAGAGCAGCACAAAAGGGGCGATGAGAAAAAAGCTGTGCTTAATAAGATAAACTTTGAAGGCATGCCTGCTGAGAGGGTGAAGCTTCTCTCCGTCCATGTGCTTGAGGGGTTAAGGAATTACAGGGCTTTGGATAGCCGCAGCGAGGCGATTTACGCGTACATGAAAACGATGATGGACAGAAATTTGGAAGCGTTTCAGAACCCGATAGATAACGTGTTTTACATACTCTCTGGATACGCATATGCGACACTTCAAGCTATAACTAGTAGGAGGTGAAAGGCAAATTGGAGAAGGAGTTTCCAAACAGCGAGATACTGCTGATATATGAAGCAAAAAACTGCAATCCAAATGGCGATCCAGATGTGGAAAACAAACCGAGGATCGACCCGAAAACAAACATAAACTATGTCTCAGACGTAAGGTTGAAGAGGTTCTTCAGAGATTACGTAGTCGAAAAGTTTGGCGAGGACACTATTTACGTTACGAAAATTGCTGGCGACAGCGTTAGGGCAGATACAAGAGTTGAAAAGTTGCTCGGCTCCATTGACGAAAAAACAGTTCATAGAATACTCGGGAAATGCATAGACGCGCGCCTGTTCGGCGCAACAATACCTATTGGGAAGGGGGAAGCAGAAAAGGGCGCCGCAAAATCGTTTATAGGCCCAGTACAGTTTACATGGGGATTCTCACTCCACAAGGTTGAGCTCATGGATTCCTCGGCGATAACATCAGTGTTTTCAGGCAGAGAGGCTGCTGAAAGATATGGTACGATGGGCAGGGACTGGCGCGTTTACTATTCCCTAATAGGATTCTACGGTATCGTAAGCGGTAGAAGGGCTAGAGGAACGGGAATGACAGAAAACGATCTGAAAGTATTTGACAACCTTGTGTGGTTAGCCCTATGCAATCAGCCTACCACAAGAAGTAAGATAGGTGAGAAACCCCACCTATACATCCGCGTACAATATGTGAATGCTGATGCTATCCTCGGAGACCTGCGGAAGTTCATCAAAGTCAAGCCGAAGAGAGAGCCGATAAGGGACTTGGAAGACTTAGATCTGAATGTTGATGGGCTTGTCGAGCACATCAGGAACAATATAGACGCGATATCCAAGGTTTACTTGAGGACGAGCGAAGAGTTAGGCTTCATCCAAAGCCCCATTAAAAACTGCTGCCAAGAAAGGTTCTCCACCCTTCCGCATCAGATGACAGCCGAAGAGGAAAAAGCAATCATAATGAGAACGTGAATGATTTGAAAATCCTCGTTTTTGATGTAAAATCTTTTTTCGCACATTTCAGGAAGCATTTCTCCACTACTAGTTCCCTCAGCTACTCTTTCCCGCCAAGGACTACGATTGCAGGGCTCGTCGCAGCAATTCTTGGCTACGACAGAGACTCCTATTATCCAATTTTCTCCTCGGACAAGTGTCGAATAGCATTACAAGTAAAATCGCCAGTGAGACATGCTACGAATACGCTGAACTACTTGATGACTGATAAACCCCTAACCTTGAAAAAACTCAGGGGAGGCGGGGGTTCCATGCAGGTGCATGTGGACATGCTTGTATCGGGCGAGCGTGAACCAACTCAACTATCATTTAGGATATTCCTTAATCACGAAAATGAAGAGTTATTGTACGAGGTTGCGGAACGGATAAGGGATCGTAGATTTTCATTCCCTCCATCATTGGGAGCCATAAATAACGTAGCTGAAGTAGAATACATCGATTTTGTAAACGCGGATAATTATAGGCCGGATGGTGAGGTTGAAGTCCATACAGTTGTACCTGTCTCCGTCCTTAAGAGAGTTCACCCACAGAATGGAAGAAGGATATTTATAGAAGAACTTGTGCCGGCAGAATTCACAGAGGATAGGATGCTGAAAAGGGAGGAAAACTACATTTATGAGGCGGGAGGCAAGCCAATAAGAGTCCTCGTTGACAGCGATGTTTTCAGCTGCACTGTAAACGGCGATAAAATTGTCGGCATCTTTATGTGAAAACTACTATTCGCATACAGACGTCAAGCTGAAGGATCACCTCGCTGGAGTTGGAGGTTTATGCAAGAAATACGCCGCACCTGTCAGACCTGACGAGCCAAGAATCGGCGAGGCAGCTGAGATAATTGGCAAATGTCACGACGTAGCCAAATACACAACCTTCTTCCAGAAGCGTCTGTTAGGCGAAAGAGTGCGTGGCGACCTTTCAACCCATTCAAGGTTATCGGCAATCTTCACATCTTGGCTGATGAACAAGAGGCTGAGGGATCCGTTTTTAGCTGCGGTTGGATTCCTTTGTGTTGATTCCCATCACGGGGACCTAAAGAGCTTCGACCTTTTAGGCCGCGCTGAGCCCGACTGGCTCGGCGACCCAGTTATAATGGAGCAGGCGAAGTCTATTAGAAACAACATCGGCGTTATATCCAGCGAGCTAGAAGAAGTCGGTTTACACGAGATTTCTGATTTTATACACAACTTTGAGGGGTATCTGCCTGAAGTCAGCCGGATGTTAAGGTCAGCCACATATCTATTACGGTTCAGGTTAAGCGAGCGAGAAAGGTGGTTCAACTATTACAACGCACTTTTGCTTTTTTCTAGCCTTATCGACGCAGACAAGAAGGATGCAGGAAAAGTGAAAACGGAATTCCTCCATAAAAAGCTCGACGCAGACCTCGTACTAAAATATTATCAAAAAAAGTTTGGCTCGGCGAATTCTTCCGAAATAAACGAGATTAGAAAATCCCTCTTTTCAGAAGTCGACAATCGTTTGAGAGAAGTTATGGAGAACGTGCCGAAGATAATTACAATTACTGCGCCGACCGGAACCGGGAAAACCCTGATGGGCCTGCATGTAGCACTAAAACTTAAGGAAAAAATTGGATGCACGAGAGTGGTTTACTGCTTGCCCTACATTAACATAATAGAGCAAACACACAAAGTTGCTGAGGATGTGTTATCGGCTTATTACGGTGAGGCGCCCGACATTTCCGTGCTTTTGAAGCATCACCACCTGTTTTTCCCGTCGAGGGAATCAATTTCAGAAGACATCCCTCTGGACAAACTACTGCTTTTAACGGACTCGTGGGAGTCAGAATTAATTGTCACAACCTTTGAGCAACTCCTAAGATCCATAATCGGATGCAAAAATTCACTGCTTAAAAAATTTCACAATTTAGCAAGATCCATCCTCATCCTTGACGAGGTTCAAGCGATCCCGCTTGAGTATTGGAGGCTTGTACGCGACGCCCTGCTGTTTTTGGCTGAGAATTTCGACATGAGGATTATATTGATGACCGCTACAATGCCCGCGATCTTTAAAGACAAAGGCGTCGAACTTGTACCTCAACCGGAAAACTACTTCAAACGCATGGGAAGAACAAAGTTGATACCGCAAATTGAGGAAACGGTAAATGCTGAGCAATTTGCGGATTTCTTCATATCAAAGTGGAAGATGCGCAAGTCTGCGCTTTTAGTGCTTAATACTGTAAGGTCCTCAAAAAAGGTTTATAGGAGGATAGCTGAAAGGCTTGGGGACGAAGCCGTCATGGTTGGCAAAGCCTCGGATGATGAAATAGCTGACCAGTCAAAAGTTGTATTGGCCTACTTGTCGACAAGCGTGATTCCAAAAGAAAGGAAGAGGAGGATTGAGTTGCTAAAGAACTTATTAAAAGGGCAGCGCAGCGTAATTCTCGTCTCTACACAGGTCGTTGAAGCTGGTGTTGATTTGGACTTCGACGTCGCCTTTAGGGATTTGGCTCCACTTGACTCGATAGTCCAAGTTGCTGGTCGGTGTAACAGGAACTGGAGGTCTCAGGCGAGTCCGGTTTACGTTTTAAAGGTTGTTGATGAAAATGGACGTGAAGACTCTATGAAGATATATGGCAGGATACTCCCCGAAAGAACCATTCAGTTTTTCGATAACAAAAGAACAGTGGGGGAGCAGGAACTCGCAGAGCTTATGAAGTCGTATTATGAAGACGTTTCCTACAGGATGAACGCTGAGAAAGATCCTCACTCTGTAGAACTGCTGCAGAAAATAAAGGCGCTGGATTTTCAGGGATTGGCTGGCTTCTCACTTATTAAAGAAGAACCTAAGGTATCCGTCTACATAGAATATGATGATGAGGCAAAACGTCTATTGCGGGAGTTGGAGGCAATCGTTAAGGATCTGGAAAAGATAGAAGCCTTAGAGAAGGTGTTTGAGTTTAAAGCAATGCTGAGAAAGTTAAGGGCCGAAATGGAGAACTATGTTGTCGAAGTTTACGAGAACGAGACGTGCTTGAGAAGCCTTAAACCCATAATGACCCAAGTCAACATGCGGTTTGTGTCCTCTGAAGAAGTCCCTGCATATTATGACCCGGAGACAGGGTTCAAAACTGCAAAGGATGAAGAAGAAAATTTTCTAATTTTCTAGGCGAGGACTGTGTCACAAAGAGATTATCCTTACATCCTTCGCTCCGGCAAACCAATCACAGGCACGCTCGTTTGGTATTATTTTGTCTGTAAACGTGAGGTTTGGTTGATGAGTCGTGAAATAACCCCCGACGAAGATGCATCATTTTTGGAAGTCGGAAGGGCGGTTCACGAGATTTTCTACCGAAAAATGCTTAAAGAGATCTCTATGGAAGGCATAAAAATTGATTTATTCATAAAGACTGAACGGGCAGTATGCGAAGTTAAAACATCCTCAAAATTTGTCGAAGCCACGCGTTTTCAGCTTCTCTACTACATTTTCAGGCTAAAGGAGTATGGTGTTGATTCAATTGGCTGGATCCTTATTCCAATGGAAAAGAGGAAAATAAGAGTGAAGTTGGATGTGGATTCTGAACATGCACTTTTGAAAGTTCTTAGCGAAATCAAAAAATTGGTTGAAGTGGACTATCCGCCGCCTCCAGCGAAGATCCCCTACTGCAGAAAGTGCGCGTATAAAGAATTTTGCTGGGCGTAAAAATGAAGAAAACCATTTACATTTTTAGCCCTGGCGAGATAAAGCGAAAAGGAAACACGTTATGCCTTGTTAAGGCGGGTGGTGAGAAGAAGTACGTACCTGTGTCGGAAGTTTCTTCCTTAATGATCTTCGGCGAGACCTCATTTAATAAGAAACTTTTGGAGTTCCTCTCCTCAAATGAGATAACTCTACACGTTTTTAATTATTATGGCTATTACGTTGGAAGCTTTTACCCTAGATCGCATTACAACTCTGGGTTTATGACGCTGAAGCAGTGCGAACATTATTTGGACTATGCCAAAAGGCTCGCACTTGCTCGCAGGTTCGTCGAAGGTAGCCTAAGAAACATGCTAAAAAACGTTACATACTATCATAATAGGAAAGGAGGGCTTAACTCAACAATAAAATTTCTTGAAGAGGCTTTACTTAAACTAAGCGAGCCCTGCTCTATTGAGGAATTAATGGCTGTTGAAGGGCAAGCCAAAGAACAATACTATAGTTCTTTCAATACAATTATCGACGACGAGGAATACCATTACGAAAAAAGGGAGCGGAGACCGCCTAAAGGCCGCTTAAATACGCTATTAAGCTTTGGCAACAGTCTTCTCTACGTTACTATACTGGGCGAAATTTATAAAACGCATCTAGATCCGAGAATAGGCTTCCTCCATACCTCTAATTATAGAAAATTTTCGTTAAACTTGGATGTGGCGGAAGTGTTTAAGCCAATAATAGTCGACAGGATAATATTTACACTCACAAATAAAGGAATGCTCAGCTCTTCATGCTTTATTGATGAGTTAAGCGGGATATATCTCAACGAAAACGGAAGGAAGATTTTCGTAGAACAATATGAAAACAAACTCAAGCAAACCATAAGCTATGCAAAGAGAATAAAAACCTCTTATCAGAGAATCATAAGGCTTGAGCTTTACAAACTTGAGAGGCATCTTATTGGAGAAAAAGAATATGAACCATTTGCCGCACAATGGTGAGTAAATATGTTTGTGATAATGGTGTATGATGTCGGCGAAGAACGTTTGCCCAAGGTTTTAAGCATAGGGAGAAGATACCTTACATGGATTCAAAATTCGGTTTTTGAGGGTGAGATAAGCGATGCCAATTTTATGAGGCTAAAAGATAAACTCTCAAAAGTGATGGATAAAGGGCACGATGCCATAACTTTTTACATACTGCGAACAACAGCGTATATGAAAAAAGAAAACCTTGGAACAATAAAAGGAGAAAACATAACAATAATATAAAAATTCAACCGTCGATCAAACGTTGCCAATTCCTCATTGTAAATCGACAGAAATCATCCTTAAAAAGAAACGCAAAAAGGCTATAAAATAGAAAACAAACCTCTACTTTAGCGGGGGGTTGCGAGAATACCTATAAGGGCTTGAAACACGTATGGCTTGAATCTTCCGGCTGAGAGAGACCAAAGTTGCGAGAATACCTATAAGGGCTTGAAACAGAATAAAACCTGACGAAAACACAGCAATATTTCTCAGTTGCGAGAATACCTATAAGGGCTTGAAACTTGGAATGAGAAATCTCCTAAATGTCTCTATTGCGAGTTGCGAGAATACCTATAAGGGCTTGAAACTAAAGCTACATGCAAAGAGGCGATAATCGAGGCAAAGTTGCGAGAATACCTATAAGGGCTTGAAACTCGATTTAGAAACTGATGCCTGAGAATGGAAAATAAGTTGCGAGAATACCTATAAGGGCTTGAAACGCGTTTTATCTTGTTCAAAACTTTGCGCCTGCAAAGGTTGCGAGAATACCTATAAGGGCTTGAAACCTTATCACTGCCCAGAAGAAAGCTATGTTTTCATGTAGTTGCGAGAATACCTATAAGGGCTTGAAACCCTTGCATCTGCTTTTCAATCGGTTCGGCGGGGTATAGTTGCGAGAATACCTATAAGGGCTTGAAACATGCTTGTGTGTACAGTGTATACGTCGACAAAGCAGGTTGCGAGAATACCTATAAGGGCTTGAAACTCTCTCCCTGAAAGCCAACCTCGACTTCCATACTCGGGGTTGCGAGAATACCTATAAGGGCTTGAAACCGGGTCTATTTCACTGAAATAGCGCACAGCATCGAAAGTTGCGAGAATACCTATAAGGGCTTGAAACGTAGTCGCCCGCGCCGAGACCGACTGGACCAACCGCGGTTGCGAGAATACCTATAAGGGCTTGAAACGCCTTCATTACATCATCAGCAACTTTTCGTCTAACCGGTTGCGAGAATACCTATAAGGGCTTGAAACTTCGATAGGTTGAACGATGCGCAAATAGTTGTGAGAGTTGCGAGAATACCTATAAGGGCTTGAAACTTCGAGAGACGTAATAATGCGCAAATAGTTTTGAGAGGGTTGCGAGAATACCTATAAGGGCTTGAAACTACAGTCTAATCTTCGTTCTCATATCATTCTCAGCAGTTGCGAGAATACCTATAAGGGCTTGAAACAGTTGAGCGAAACCGAAAACATAACCATAAAAATAAGGTTGCGAGAATACCTATAAGGGCTTGAAACTACTTTTAATTGCATACTATATTCCAAAAATCAGAAGGGTTGCGAGAATACCTATAAGGGCTTGAAACAGGCTTTCAAAGCTCCTGAGCAGAAGGCTAGTGCACGTTGCGAGAATACCTATAAGGGCTTGAAACCATAGGCTTCGCGGCGCAAAGCTGCATTTACTACACAGTTGCGAGAATACCTATAAGGGCTTGAAACTTTGAAAAGGTTTGGCGTAAGAGAAGAGGATATAGGGTTGCGAGAATACCTATAAGGGCTTGAAACGGAGACTCTTTTTTCATTTTGCTGCTTATCCTATCAGGTTGCGAGAATACCTATAAGGGCTTGAAACAGCATGTCGGTGAAGTCTTCGAGGAAAACTGTAAAGGGTTGCGAGAATACCTATAAGGGCTTGAAACTCTTGTTGCGAAGTGGGTTGAGGAGAAAAGGAAGGCGTTGCGAGAATACCTATAAGGGCTTGAAACCTTGTCAACCCCAATAACTATAAGATTCTCTTTAAAGTTGCGAGAATACCTATAAGCGCGCGCGCAAGAGCCTCGAATAAGACTGCCAAAGTCGGAAAAGGAACCCTCTAACGAACCAACTGTTCCATTGGATAAATTCCTTGCTTGAAATTGCCTCTTTTCTATTAGATTGCTGCTAAGGAACACTCCATTTCTGAGCGCAAGCTAAAAGTGCAGGGATGTCATGACCAATATCCGGTCGTCTAAAAAGCTTCCACTTTTGTTTTACGCCACATTAAACATGCTTATTTTGAGCCTTTTTCAACCGTAAATTCGCATGAAGCGGTCGGAAAACTCCTACTTTTGGGGTATAAGTGGGAGCTTAGTTTTAATAACTAATAACTTTTTAATTAGGCTAAATGGAATTTTTCTATTGTGTTAAAAATGTTTAGGCTTAAGGGTTTTGGTGTGGGATTTTGGAGGGATCTGTTGCGTAGGGTTGAGGGGGTTAGTGGCTGTTGTGTGGGTGGTGGGGACTTATGCTTGGTTGGGAGTTATGCTAGGGGTAATGCTTCGCCCTTGAGTGATGTGGATTTTGTCGTTTTTTCTGAGGGTGAATCGAAACTTAAGCGGACGGAAATATTCTGCATAAATGATAAGATGGTGACTTTGTTTTCTGTTCGGGCTGCTGACCTTATTATGGCTGAGTCCCTCGACTTTTACAGTGTGAATAACCCTTTTGAGGCTAGGCTGATATGCGGTGAAGGGAAAGTGTTGAATAAGCTTAGGAGTGGTTTACGTGGTAAGAGTATAGATTTGGATGCCACTAAGCGGCTGATCTGTGGGACAGCTTCTGCAAGGCTATTGTCATCTTTAAGTGATGTAGCCCTCGACTATGGAGAGGGAATTAGAAGCATGAGGGCTTGCCTTGCAAAGGCTAGGCTATACACCAAACTCTTCAAAGAATCTGTTGAGCCATGGTCAATAATACCGTACAACTATAAGCCTGTAAATGAGCTTGAAAGGCTTGTTGAACACCTTTACCGCTCCAAAAATTATAGTGAGCTTTCAAAAAGAATTGGCAAACTTGACCTGAGGGATCTCATGGCAAAAACCTTCCATAAACACGTTAAAACAATCGACAAAGCCGTCAAAAACATTGTAGACGATGCTGGTTTCGCAGGAAAGCACGTCAAAAACTATGCGGGCTTGTACATGCTTGTTGAAGAAAGGGTTAGGTCAACAATGTGGGAGGGGCTGCCTCCAAGATGGAAAATTGTAGAAGAATTAAACTCAAAAATAACCCACTACCATACATTCATAACCTGCACGGAAAAAACCGTTGAGTGGATTGTTTCAACAGGCAAAGGGGCGGACATTAAACCCAAAGAATACGGGTGTACCACATTTTAAAATGAGCATAAACCTATTCAGGGTATGAATAAGAAAGTTCATTACAGTTACTTTCGATAGGCTCCTGTTTTCATTTTTCATACTCCCAGTTTTGGTATGCATGCCAGATACGCCCTCCTCAGTTCTTGTTTGTCTATGTGGTGGTATATGTCTATGGCTTCTCTTCTTTTGTCTCCCCTAAGCTCTTTAACGTATTCTCTTGGCATTCCATTTCTCAGAAGCCAAGTTGTGAACCAGTGCCTAAAACAGTGCGGCCCAAAATGGTCTTCAAGCCTTGGCGAGTTTGGATTATGAAGGCCCAGGCGTCTTGCATATTTGACTATGGCCGTGTATAGTCCGTTCCTGTCAAGCCTGTTTAGGCTTTGGTAGCTTATGAAAAGCGCGTTCGTTGGCGGGTTCAGCTTTTCCCTAACCTTAAGCCATCTTCGAAGCGCAGCTGCGCATTCGTCGTCAAAGAAAACCGTCCTGTTGCTCCTCTTTGGAGTGGGCTTAAGCGTTATCGCGTATTCCTCCCAGTTTATGTCTTCAACGTCAAGCCTTAGCAGCTCGCCCCTCCTAATCCCAGTTTTAGCCAGCAATATGGCAATAGCCTTGTCTCTGGGATCCAGAATAGAGTTTACTAGGCGGCTCATCTCCTCAACGCTGAGAAGCTTACGTTCAGGATCATCAAAGCCGCTCTTATAGCGTTTTAAATACCTTCTCCTGAACGGCAACACGGTATTACTGGAAACGTAGCCCTCAAAGGATAGATAATCGTAGAAGGCTGAAAGCGCCGAAAAATAATTCTCGACGGTTTTATGCTTAGCTTTCCTATCATAAATCACATGTTGCAGAAATTCTTTAAGAACATGAACATCCACATCATTAACGCTTAAACCACGTTCCATAAGGAATCTTGCAAATATTTTTAGGCTTGAAACATATCTTCTTATGCTTTCTTCAGTCATGCCCCTAAGCTTGCAGTCCCCGCTGAAATCCCCTATTAACGTCTGCAGGTTCTGTAGCGTTTTTAGGGTTAACCCTTCCACCGCCAGCCCCTCCCCCTATACTCAACCAGCCCGTAGGCTTCCAAGGCTTCAAGTTGCCTGTCAACAGCCTTAACCAGCTCAGCGTCGGACGGCTCAATGTTTAAATGCGCCAAAATCTCCTCCTCAGTGTAGGATCCGCCCCTCCTCAACAGTTCTATAAGGTCCCTGTCAAACCTCCTCACACCCTCAAAAGCCTCTTGGAGAAATGGCTGAGCCCGATAACGCTTAAGCTCATTATCCAAGTTCTCCACAAGCCTCTTCAATAGCCTATTCTCCTCGCGAAGCTTCTTCAACTCCTCTTCCGCGCTTCGCAAACGCTTAACAAGTTCAGCACGGCTGAGATAGCCCTCCTCACCTTCCTCACGCCTAATAGAATCCTCAACCCTTTCAATAACAAACTTTGAAACGGAAACGCCAGCCTTCTCAGCCCTACGCTTCCAATCCTCAACCATCTCCAACGAAGGCAAATAAACATAAATAGCACGATCCTTAATGGTCTCAGTCTTACCCTTATTAGGCTTAGGCATATTGCATCAAACAAGTATACGCAGAAGAAGTATTTATAACTTACTGGTAAATTAGTGCGGGGGGTGGGATTTGAACCCACGAACCCCTGCGGGATAGGCTCCTGAAGCCTACGCCTTTGACCAGGCTCGGCGACCCCCGCTTAAACGAAATTATTGGCGAATTATTGCATAAAA
>Ga0078972_1011937_pt1 | contig 15238 bp, 13 predicted proteins | sample YelNatPaOPGAMG01_FD_67568 | JGI IMG/M metagenome (GOLD analysis project Ga0078972, IMG submission 67568) | Hot spring thermophilic microbial communities from Obsidian Pool, Yellowstone National Park, USA - OP-RAMG-01 (SPADES assembly) (version 2) | ecosystem: Environmental > Aquatic > Thermal... | reverse complement strand
CAAGTTCGCCGGCTTTCCCGCGTCAGCCGAGTGCTCCGCTTTGTTTTTGTGCCACCAAAATTCCAACCCCTTGTTATTAGCAAGTTACGGCATTTTCTGATTTTAATGAAAAAATTGCTCTAGCACCTGCCATGTTTTTATCTTTGGTTGCTTATTATTATATAAAAATCACAAAAAATTGAATGTTCTGCATAACACGGTCTAACTTGTGGATAATAGTTAGGTCCCGCGTTGGGAAGCGAGGAAAAAATAAAAACAAATCCCTCTGTGTCTCCCTTTAGAAAAGGGAGAAATTAAAAAAATGAAAAAATTGCTCTGACACCTGCCATGTTTTTATCCCCGGTTGCTTATTAGCACATAGAAATCAAAAAAATTGAATGTGCTTCATAACATGGGCTAACTTGTGGGTAATGGTTATTTTCTTAAGTCAGATTAAAAAGGCATTTTTAATCCTTTATGTATTTTTTTATTCTGATTCTATCTATCGTGACTGAGGGGTTACATAAAGTAAATTTTTTTGCTTTACTTTTTTGCATAAATAAAATCTCACCTCTCCCCTCTCTAAAAAAATGGAAATTAAAAAAATTTTTAATTTTTTCCCCGCACTTTTCTAAAGGTAGATTAAGATGGATTTTCAATTTTTATTATTACCGCCCATAATTGATGCATTACTTTCAGTTTCCTGCTAATTTTAAATTTTTATTGTATCCTTGCAATCCAGATTTTATTCCCCATTGATGGCATATAAAAGTTATCCCATCCAATATATGCTATCATTTCGCCATTTTCTGACCAGACAGGATATTTTGCATAAAATCTGTATGGCAACAAATGCCATTCTTCCGGACCCATAGTATGCACAATTACAACATTGGTAAGTTTTGGAACAAAATACCATTTTCTATATGTCTCATCAAATGCAATCCTTTTACCTTCTTTATCCCAGGAAAAGTTATCAATTTCTCCTGTTGAAGAATAAAGTAAAATAGGATCTGTTGCATCTTTATTAACAACCCATAATTCATTTACATCCTGTTTTTTTACCAAAAACGCAATCTTTCCTGAATCTGGAGACCATTCAATATCTTTTATTGTATGTCGAGTTGTATATATTTTTGTTGGAAATTTTCCATCTTTATCAAGTCGGTAAATACATCCTTCCCTACCGTAATTTACGCCAACTGCTATTGCTTTGCCATCATACGACCATTTTGGCTGAGTAAATCCTTCACAGACCTGCTTAAAAATTTCTTTATTATTTTTGCCATCTGTATTTATTGTAAAAATTCGCCATATATTTCCCGAGTCCGTATATTCCAAAAGAACTTTTTTCTTTTCAGCAGTAAGCCAGTAAGGAGAAGGTGTAAATGATTTTTTAGATAGTACCTGCTGGTTTGTTGCATTTGCATTCATTATTATAAATTTATTATTTTTTATGTAAATAACCCTGCTTTCACTCGCATTCCATAATGGAAACATTTCTCTATCCTTTTTATTATTTACATCAAGTTCATGCGCATTTGTTCCATCGTAATTTGAAATTTTAAAATAAGTATAACTATCTGTCTTACTCACATATAATAACTTTTCTTCTTCAGGTGACCAAAGTGGCATAATTTTATTCATTCCCTTTGTAATTAATTTGTATTCCTGGTTCATTATATTTGCAATGTAAATATTATTATGCTTGTCTCCCAATTTTTCTTTTGCAGCAAAGCAGAAACGTTTACCATCTTTTGCCCATGCTGTTTTATGAGTTAAAGGCAGCACATTTTTCTCAATTATTGTATTTATATCTGCAAGCAATACTTTTGGTTTACCAACCGGTTTTGTTTTGTCTTTTAGCAATTGTTTTAATTTTTTCAAATCATTTTCATCCAAAAGTGATGGTTGCAATGAAACACCCCATATATTTCTGGGTCCGTTATTTTCTTTTCCACCTGAAAGAATTAAAAAGTCGCCTTTTTTATTCCACAATGGCTGATCAATAAATTCTGGAAGTGGTATCTGATTTTCTCCCTCAGGAACCAATTCAGTAATTCCAAGCGTTAAAGCATTAATCACGCCAACTTTACTTTGCTTTTTCTTTTTATCAAAAAAAGAAAAAGCAAAAGCCCAGTTATTCCCAGCCCAGGCAAGATTTGAAAGTTTTTGATTATACTTTGGTGTTATTGGACCGTATTTAAGAACATTAATTTTTGGAGTTGTAAAAATTGTAAGTGCATACAAAAAGGGTGGTAAAAACAAAAGTGCGATAATCAGAGATGTTAACATACGCATACCATAGCGTTCATCTTTTACTAACGGTTCCTGATTCATTGAAATTATATACAGAACCCCGGATATAAAAGCAAAAATAAAACTCGGAATTATGAAAAAGTAAATAAAAGAATAAATGGCAATTAAACCAAAGACCAAAGAAATAAACATATAGGTATCTGAAATCGCCGCCTTTTTGTTTCTTTTCAAATAAAGGAAAAAATTTATACAAAAAATTATGGCAGCAAGTAAAAATGCAATTGAAATAAATGATTTGTTTAATGATTGGTCAAATGGTTTGAATAACTCTACTACAAATAAAATAGTTAATAACCCAAAAACAGCAGAAAGAGCATATTTTGCAATAAACTCAAGATTCAGTAAGTCCTTTTTAAATTTTTTGCATATAAATACGTCATAAATGGATGCCAGGGTTAACAACAAAGAACCGATTATAGCAGGAATTGCAAAAAATTTATTTGGACTTAATCCAAGAAATAAACCGTAAAGCCCTGTTACAATTAAAATTGATTGCAAAATTCTATTTCCTGTTAATGAATCAAAAAATGAAACTGGTTTTTCAGGGATTTCTTCTTTTACTTCTTCTTTAACTTCAGCATTATGTGCTGGTTGCTCTCCTTCAGTTTGTGCTTTTTTTTCCAGTTCATCAAGCGGATTCGGTGTTATATCCTTTGGACCCTCGCCTGAACTTTCTAAATCTTTTTTATCTTCCGCCATTTATTTCCTCCATTTATTTTAATAAAAATTTAATTATGAAGCCTTCTTTTTCATTTATTTTAAAATTGCTGAATTTGGAATCAAGCCAGGAAAAAAATCCTGTCCTTTTTCTTTCTGAAATTACCATTGGTCTTCCTTTTAAACCAATCATCTTTGCAGCACCCTCTATTGCATCATCAATATTTCCAATCTCGTCAACAAGACCTAAACTTTTTGCTTCTTTACCAGTAAAAATTCGCCCGTCTGCAATGTTAGTTAAAACATATTCTTTCACCTTTTTCTTTTTTTCTTTTTCATCTTTTATTTTTATTCCTGCTGCAAGTGCAATTTTTTCATAACGTGTTTCAACAACATCATCAACAAATTGATTTAAAACATCTTTGATTAACTTATTTAACAATTCCTTCTCTTTTTCTGTTGATTCCCTGGCAAATGTGCCTGTATCCTTGTATTGTCCACTTTTTACTGTTACAAATTCAACCCCGATTTTATCAAGCAATTTTTTTGCATTCATATAATTAATTATAACCCCGATGCTTCCTGTTATTGTCCCTGAATTTGCATAAATTTTATCAGCCGCAGAAGCAATATAGTAGGCACCTGATGCAGCCACATCCCCCATTGAAACAACCACTCTTTTCCCGTTTTCTCTTACTTTTTTAATTTGCTTATAAATTTCCTGCGAAGAACTCACCCCACCCCCGGGGCTATTAATTCTCAATACAATTGCTTTCACATTGTCCATATCATTATAAATATTCAGCAAACGTAATGTTTCTGTTGGTTCAATAATTTCACCGGTTATATTTATAAGTGCTACTTTATTTGATAATGAAGAGATGATAATTTTATTTTTTTTCTTTAAAAAAGGAAGTGCCAGAAAAATCAAAACCAATATAGCTATTAATATATAAGTTATTTTTTTATTATCCATCCTGTTTTAAACTCCTTGCATTTTTTATTTAATTTTTAGTATTTTATATTATTAAACCCAAATTGTCAACGCAGTTTTGCAATGCAAAAACAGGGATTATGCAATGTTAAAATTGGACCAATTAATTTTTAATATCACAGAAATCGTAATAGCAATTTGTAGATTGTTTTATTGGATATGGATATTTTAATGTATGTTATTGTTAAATCCTTGGTCTGGCACTAAATTTAATATATATTTTAACTATTTCCTTTAATTTTTATTTTTCCTGCGCTATTTTCCTAAACTGTATTGGATTAACAATCGCTTTAAATATTTGTCTGATAGATCCTGTTCCGCTAATAACAATCGTTCCATAATTAAATATTCTTCCCAAAATTCCTTGATCAACTCCAATACTTTCAATTTTTTCACGATTCATTTCAAGTGTTATTCTTTTGATAAGACCTACTTTAATAATAATCCTTTTATTTGTTATTGCAAATTCACTTGTTAAATAGCGTATCAATGCATTTATGAACCAAATAATGCCTACCAATAGAAAAAAACCGGCCATTGTTTCTTCATCGCTATCATTTTTAGCTATCGCAATAAGAAAAATACTAAATATAAAAATAAATCCAGGCCAAAAAAAATAATCTTATGAAGTTTTGTCTTATAAATTATTATTTCGTCTTTTAAAAGATTATTTTCTACATATCCCATTTTGTCCCTCCTTTTTTAAATTTACATATCCTATTTTGCTTCTGTTATATTATATGGGAAATATTTTAAATGTTAATTAAAATTTAAAAGTGTTATTGCAAAATATTCGGTGGAAATTGTAAAAAGGCACCTCTATAATATTATTTAATAAAATAAACGCTAAAGGGGCTGAGTATAGCTTATACAAATTTTTTACTTATATATGTATGAAGGAAGGGGCATATCATCACGCCCAACCAAGCACATCTTCTAAAAATGGTTCTATAAATGATTTTTTTGTTGACTCTTCGTTATATAAATCTGTTTTCCCTGCTTTGTATTCGATTTTAAATTTTTCTATTAATTTTTTTAAATTCTCTTTTGCTATTTGTTTGTCCATTATTTACATCTTAATTTTATTTATAAAAAAATTATTAGCATCTAAAATTTTTTACAATAATATTTTACATTAACACATTAACTTTTTTTTATGTTAGCTAAAATTTAAAAGTGCACTATTTAAAATTTAAAAGTGCACTGTATTCAAGTCAATATTTTTTATTTTTGTATTGCCAATAAATTTATTTTTATACCATAATCTTACTTCAGCAATTCCTGTCTTTTCATTTGGAATCATTCTTAATTCAACTTTTTCACCAATAGGTGCTCCAGTGATAGGGATTTCAATATTATTGAAAGAAATTTTTCTATATGGATTTACAATTCTTTCTTCTCTTAAACAAAAAATATCTTTAACTGATTCATAAGGCGGTTTTATACTAAACTCTCTAAAAAGAGATTTTCCATTTTTAAGTGCTTCTTCTAATCTTGCGGCAGGGATTTCGCCAGTTGTGCTGTGTATTTGGTGATTATTATATCTATTTACTTCATATTTTAAAATTTCTTGTGCTTTTCTAATATCTTTAATATTTTCTCTTACACAGGTTCTTACTATTCTATCCTGTAACCATTGATAAGGTCTTTCTATTTTACCTTTTGCTTGGGGAGATAAGGCGAAAGTAACTTCTACATTGCAATCATTTAAAACTTGTCTCCATTGAGGAATAACGGTATCGGTTGTTTTACGATGTTCTTGCCATATACTATCTCTACCTCTTACAAATCTAAATATTGAGTGGGAATCAACATAATATCTAGCTGGTATCCCAAAATGTAAAAAAACGCTTTGTAATGCAATAATATGAGCCCAAGAGGTTTCTTTTTCTAATAAAACAGCATAAAGTAAATATCTTGAGTAGTCATCAATACTTGTAATCAAATACCATTAAACAAATAGAAAGAAAAAAAGCAAAAATGGCAGTTTTGTTTTAATTATTTATAAATTAAAAATTTACTTATATTCAATTCCTTTTAATTTTTCCACATAATGCTGGGCGGAAAAGGCAGCGACAGCGCCATCGCCACAGGCAGTTATCGCCTGTCTTAAGTCCTTTTTTATACAGTCGCCGCAGGCAAAAATACCTTCTTTTGAGGTTTTCATAGATGAGTCAGTGATTATATAACCATTTTCATCAAGTTCAATGAAGCCCTTTAAAAAATCGGTATTTGGATTAAGTCCAATAAAAACAAAAACGCCTTTTACGTTTAAAATTTTATTTTCGCCTGTTTTTAAATTTTTTATTTTAATACCTTCAACATTTTTATCCCCTAAAATTTCTTCTGCCACAGAATTAAGAACAAATTCAATTTTTGGGTTTTCAAAGGCACTTTTTTGTATTATATAGGTTGCTCTTAATTTATCACGTCTGTGAATTAAATAGACCTTGTTTGCAAAGCGTGTTAAAAAAATTGCTTCACCGACCGCGGTGTCGCCACCACCAATAACCGCAACATCCATATTTTTATAAAAAGCACCATCACAGGTGGCGCAGTTGGAAACACCTTTTCCTTTAAACTTATTTTCTCCTGGAATATTTAGGTCCCTGTATTTGGCTCCTGTTGCAATTATTATTGCCCTTGCAGAATATACTTTTTCAGAAGCGGATAATAGTTTAAAGGACTTATCAATCTGATTTATTTTAATAATTTCATCAAAAATAAATTCTGCACCGAAATTTTTTGCCTGTTTTTCCATATTGTTGATTAAATCGGGACCTGAAATTTTTTCAAAACCAGGATAGTTTTCGATATCAGAAGTTAAAAAAATCTGTCCACCTATTGCGAGTTTTTCAAATATGGCAGTTTTAAGTCCTGCCCTTGCATTATAAATTGCAGCAGTTAAACCGGCAGGACCACCGCCAATTATTGCAATATCATATTCATCATTCTTTTCACTTTTGAAATTCTGTGAAAAATTAATTTTTATGTTTTCCATAAAAACACCTATTTAAAAATTTCATTAAATGTTTTTTGCAAATCGTTTTTTGGTCTAACCCCAACTATTGCATCAACTTTTTTCCCATTTTTAAAAATTAGCAGGGTTGGAATTGACATAATACCAAAATTTGATGCAGTTTCGGGATTTTCATCCACATTTAATTTACCAAATACAATTTTTCCTTTATTTTCTTTTGCGAGCTGGTCAACTATAGGTGAAAGCATTTTGCAGGGCATACACCATTCAGCCCAGCAATCAATGACCAGATTTTCATACTTTTTAAGGGCATTTTCAAAATTTTTGTCAGAAACGTAAACGACATCTTCTGGAGAATCTGGTAATTTTTCTTTTTCTTCTTTCATTTTTTCTTCCTCCTTTTTTATTTTTTTATATTCTTCATTTCCTACATTTTCCATTAAAAATTCAATAAATTTTTTTTCACCTGGGAAGCCAACAAATCCAGTATTTACATCATTGTTAATAAATGTGTGGGGGACAGAAGATACACCAAATTTCATTGAAAGTTCACGGTTTTCATTTGCTTCAACACATTCTGAAAAGACCTTGCCTTTTAGTTCTATTGCGATTTGATTTGCGAGTATAACAGAATTAGGGCAGTAAGGACAGGTGGGGGTAACAAAAACCTTTAAATTGGATAACCCATTTGTGTATTTTAAATAATTTTTTGTGTTATCTGATAAATTGGAGTTTCCAGAGGAAACAAGGGAAATGGTTTCAATAAGTGAATTTGCTTCATAGCCATAGGGGGCACCATTAAATAAAATTCTATAACCAAGGTCATAGCCAATTAAGATACTCGGGGACGTTTTAATGCCGAGTTGATTTGCGAGTTTATCAGAAATAGGGAATTCCTGCAAAATTATTCTTGGGTCAATTGCGGATAATTCAATTATAAATTGTTTTGCGAAATTGTTTAATTCCTGTTGTTCTTCATTGCCAGGTAATAAAATAGGATTTATGAATAATTTTACATCAACTGGCTCTTTCAACTCTTTTGAAAATTTTTCTTTTAAAGCATTTGCGGATTCATTGTCAATTAGTTTTTCCATAAGTTAATCTCCTTTTTGTATAGTTTTGATAATTAAACTACTTTGCCTTTTAATAATTTGTTTTGCGGAATTTATAATCTGTGTAATTTCATCTGAACTTAATTTATAGCAAATTTTGTTTCCTTTCCTTTCGGAAACAATAAGACCTGCATCTTTCAGCTGGGCAAGTGCTCTGGAAACCTGGGGTTGCCCTTCGCCAATACATTTTGCGAGTTCGCACACAAAATTTTCTTTTTCAGATAAATTTATCAAAATTTTTATTCTCAATGGATGTGCCATTGATTTAAATAATTCAGCAAGCAAATTATTAATATCCATTTTTACTCCTTATATTTTATTCATATATATAATTATACAGATATTTGTATATTTGTCAAGTATTTTTTTTAAAATTTTTTATTACTCTGTCATTTATGCATAAAATTAACTAGGGTTTAAACATACATATATAGTAAGTATACGTGAAGAAAAACACGGCAGGCACTTGGATAAAAAAAGTTTTTTTATTGATATCTTAAGAGGATTGCATTTAATTTAATTATTAATTTTTTAACTCACATATCTTTTTCTGCCTACCACATAAAAAGTCAACCATTACCCACAAGTTAGTCCGTGTTATGCAGCACATTCAATTTTTTTTGTGATTTCCATATACTAATAAGCAACATGGGACAAAAACATGGCTGATGCCAGAGCAATTTTTTCATTAAAAATCAGAAAATGCCGTAACTTGCTAATAACAAGGGGTTGGATTTTTGGTGGCGCAAAAATAAAGCGGGGCACTCGGCTGACGCGGAAACCTATGCACTTGAAATCCACGCTTGAACTTTAATAACAGGTTTCAAGAATACAGCCACAAAACGTCCTGATTTTATTCAAAAAATTGCCTGGCTGCCAGCCACGGGCTAAAATTAAAGATACGGGTAATGGTCAGCATAAAATACAGAGAAATAATGAACTTAACCTTGCTTATTAAAAATTAAATGACAATTTACAAAAATGTGACCAAAAATAAAAAAATTTTATTTTGCATTTAATATAGAAACAAATTTTCAGGAACATATATTCATATTATGAAAAAATTTAAAAAAAATAAATTTAAAAAATATTAAAATTCTAAAAATATGCAAATTTAAAGGGTTTTTGCGAAAAATTGACACGAAAAAGTTATCCACATAAAAAAATCTTACAAAAATTTGAAAATATCTTGACAAATTTTTTAAAATATTGTATAATTTAAAAAAATTAATATGAGGCGATTTTATGCAAGAAAAATTAATTGGTATTGGTGCAGCATCAAAATTATGTGGTTTGTCTGAAAGATCCCTGAGATACTGGGAAAGTCTTGGATTAATTACCCCGGTTAGATTGCCATCAGGTCATCGTAAATACAATAAAACAATTATAAAAAAAATAATTGCCATAAAAGAGGTCCTGGATAAATATAATTTACGAATAAATGACCTTATCACATCTTCTAAATTCCTTCAGGATGATATTCTAAAAAATAAAGTTGAGACCCCGGATGTTTTTGATTTAAACATATCACTTGATACAGAAATTTATGAATTTGCAAAGAAAAACGGAAGAATTCATCCTTTAACAGGGCTTCCAGATGCACTCTTTATTCAAAAAGAAATAATGCGTCGACTGGATGAAGACCAAAAAATTGCAGTTTGTTATGTTGATATGAAAGATTTTAAATACTACAATAAAAGATATGGTTATGATAAAGGTGATAATGTATTAAAATTTCTTGCAGGGCTGATTTATGACACTGTCAAAGAAAATGGTGAAAAAGAGGATATTGCCGGTTATATGGGCAGGGATAATTTTGTAATTTTAACTTCACATGATAGATATACAAAAATATGCACTGAACTTGTAAAGTCATTTGATTTATTGATTGTTCAGCATTATGACAAAGAAGACAGAGAAAAAGGATATATAATAACCCATACAAGAAAGGGAGAAGAAATCAGGTCTCCAATTTTAACACTGTCAATAAGTGTTGTCTGGAATATAAAAAGAAAATTATCTCATTATGCACAGGTTGAAGATATTGCCCAGGAATTAAAACAATATGCTCAGAAATTTCCAAAATCAGAATTTGTTGTTGATAGACGTAAGGGAGAATAAATTAGTTTTTATTTATTACCTTTAATAAAAAATCAATTGTAGAATTCAGGTCTTTTCTTACCGGATTTATCTGTTTTACTTGTTCAAAAGCATATAGCGCCTGTTTAAAATCTTTTAAATTATAATAAGTCACACCAAGGTTATACCAGGCATTTTCATATTTTGGATTTATGGAAATACTTTTTTTATATGACTCAATTGCTTTTTCAAAATTTTTTAAAGCATAATAAACATTGCCTGCGTTAAAAATATATACAGGGTCATTCGGAAAAACTTTGTTTGCATAGTGATAAAAAAACAGCGCTTCGTTAAAGAATTCTTTTTCTTCAAAGAAAACACCTGCGCTATTTAATGAAATTGCATAGTCCTGAATATAGAGTTCTTTTGTTTTATCATCAGCATAATTTTTAAAAGGTGGAAAAATTGTTCGCATTGAATAAATTTTCCAAAGGGCATACAGGGTTTTTATATACTGTTCAGTTATATAAGAATAAGTGGCTGGTATTGCTCTAAAAATTAAGCCCTTTGGCATTATGTTTAAAGTGCTATCAATTGCGTTTTCTTCCGGTTTGTTATACGAAAAATAAATTGGAAAATTGTTCATATTTAATTTTATAATTGCATTTATTATTTTTCCGGTTGATTCTGTTCCAATTTTATCTGTTTTAATTTCAGGCAAAAATACATTTGGATTTTGTTTTTTTATATTGTCTCTAACCCATTTCATTGGTAAAACAGGGGAACCAACCAAAGTTATATCCTGCCTGAATTTTTTTACATATTTTAAATACCAGGTTGGGAAAACAACACCATCGCCCGATGTAAAAAGTATGGAAGAAAAATCAGAAGAAAGTAAAATATTTTTATTGTAATCATAGGCAAAATAATATCTACTTTTATCAAGTTTCGGATAAAAAATAAAAATCTGTAAAAAAACTAATAAAAAAGCAAACATAAATAAAGGCAGATATGCTTTTTTATTTAATTGCATAAGATAATAAATACCAATTGCCAGCAAAACGGATAAAGGGAAATAAACCGGGGTTATATATGTTTCCATTATATATAATCTTTCTTTTGATAGGTTAAGATAAAAGGTTGTTAAAATAAGAAAAATAAATGGAATTAGAATAAAATAAAAAAATAATGTTTTATTTTTTTTATATAAGAAAATAAAACCAATTAAAATAAAAATAAAGCCAGCAATTAGATATTCGTAAAAAATGCATAAAAAAAATTTTAAAAACTGATTAAATGAATTAAAAAAAGAGCGGGTTATTTCAGAGCCAATATATTGATATCTTGTTAAAACCCATAAAAAATTTTTTAAATTTGAGGGATCGCCCCAATTTAAAATTGCGATCTTTGCTCTGATGGGATGGTATAAATATACAGAAATACCGAGTAAAAAAAATAAAATAATAAAAATAAAATTTTTTGTTTTTAATGAATTAAATATCCCGCATCTGTATAAAAAATAAAAATAGGCAGGGAAAAGTGCAAGCTGTGACATATGATGATGCGTAAGGGATAGTCCGAATACAAAAGAAAAAAGATAAATATATTTAATTTTTTTATTATTAAAAATTTTAATTAAAATAATTGAAAGCAAAATCAAAAACATAATGTTAAATATGTATATACCACCTTTTGCAATTATTGATTGCTGCCAGATTGTAAAACCAAAAATATAAAAAAGGGAAGCAAGGAACGGAATAAAAAAATTTTCCTTTTTTATATTTATCAAAGGTAAAAAAATAAGTGTAAAGAAATAAATTAAAATTAAATTTAATAAAGAGAGAAAAACAGAGAATAAATAAATTCTAAAAGATATATCACCGATTTCAATAAGTGTAAAAATTTTTGCAATTAAGGTATGCAATGGATAACCAGGCGGATGCTGTATGCCGAGCGTGTAGGAGACAGAAATTGTTTCTCCGCAATCCCCTAAATAAACAGAGGCGGGTATTGTTGAAAGTAACAATGGGAGACATAAATGTGTGAGTAAAAAAGGTAGAGCAATATGAATATATTTCCTTAAAAACATTTTAATTAAAATGTTCAATCAGTTTCTTTATATCTTCTTTTTTTCCTTCTGTGATATGTAAACCAACTGCATATCTGCCAAAAATTTTATATGCATTTCTTTTAGTTCTGATGATTGATGCCCTTAAAATAATTTTTTCTTCTTTTACTTCACCGCCAGGGATCTCTATTTTTAAAATTGTTCTTTCAGGCAATATAAAATCACAATTGATTAACATTCCTGTTTCACTAACATTTATAGTTGTGGCTCTGAAAGAGTCGCCAACATTTAGTTTTGCTTTTTCGCCATAAATATCATCAGGAAATTTTTCTACTGTGCAATCAATATTTATTATTTTTGTTTTTCTTTCGGATCTTCTTAATTCTCTTTCTGGTTTTTTCATAAAAACTCCTTTTTTATAGCGTAAATTGTTTTATAATATGGTGCCGGAGGTCGGATTTGAACCGACATGTTCTTGCGAACGGTAGATTTTGAGTCTACTGTGTCTGCCAGTTTCACCACTCCGGCAATATCCATATTTTTATTATAAACAAATTAATTATTTTGTCAAATATTAAATGGTTCCAAAAATAGAGTTTCTATCAAGATTTTAAGGGAATAAATATAAATCTTGCAAAAATTATAATTATTTGATATTATAATGCTATGGTGTGTTGATAAAATGATTTGGTATTTATAATAAAAATAAGACAAAAATTCATTACAAATTTTTAGTTTTGCCAAAGTTTTACTGTAATTGGCGGGAGAAATGGGTTTTAATAATTCATTAGAATTTACTGGTAAAAAATTATGGCGAAAAATATGAATAAATTAAATTTATTATTAATTGGTATATACTTATTTACAATTCAAACCCTATTTTGCGCCCAGATGTCAAATACCACAAATGCAAAAGCAGTTATTTTAAAAACATCTGAAGAGTTGGAAGCAAGGAAAAAGTCGGATGAATTATATGTAAAAGGTAAACGAAGGGAAGAAGCAGGAAAATACAAAGAAGCATTAAAATTTTACGGGGAAGCATTAAGAACTGATAAAACTTATTATTTAGTGTATAAAAATATTGGGAATTGTTTTTTTGCTCTTTATAATTATAAACAAGCAATAACATACTACAATGCCTATTTGAAATATGAAAAAAATGATAAAAAAATATTAGAATATGTTGAAAAATTAAATGTGGCAATTAAAACAAATAAACCAATTTTATATCCGGAATTTAAAATACCTTATGAATTCAAATCTCCTTCAACAACCTTTTTATTTTCAAATCTGGATTTAATACCGCCACTTATGTTGCTGGGATGCGGGACACAGTATTCGCAAACCAGAGAGCATGGAGCAATTTTATCTACTCCAAGTGTATTGACATTTTTAGGAATATGTACATTGGGCTCAGGATTTTTATTGAAATCTAACACATCAATATTATTAACAGGTGGTGGAATAATAGGACTTGCGTATATTGTTGATTTTATTTCAAGTCCATTTTTTGCTACAGAAAATTCATTAAAATTTATTGATTATATAAAAAAAACACCACTACCAATTAAAAAGGAAAAACTTGATTATAAAGACCCTGTTTTTGCATCCGCCTTATCACTTGTATTTACCGGGGCTGGCTATTTTTATGCGGGCGATTTATGGGGTGGTTTAAGATCCATTTTAATAACTTCATTATTAACCGGTGCCGGGTGTGGGATTGCCTTTTTAACTTCTAAACCCGATAAACCTGAAACATTGGTAAATAATTTAACCTTATGGGCAATTCCCGGGGCTATAATTGGCAAAATAATAGATTTATATACCTGTGTTTTATATGTAGATAAAGTAAATGAAGAATACTATAAACAACTGTTATGTCCAAATAGCCCATATAGAATAAAAGAAGCAAAACCCAAAAAAAGCCCTTTTCTTGCATTTGCCATTTCTCTTATTCCTGTTCCAGGTCTTGGAAATTTATATGCTGAAAATTACTGGACTGCATTCACCACATTTGCTTTTGCAGCAGGAGGAGCGGGATTATATTTTAGTATTCCAGATTCTAATTTAATTAGGTATGACCAAATGTTTTTAAAATACAGCGGGGCTGGTATTTTTGCATTTGCATATCTTTATAATCTTTTATCTGCGCCTGGTTATACAGCAATATGGAATGCAGTATATGCCGGGGAAGGGCAAAATTTAACAAAAGAAAATACTGCATTTGTGCCAATTTTATTAAAAGATGGAATTGGATTGCAACTCACATATAATTTTTAAATTATTAATTTCCTCTGAAAAAAACCAGAAAGATTTGTTTATAAGAAAATAAAAGGGGAAAATAACACATCAGTTATGGTAGATTTTTCTAAGATATAAAATAAATTTTTTATTTATTTTTTTGTATTAATAAAATCTGCTCTCACCCTTATTTAAAAGCTGAACTAAAGGTGGATTTTCAATTTTTATGCATTTTTTATTTTTATGCCATCTTCTGCAAATGAAATACTACAAGGGGATGTAATCCCTTAGTGATAGCAGGTTTTTATAAAATATAAAGTAAATTTTTTTTCTTTGCTTTATTTACCTGCATAAAATCTCCCCTCTCCCCTCTTTAAAAAAGAGGGGAAATTAAAAAAAATTTTTCATTTTTATCTCTCCCTTTTCAAAAGGGAGATACAGAGGGATTTGTTTTTTTTCTCCATCTCCAATTTTCGGGAGAGAGGGGGTGATTGCATTCAAGTTGCCTCTTGCATTCCTTCACCCTCTCCCTTATCCCTCTCCCATCAAAGGGCGAGGGGAAATCTTTCCTTCCCTTTTAAACAGTGCAGTGCGCCTGTTAATTTATAATTTACAATTTGCAATTAAAAAATTCCTCTCTCCCCTGCGTGGAAGAGAGTTAGAGAGAGGGGGTGATTGCATTCAAGTCGCCTCTTGCATTCCTTCACCCTCTCCCTTATCCCTCTCCCATCAAAGGGCGAGGGGAAATCTTTCCTTCCCTTTTAAACAGTGCAGTGCGCCTGTTAATTTATAATTTACAATTTGCAATT
>Ga0078972_1011936_pt1 | contig 15240 bp, 16 predicted proteins | sample YelNatPaOPGAMG01_FD_67568 | JGI IMG/M metagenome (GOLD analysis project Ga0078972, IMG submission 67568) | Hot spring thermophilic microbial communities from Obsidian Pool, Yellowstone National Park, USA - OP-RAMG-01 (SPADES assembly) (version 2) | ecosystem: Environmental > Aquatic > Thermal... | reverse complement strand
GAATCCCTCGCATTCATAGAGAAAACATCAGAGGTAATTGATGCCCGAGTGGGGTAGTTTGGATTATCCTAGAAGCCTGCGGAGCTTCAGACCCGGGTTCGAATCCCGGCTCGGGCATACCTACTAAAGTAACAGTCCGTAACATTTAAGAATAAAAAAGGATTACAGCATTCATGATAACTCCTTACAAAGACACGTTGGGGGATGAGCTCAGGAGGCTTGAAAATGAGCCATTTAACAAGGAAATTAAGGATACAATAAAGAAATTTGTTAATGACCTGAGAATTAAAGAAAATATATCCGAAATAAGGAGGATCGGTTACGTTCAAAGGTTAAGAAAAATAGCAAGCTGGATCCCTGACAGTTTCCTGGACCCGACTGAGGAAAGCATGGACGAGGTACTGAAACAACTTTACGACAATGACTATACTGACTGGACCAGGAATACTTTTGTCGTGATGCTCAAGAAATTCTACAGATGGAAGCTCAAGGAATTACCTGATTTCATAAAGGACATGAAAGTCAGGATCAAGGAAAACGGGAAAGAAGCTGATGATTTATTAACTTCCCAGGACGTAATGGCATTGATTGAAAATTCAAAGAATGCAAGGGACAGGGCCTTATTTTCTGTGCTATATGATTCAGGATGCAGGATAGGGGAATTAATCAACATGAGGATAAAGGACCTTGGATTCGATGAGTTCGGGGCCTTGCTGAGAGTGACGGGAAAGACGGGGTTCAGACAAGTACGGATAGTTGGGAATAGCATTGCTTATCTGAGGACATGGTTAGATAATCATCCTTTGAGAAATGACGTCAATGCCTTCCTGTTCTGCAATCTCTCCGACAACATACTTGGGAGATCTCTGACCTATGCAGACGTATATTCAATAATAAGGCACACAACGAAAAGGGCCGGAATAAAGAAGAGGATACATCCACATCTGTTCAGGCATACCAGAGCGACAATACTCGCTTCCAAGGTAACAGAGGCCCCTCTGGAATCTCAGATGGGCTGGATACATGGTTCAAGGCAGACAAGGACGTACGTTCATTTATCACTAAGAGACCAGGATAACGCAATTCTCAAGGCCTATGGAATAAAGACTCCTGAGAACGAGACTATCCAGGAGGATAAGCCTAAAGAGTGTCCGAGATGCCATACGTTGAATCCGAGTGATGCCCAGTATTGCCGAAATTGCTGGATGCCGTTCGATGTAAAGATAGCCCTAGATATGAAAGAGAAAGAAAAGAGGGCAATAGAGGCCATTAAGAGAACGGACGTTGTGGATCCCCTTGTCAAGAAGTTGATAGAGGATGCACCGGAGAGTGCCAAATTGCAATTGCTGGTAAGCTTGATGCAGGAAATAGTTAAAGATCCTGAGAAAATAAAAAAATTGCAGAAAAGTCTAGAAATATAATAAAACCTTCATTCTTTAATTTATAACAATGACTGAGTTATCACAAGACTGTAAGGATAAACAGTATCCATTAAAAGTTTCAATTGCATCTGGAAAAATTCATACGAGTCCTCCCGTGTTGTATTAAGATTGTCGTAAGGCTTTACACGGCTATCTTCAAAGTATCCTACAACATCATCAAGACGTCCATTGTAAAGGGCATTGATAATGTCTGGAATACTTAAATCTGACATCAAAGCCAATTGAAAATAACTGAGACCAACCATCGCTTTTTTGTAGTTAAAATTTGTAACATAACTCCATAACCTGTCAGTTGGTAAAATGTTATCTACCTCTTCAACTAATTTACTAATTTTCTTTTGACTCAGCTTGTCAAGGTTCCGTAATTTATCCGATAATATTTTATCGAGTTCATCAAAAATAGGTTTATCAGCCAGAATAGGAATAAGATTTCTGTATTTTGGATTACTAAAAACTTTCGATTCAGAGCCATATAAAAAACTATCACGAAATTCAAAATATTCAGCCGGTTCTATACCATACAAATGTGGTATGTACATCGCAGTAACGTATGGCCAACCCCATGAACCTAGTATAACTGCATTAATAGTAGCTTTTACAATATCAGAGAGGGAATAAATTGTTCTGTTCTGAAAGATCTCATTCAGTAATTTATTAATTTTTCTTGCCCAAGTTACCATCTCTTCATTCAATATCATGTTGATTGTCTGAGGCTCATATAAAGGCGCTGGACGATAACCTGCCTTCTGTGTTTTTTCAAAATTTCTTTTTAATTTTTCGTCAAAAAATACCGTATAATTAAGTATTCTATTACGTTCTTCGGCATACTTTATGATTTTAATTTCCAAATCCTCTTTATATAAGGTCTTTGTTTCCTCTTTATAATCGTCCTTTGTCGAAGGGGTACCCTCAGTCATTCTCATCCGCCTCGTCTGCCAAGTCTCTATTTCAGCTTTATAATTATCCTCAGGTAATGCGTCAATAAAGTCCTGATATTCTTCCTTGTCAAGTTCCCTTTCAACTTCTAACCCACTAAAATGCTCTTTGACATAATCAAAAAGATATGGTTCTTTATCCCCCCTCAGTGTTCTATAATAATCCTCTCTTAAACGAGGATACACATATACCAACATACCATTGACGAAGTCCGTTATTGTTGGTATTTCAACAAGTGTCTTACCACTTAATAAATATAAAGACCTATATTTCTGCATCTTTGTGAATACTATTGGGTCAATAACGATACTTATCCTTTTCTTTTGAAAGTATCTCTTCCCCTCACCGGCCATTTTACCCCTATATCTTATAGATAGTTTGTATATAGTCTTTTTTTATTTTCTTATATACTTTCGTAAATGTTACAATATATATAACAAAAATTATTAATAGTATCCATTTCTGTATATACAATGGCAGATACGGAGACAAATAAAGACAGGTTCATTCTAATCAGGGTCACTGGATCCGAAAAAGACGCACTAAAACAAAGAGCAAGCGAATACCATCTGACACTTTCTAGATATCTAATTCTCATTGGTCTAAGAGGCCGAATTAGATGAAAAACGACACTAACCTCATTCAAGAATTTCTAAAACTGTATAATGTAATATTCGAGGAAAATAAAATATACAATAAGAAAAAGGAGGGATCTTCATGATTGACCCAGACCCCCCTACCCCTGACATCAACAAATATAATGCGCCCTCGAATATAAATCCTTCGGATTCAATAAAACACACGGCAAAGTACAGCATCTCTACAGAGAATGAAATTCACCATATCTTTATCTACGGTAACGATCGAGAACGTGAACCAATTGGATTTTTTAGCTTAAGCAACACCGATCTTGAAATATTTCAAACGTGGACGATAGAAACCCTAAAGCGATTCTTGAGTGAAAAAATTTGCAAATATTATGATACCCAAGAACTGCTCAATCGGCTTAAAAGTGACCCAAATCTTAGACCTAAGGAGACATTATCGGCAAACAATATTAAGCTTTTGAATGAAGAATATGCAATTGTGAATCCCGCTTTAGATATTCTCCCTGATGGCTCACTCTTCATCACTCAGTCCCAATTTGTGGAACGTCTCAAAACGCGCATAGTTAAAAAAGTTGCAAATGGAAAGAAAATTGAAGAATCAGAGGTCTATACGATAAAAGAACCGGTCAATATAACATACACATCCAGGGGAGAATTTTTTGAGACTGTAACACCGGAATTCGAAAAACGGAACCTGTATGCGAAAATTCCATCCGATCTAATTCCTGGTAGATGGAGCATCAAAAGTAGGATGGATTTTCTAAATGGAAGAGCCCCACAGATTGACCCATATATTTTGTTCAATGAAGTTAAGGGCGTCTTCAACGATTACATAGACTTTAGTAATGTTAAAGGAGCGCCTGCACTGAACGCCAGCTACACGGTTTTGACGTATGTACATTTTATATTTGATACTATACCATATTTAAAATTTGAAGGAGAACCAGGATCAGGTAAAAGCAAGTCAGGTCAGATTCATTCGCTTCTTGACTTTAATGGCGTGTTAAATATTTCAGCTACCCCCGCTTCCTTATTTCGTACAATTGAAGAGGAAAGACCAACACTCGTGATTGACGAATTAGAAAATGCCGACTGGAATAATGAAACATTTCAAGCTCTGCTTCCTATATTGAATGCCGGCTATAACAGACTTGCAAAAGTTACGAGAATCGAGGGAGACGGGGCTAGTAGAAAGCGTGTAAAATTCAGTGCTTATGGCCCTAAAATAATTTGCGCAATAAACCCCGTTCTGACTTCATTAGCAAGCAGGTCATATGTGATACACTTAATTAAATCCCTGGATCCCATTAAAGCGAATTTAGAAATTAAAGAAACAAACCTAGAATGGCAAACGATACGAGACAAACTATATTTATTTGCAATGCAAAATTATTCCAAGATTCAAGAATTTGCGAAAAATGGACAAGTTAAAAATACCCTTAATTTAACGGGGAGAGAATGGCAAAAGGCCTTCCCCCTCCTCACAATCGCTTATTATGTTGCACAATTTGCACCAGACAAAGAAGGGAAAGACCTCGTTTCTGATATTATCAATTTCATAACTCAAACAACCGAAGAAAAAAGTGGTGAAACTGCTAATTCCTGGGAAGCGGATATAATTTATGTAGTTTTAAGAAAAGCGTTTAAGGAACTCGAAGAACTCAATGAAAACAAACGAACCATGAACACAATAGTAACAGTTCCACAACTCGACATCACTCTAGAAGTTGCAGAACGACAAGGTTTTGATACAAATTCACCAAAATTTAATAAAATGTCATACAACCGCAAAATGGCGTTTAAGATGAGGAACATGGGTCTCACAATTAAGACAGTAACTGGTGCCGGAAATTATGCATCAATGGAGACCAACTTAAAACACATTTTAGACACCATTATAAGATATAATATCCAAATTCCAGATATTAATACTAATGACCTAACTAACATAATTAACTTAACTAACCTAACTAACCTAACTGAAAAATTAAAAAAATGGGTTACCTTAGTTAGCTCAGTTAGCTTAGTTAGCTTAGAGGGTGACGGGGGGGAAAAAAATAATGACAATTTAGGTTGGGATTACTACAGAGTGAAAATCGGCTTTTCCTATACCTTTGAGAAAGATGGGAAAACACAAACCGTCATCTGCAAAGAAGGCGAGGTTAGAAAACTATCTAATAAGAATGCGATTTTACACAGGTCATATTTAGAAAAAGCTTGCCCTAACGGACACTGGGATCCTAACAGTCGTGAATGTATCGTAGATATGGGGGCTGACAGCAATGAGTAATAAAGTAGATATTGTAAAGATAGTCCCGGATCAAATATACCTTCTCAGGCTCCTTGACCGTCTTGACAGTGACGTAAAGGTCTCACTGACGGGGAAGTCTAAATGGCTCCCTCTGTTTGACGTAATCGAAAATCCTCCTAAAATGTCAATTTCGGCAAGAACGATCCTCAAAAACGAACTCGTATTTGAGATAGACGACGACAACTGGACTACAGTCAGAGATGGTACGTCAAGAATTATAACCCTTATAGAAAAATGGGGGGCTAAGGATTGTTACTACTTTGCCTATTCAGGAAATCACAGTATTCATATCCATGTATTTGTCGATATATCAGCGGTTACTCTCGAAGACGAAACTGTAAAAGTATTGGAAAATGTGGACAGAGACGAAGTCAGAAAGAGCATTAAGGAATATATCATGTGTCAGATAGCCCTTGCCACAAACACGAACATTGATATGAATTTAGCAAGCAAGCACCTTATCAGACTTGAGGGATCCATAAATGAAAAATCGGGGAAATACTGTACTCAAATTGAGTCTATACCTGAGAATAGGCCTGAGAACTATCCCGTTGTGGTACCTGACAAATTGCCTCCTAAATTATGGGACCTATCCTTTATGAAGGATGAATTAAACGCTTTCCTTCAAATACATTTTAAAAAGACTGCAAGCCCCAAGAATTATGGTCCTGGCAAGTCTCTGGAAAACCCTGAAAGCCTATCTGAAATTCTCAGGCCTGCATATGTTAAGGGATATCGTCAGAACATTATATCGTCCTTTACAGGATATTTGAAAAGACATCAGGTCCAGAAAGATGAGGTTGTTAAAATAGTCAGAGATCTGGCCAAGAGAGACGAGGAACTCTCATCAAGATTATACACAGTCAAGGAAATTTACAAAGCCGATGAGAGTAAGAGAGTCCCTGGACGACCAAAGCTTATCGAAATTATAAACGAAGAGGTCAAGGACGGGAAATTGAACCAAGATATTGCTAACTCAATAATTTCAAAACTCAAAGGGGGTGCTTGAAATGGGTCGTGGTCTATCGGAATTACAGAAAACGATACTCTCTATGGCATATGAAAACCATAAGAAATATATATCCGAAATCTGGATAAAAAAGGAAATTGAAGAATACAAAAAATTGCGAGTAATGTCTGCTTATGCTGGTGTCTTACTCCCAAAAGAATACGAGCCTTCTCACTTTGACCTTTACCATCAGGAAATACTTGCTCATCTAATGCATATTGACCCTGTCAAGCTACATGGTACGGTATGGCATTTCAACCCCGAAGCAATAGGATACAGAAAATATAATAGTTTGAACGCCTCAATCTCCAGGACCTTTTCAAGGCTTTGGAAGAGAGGGTTAGTCAATTGGTATTTATTTGATCATCATTCAAATTCAGCAATTGAACTAACAGAAAAAGGGATAGAGTATGTTAACGGTTATATCAAATGTCAAGTCACCAACAATATAACCGATAGAAACCCGTTCCCAGTTTTTCAATCCGTCAATGAAATCAAAGAATTTCTTGCGAAATCAGGTGTAGAAAACAGCGAAATATTGAGCGAAGGAGAAGGGAGTAATAAGGGAACGTATGATATAATACTGAAGTACCTTCCGTATTCAACTGAGAAAAAGATCCTAGATAGTTGCACAGTCATTCCGTTAAGACGTAGCGATTCTGGAACATGGTTAAGTTTTAAAATCCAAGCTCAAGGTGATCAGAAATGATAACCACAAAGAATTCTGAGATGGTATACATTAGTCCGAATAGCACTGGCACGGAAAAATCCAAAACATTCTGGCTTAAAGACTTAGGCTCACAATATAAAATAGAGAGAACGGAAGACTGGGAAGATTCAGAAGGGTATGAAAAAAGTTACAGTGAGATAATTCGAGTAAAAGATAGCGAACCTGTGAAACACAAAGGTAGAGATCCTCTAACAGGCAAGTTAAACAAAATACACTACATGCCCTCGCATCTCTACAAGTATTCAGAAACTGAGCTCTGTCTGTACATGAAAGATCATAAGTCGATCTGGGCTCAGCTTGCCGAGATAACAGGAGAGAATTTCAACGACTTCGACCCTAACGAGGAAGACTTCATATTTCCTATCAAAAATTTCTCCGAAATCGCTAAACTGGTCCAGTTCCGTCAGAAGAGAAAAACGTCAGAGTCAGAAAGGGAGAGGCTAAGAGAGAACATGGCAAAAGTGAGGGCTAAGCTCTCTAAAAGTAAGGACGAAATCTCTGGGAATAATAAGGGGTCTTTAAATACTAACTCTTCAGGAAAGTTATCGGGTAATGCAATCACACGTCTTGACCTTTTCAATGGAGGAAACCCCCTATGATCTACATAATTGTATTAACCATGTCAGGAAAGGTCAAAAAAGTGGACTATAGAGACGTAAGGGGGGAGCTATCCCAAATACCGATGACACACAGGGGAAGCACGGGCGTCAAAATAGCTTTGAGCATAAGGAAGGCCATCCTGGTACATCCGGGGTCCAGAGTCTTGTTGTTCACTGAGGACGGTTACTGCAGTGTCATAAACCCTGACGAATTGAGACCTATGGGATTCACGGCCGAAGGCATAATCGGCATGCGAGGCAAGAAAGTCATCGATATCCTGGAGGATTCCTGGACCCCTATGGAAATCGAGGCAATAGACGGAGGGAATAATCAATGAAAATTATCATTCTTGGGGTGGTAGTGTCAATTATTGTTGTTATTAGCTTCCTGATCGGGTACGAGGACTTTACCAAGGCTATAGTTCCATTTATTGAAAGAATGAGGAGGGGGTTAAATTGAGTGAGAACGTGACAATTTCCTATGAAAAAGGCTCTGTGACAATTGCTAAGTATTCAAGGATAAAAATATATCACCAATCCAGGGGTTCTATCAGGGGATTCGTCATTGGCGAGGACAGGGATAAACTTTTCTTGCTTATCCCATACTATCCAAACAAATTCTATGAGGGAATCATCGAAGGAAAGGAGGAATCATTCAACAAGAGAGACCTCAAAGGTTTCGCTTTTTACCCCGAAGTAACCGTCCTGGAGACCAAGAATTCAAAGAGTAGTGAAGGAGGTTCCGAGAATGGAGACGATTAAATTCTCCAGGATCCCAGATTCAAGTTTCACTTTCCATTATGAGATTAAGGGCCCCGATGAGCTTGTGAAATTCAAGCGAAACACTCAAAAGAGTGTCGGCCCGAGAGGCCAGGAGAATAAAAAGAAATGATGGAAAACGTGGAAAACATACCAAAGGAAGACAGACAGAAACAGGACAGAGGACAGTTCAGGTATAACACACCATACGGGTACGGAATCCTCGATAACTTCGGCGCTCACCTTATCGGGAGAGTATTGAGCTTTGAAATCATCAATAACAAAACTGTGACTGGCAAGCTGAAAGCATACGGACAGTTTGACGTGATCGTAACGGATTCCAGGACAGGCCAGGATCTCATAATAATGAAGCATGCGATAACAACAATCCAGGGAGACTTTTCACCGAAGAAGGAGATGAGATAACGGAGAAAGACGAACTTATCAAGGAAATAATCAATCTCAGGGATCAGAAGCTAAGCTATCGAAAAATTGCCAGTAAACTCAGGGAAAGGGGGATAGACTTATCAGCAACCAGTGTACGAAGATATCATCAAGATGCGATTGCTAAGGCGGAACTCGTTGTAAGTTCCTTAGCCAGAAACTGGGAAGAGCGTAATAAAGCAGAAAATCAAAAGGTTGAAGCTGTTAATTCCCAAACACTTAAAACGGCCGTAAATCAGACAGATGAGAAAATTTCTCAGAGTGAAATAACACTTGGGACAGCCCCCTCCCAGGACAATTCTCCAATTAACCTTGATTCACAAAGCACAACCTTGAGAACACCTAACACTAAAAAGAAATACCCAGGTTACGAGGACGAAGATCTCCTGGGTATTGAAAATCGAAAGTATGTTGAGATGACGCCGTGGGAGAGATATGAGTATGTTCAGTATCTCTCCACTAAATATCCTGGACTGGACTCATTATCACCAAAGGAGAGGTATAGGCGTATCCTGGACCATGAAGAAAAGGTAAGACAGGAGAAGAAACAAAAAAGGACTGAGAAACTGGACCGTACAGGGTACTTTGCCTTACTGATACTTCTTTTGAGTCCATTTATCTGGTGGAAACATACTGAAATCATTTCCTTTATTCATGTCCTGATAAGATTCCTGGGGTACTGATGTGTTCAAACATTCACTTTGAAATTTTTTAGGAGATATTCCAAATACGTCGGTTCAGAAGAGCTTATCAAAAAATGGAGAGAAGACCTTGACAGGGTAGAGAAGGAAAGAGGCAAAGACTTAGAAAATATTGAACTGGCGATTAAAAAACGGTTAACAAAATAACGGTTAACTGGTAACGCAAAGAGTTAAAACACCAGAAGAATAACTAACACAGGTATGACTCAAATGTTAAGCCGTGGAGAATACTTTGCCATTTCCACATCCATTGCAGTATTAGGTCTAGTGGCTTTGACAGTTGGCCTTTACTACCTGTTTAGGTATGTGAACTCCAACTCACTAGCGAACATTGTATTCTACACTGCTTTATGGGTTGTTGGAGTATTAGTTCTTCTAGGGAGATATTCGAAACGTAGAGCTTTGAAAAGCAATGGCACGTAATTTCTCTGTCACTAAACTTGTAATTTTAGTAACGTAACTAAACACTGGATTTTAATAACATATGCATCACTAAATTCTATGACTTAAATGACGCTCGCCTTTGGCTATGTGCGTGCAAGCACCCTTGATGAGGTGAAACAGGGCTCAAACGAGAGGCAGAAGGAGGAAATCCTTAGATACGCTCATTCAAACTACGATATCGAATTCTTTGAGGATAAGGCCAAATCAGGAAAGAACACGCAAAGGCCTGAATTCGAAAGAATGCTCAAATCCCTTGACAGGAAACCGAAGCTCATAATAGTATCAAAGATCGACAGGTCCGCCCTCTCGTGTTTGATATTAATATCAATAACATGTGCGTATGTGCAAGGGAGTTTTTTTTCACAAGGCAACACAACCATATATATGCAAAAAGACTGCTCAAAAAAGGTTTTCCTTGCTTGGCCAATAAGGATAGCAGATAATTTGATACAATTCTTTCCTAGTTGGACGGATAAGGCATCATTTTTCACTCACCGAGTGCTTAGAGAATCAGTATTCAAGGGAAAATGTTTTATTATGTCCTGTGATTATAATAATACGATATAAATTGCTGGAGATGAGGCTTATCTCCCCACATCTCCCACACTTCTTTTGAATTGTAACATTTAACGTATTATACAGGGGTTTTTGAGAAAGAGAGCTGTCTCATGTCCACGCATCTCCCCACATCTCCCACAACTGCTCCATGGTTGTTCTCAGAGAGTGAGGATTAAAGAGATAATGCGTTATTATTTTCTATATAGAATAATTAAATGATCCCTTACTTAAAGGTTCGGGACCTTCTTGATTCACATTTTAAAATACGAATGACAGAAACAAAGGGTTTGGAAATCATTGAGCGTCCACTTTTGGTATATTTCTTCGTCTCCCTCCCCGGCCGTGTTGGATATTAATATCAATAACATGCGTGTACGTGCGAGAAGTTTTTTGAGGGGGAGTTTTTCCTAAGAGGCCACAACTGAATATATACATGTAAGAATAGTGCTTTTTGAGCAGTCAATATGCTTGGGGAATAAGGATAATAGGGAGTTACGGTAAGCGCTTTTGGTGATGCAGATAGAGACGATCTGCACCGCATCTGCACCACTTTCTTACATGCTGAATCTAGCGTATAATTCAAGTTTTCCAGAAATTGAGAGTTATTATCTGCAGCGATCTGCACCGCATCTGCACCATTATCCCAGAATTATGTCCAGAAAACTCGGATTGAACACTAAATGTTTTATTATTTTCTATATAGAATAATTAAATTATCCTTTCCCTGGAGGGTTAAGGACGTATCACCTTAAATCTGAAAGAAAAGTGCCTTTTCGTGAGAGTTTTGAGGAGATATTAGGGTTAGGACGATTGTACTATACTTCCTGAAACCCTCTTCTCAAATTTACCCTTTCATTTTGACCTTTACCACTGTGTTTTGAACTTAATTTTTAGATCGCACATGCCTGACATAAAATAGGGACTCAGAATGTGTATCTTCGGAAATGTTGAAGGGGAAGAGAGAGCATTTGCACGCAAAGGAGGACTACTCTGGAGACAGTAAATGGGCAAAGCTAATTAATTTGTTTTTTCTAATGAAATGTGAGAAATCTGCTCAAAGTTGTAACATTACTTATATTACTAACATTCTTGACATCCATGCCAGGTATGCAGGCAGCAGGAACGGCACAACACATTTCTCAGAACCCTCAAGAGAATTCATTTCTTCCCGCTGGTTTTATTTATAAAACGCTCATTCTCAAGAATGATTCACTGGTAACTGGAAATGTCATTCGCCCGCCTTCCAATTTGAACCCTTTTTCTATAATTTATGATCCTTACGTTGACCGTGTATACCTGTCCTATGAATACTCTCATAATATCTCCATTTTTAACGGAACCACATTTTCTTTCATAGGAAACGTTACTCTCCCGTTTAGGGCATCACAGTTCCTGCTTCTGAACCAAAATGGAAGTCTATTGATCTATTCAAGTACCAGTCAGAATACTTTCGTACTTAATAAAAATGGCACACTCAAACCCAGTTTCCAGTTAGAGGATTCTCCTTCCATAATTCTTTTCGATCCCTATTATGATCTATTTTATGCCCTACTGGAATCCGGCCCCATTGAAATAATTAATGCAGAAACACATCAAATGGTCAGTGAGCTCCCACTTTTTGCAACAGATATCATCTATGATTCTTCTACTCACAATTTGTATGCACTCAATTTCACTGGCACAAGAAGCGAAATTGTGATCATACAGAATGAAACTATAACTGGTTCAAAGGAAGTGGATGGTTCAGGAATTTTTCTCACACTGAATACCAGGAATCAGGAAATAGATGTCCAGTTGGGGGGAGGTGTGGAAGAATTTAATGCTTCCACACTCTCTTACAAGAATTATTTTCAGGTTTACAACTATGGACCTATATATGGAATATTCTATAGCTCCGTGAACAATTACCTATATGCAATCTCCAATCCTCTGTCTCAGCTGAGCGTTTACAACGCTAGCGGTTCATTCCTGACCTCAATGAACACGGGTATTGAACCTTCAATTTTCCCATATGGAGTTTGCTACGACAACGCTACGAAATCGATCATCCTTCTAAATACAGGAGAGGGCACAGTCTCCATTATTCCTCTGAATGTAACCATGATAAGCTTTCAGGAAAATGGTCTCGAATCAGGTTCCCTGTGGTCAGTAGCTCTTGGTGGCAAGTTTGAGCAATCCAGGGGAAATACAATTAATTTTTTTGTGGCAAACGGGAGTTACACGTATCGTATTAATTTACCCTCACAGTACACACTTCCACTTTCAACAGGATCGGTAAACGTCACAGGAGATGAAATCATCATTGATTTAAATTTTGAAAGCAGTATTCCTCTTTATCCGGTAAGGATTTACTCGGTTGGTTTACCTCCCGGAATTCCCTGGAATGTAACGGTTGGAAATATAACACAGAGTACCTATAATATGGCTGTAAATAGAGGTTTAGTCTATGATTACATTACATTTTTCCTTCCTGCAGGGGTGTACCGCTATTCCATATTCTCCCCCGGGTATCATGTAGTGAGGCCCTATTCAATCAGCTGGGAATGGTCGATATACAGCTACAACCCGTTTCAGCCTAATTTCAGTTCACTTGGAAATCTGTCAACCCGGGGGAACATAACGGCTGGAAAATACTATGCAGCTTACTTCTCCACTACGAAATATAAGGTGGAGTTTATCGAGTCTGGACTTCCCGCCGGGACGTTCTGGTTTGTATCATATAACGATTCGTATTACACTAGTACAAGCAGTACATTGGAGCTAAATCTTCCAAATGGGTCGTATCAATTTGATGTTGCCACTACCGGAACTAATACCACGCCAGTTCTCCCTTCAAGCGGTACCGAGGGATTTTACTGTAATGATGAAAATCTCACACTCACGGTGAATTCCACCCCTGTAGTACAAAAAATTATGTTTTACAGGAACCCCTCATATTTCTATGCAAATTTCTCGTTTGCCGATTACCCTACCGGTTATCCTTTGGCCATAATGGTTGGAAATCTGACAGAATACTCCATAATGAAGAGTGAGGTTTCATTCTTATTGCAAAGGGGGAACTACTCAGCCCACATTCTATTGATAAACAGAAGTGAGCCCATGGACCCCTTGATAGGGGTGTCCAGCTGGAATTTTGATTCCAAGAATTTCTCTCTCCTTGGAAATGAAATGATAAACCTGACATTCTATCCTCCTGCAGGTTATTATCCTGTGATTGTCAAATCGCCAGTTGCGAAGAACTCTTCAGTTCTTTTTTCACTGAATGGTAAATACTCCATTCCTGATTTTGTTGTTTCCACGAATGGAACAGCCCTTTTTTACCTCCAGAACGGAACTTATGAGATTTATGCATCCTACATCCATACCAATTTCACATTTTCCTATAATCTTACCCCTGAATGGATTGGAAATAATTACGTATCATTCAATCCCTCTTCCAGCCTTATTTGTCTTCCAATTAAAGACTATGTACCGGCAGCAGTATCCCTGAATATCAGCGGTTCCGGAAAAAAGCTTGAACTCGAACCAAAGATGGAGTACATAGTAACCTTCAATATTTCTGGACTGGAAGACGGTGAACAGGCCGAAGTATCAATAGGGGGAATGATGGAAAACACGTCCTCTGATGCGGGTTTCATGCTTGTAAATGGTTCGTATAACTATACCGTGACTGTGCTCAACACAAAAGGAATTTTCAAGGTGATAAACGAAGGCGGTACAACCGTGGTTAATGGAAGCAATGAAACTGTGTATGTGAATGTAATAAACTTCGGATATCTCAATGGATCTGTCTACCCGTCCAATGCCACATTGCTCATCAACGGAACGGAGTACAAAGCACAAAACGGAAGTTTCAACATTTCCCTAGCACCTGGGACGTACGAGGTAATGCTGTCTTCCCCCGGGTTTGAAACAGTAAAGAGGACTGTGACTATAGAGGCATTAAGAACAAGTTCCCTGGGAAAGATAATTTTGCCAAGGCCCCCATTTCTTTCATCATTGGTAATTGCTGTGGTTGTTGCAGCTATTATAATTTCAATTCTTATCGTTGCCTCACTCTACAGATTCAAGCATAGAGGAGCGTAGCCCGTGCATAATATCAAGCGAATAGAATGAAACGATTATATGAATACCGACATCTCACAGGTGAGTAGGGAACGATTAAGCAAATCATAACAGGGCGTTCCGTGTTCCACCAAACAGCACTGCACCCATTATCTTTTTCTTGGGTCCATAATAAGTCTTCCTCATTGAAAACAACTTGGTCTTTTGATATCAATATAAATTGCTAATGATATGATGGTTTGAAATGATCTTCATAGTGTCACGAATTATGTGTAATCACCTGGAACAAGAGAAGTAAATCTCTCGACAATGCTTCCCTATTTCCTCCTCTCTCCCGCACGGGAGTGCTGGATATTAATATCAATAATATGCGCGTATGCGCAGGAGGTTTTCGAGGGAAGGCACAACTGAATAATATACATGTAAAAATAGTGCCCTTTGAGTAGTCTGAATGCTTGGAGAATAAGGATAATAGGGAGTTACAGTAAGCCCTTTCGGTGGTGCAGATCGCCCTTATCTGCAGCGATCTGCACCGCATCTGCACCATTATCCCAGAATTATGTCCAGAAAACTCGGATTGAACACTAAATGTTTTATTATTTTCTATATAGAATAATTAAATTATCCTTTCCCT
>Ga0078972_1011935_pt1 | contig 15242 bp, 15 predicted proteins | sample YelNatPaOPGAMG01_FD_67568 | JGI IMG/M metagenome (GOLD analysis project Ga0078972, IMG submission 67568) | Hot spring thermophilic microbial communities from Obsidian Pool, Yellowstone National Park, USA - OP-RAMG-01 (SPADES assembly) (version 2) | ecosystem: Environmental > Aquatic > Thermal... | reverse complement strand
GAGGAATCTCTTGTATTAGTGACTAGCGACCAGTGACTAGGGATTAGTGATTAGTGACTGGTGATTAGTGATTAGTGGTTAGAGGGGGGTTATTTTTATAAATTAAAAATTAACGAATTAAATTGATGGAGTATGACATAAAACTAATCTTGAATTGCTAGTCTCTAATCACTAGTCGCTAGTTACTGATCCCTGATCGCTAAAGAGAGGGATTCCTCGACCCCGAGTGAAATCGAGGGACTCGGAATGACGGACAACAAATTATCCAATTATCTAATTGCGAATTGGGTGAGATATACGTTAAGCTGATCTTGTTTGCTAGCCCCTAATTACTAGTCACTAGTCACTAATTACCAATTACCAATCACTAATCGCCAGCCACTAGTCACCAGTCACTAACCCCTAATCACCAGCCACTAGTTACCAGTCGCTAATCACTAACCCCTAACTGATTTTAGTTATAATATATAAACAGGGAGAAATATGAGTCAAAACCAAACCATTTCATTTGAGGAGTTTAGCCGGTTAGAATTGCGGGTGGGGACAATTTTGGCCTGCGAGGAGGTAGAAAATAGTTATAAATTGTATAAATTAACAGTGGATTTAGGCGTTTTGGGAAAAAGGGAGATTTTGTCGGGAATTAAGAAAGACTTTTCTCCTGAAGAATTAATCGGGACCCAGGTTTTGGTGGCGGCAAATCTTGAGCCCAAACAAATGGCGGGTTTGGTAAGCGAAGGAATGATTTTGATGGCAGTGGACGAAGATAAAGTTACTCTTTTGGTTCCCCAGAAAAAAGTCAAAGAGGGAACAAAAATAGAATAATTGTCACAAGGATTTTTAAAGAAAGTAATGCTTGATTTTTAAAAAAGTTTTTCTTAAAGTTTGTTTGATGGAAGATTGTATTTTTTGCAAGATTGTTGCCGGAGAAATTCCCTGCTATAAGGTTTGGGAAGATGAGAATTTTTTAGCTTTCTTGGACATTCATCCTGTCTCGGCAGGCCATACTTTGGTTATTCCCAAAAAGCATTTCCGCTGGGTTTGGGATATAGAAAATTATAGCGAGTATTGGGAGAAGGTAAGACAAGTGGCGCGATTATTAAAAGAAAAATTGGGGGCTGAGTGGATACAGGTAAGCATAATGGGAATTGACATTCCTCACGCCCACGTTCATTTAATTCCTCATTTATTGGACAAAGATCAAGAAGAGGACAAAGAAAATCTTCAACAAATTTGCCAACGGATTAAGTCCTAAAGTTCTAGCTGTTCCATTTAATTAGTCTTTCTTTCTCAGACAAAACAGAAATTCTCACAAACACAATTTCCGCAATATTTTTTAATGCGGAAATTGTTGACTTTTCGAGGCGCTCAGGCCACTCAACTGCATAAATATTTCCGCAAGAAATATTTTTGAGGAAATTAATTTCCTGAAGCTCTTGGGGCGACTCGAGGCGAAATAGGTCAAAGTGGACGAATTTATTGATTTTACTGTTATCTTTAGTTATATTAAGACTGATTTCTTTTGTATCAAAAGATGACAACGAAATTTTGTTTTTTGTTGAATTTTTTGAGGATTTTTCTTGGTTAGTTGAAAGGTTAATTTTGTATTCATAACAAAGAGTATAAGTTGGGGAAATTATTTCTTCTTTAATTCCGAGGGCTTTACCTAACCCTTTAGCAAAAATTGTTTTACCGGCGCCCAAGTCTCCTTCAAGCAGAAAAACAATTGGTTTGCTAGGGTTTTTATTAATAAATTTTGTCAGCAAAAATCGGGCTAATTTTTGAGTTTCTATTTCTGATTTGCTGACTAAACTATTATCAGTTTTTGGCAAGAGGTCTCCGATTCTTAAAGTTTTTAGCTGGCCGGAGGTAGTGTCGATAACAGTTGAGGGTTTGTTTTTAGGCAAAGTTCCGGCATCGATAATTAAATCCAAAAGCAATTTCTTTTTTGGGGAGAGGGTCTTAAGAAGAGTAGAAACTGAATGAACAGGGGATTTGCCAGAGAGATTCGCTGAGGTTGCCGTCAGCGGCGTGCCATAAGCCTTTAGCAGGTTGTTTATCAAAGGGAAGTTGGGAATTCTAATTCCCAAGGTGCCATTTTCTGCCATTAATCTTGGGTCAAGGTCCTTCGTCTTTCCGACCGAGTGAACCGAAGGCGAGTGAGTGAGCGAACCCCTTTCTTGGTTGGCAGCGGGAGAAAGAGATTCCTTTGTTTTAGTTATGATGTGGGGGTTCGTTCGCGCTGAGGACTGGCAGACAACAGTAAAAGGACCGGGGAGCAAATTATTGATTACATTCTTTGCATTTTGATTTAAAATGACATATTCTTCAGCCATCTTTTTGTCGGCGACAAAGACAGAAATCGCTTTCCCTGCCGGCCGATCTTTAAAAGCAAGCAGTTTGTCAATTGCTTGAGAATTGGTGGCATCAGCCAGTAAGCCATAAACAGTATCAGTAGGAAAGACAACCAAGCCGCCGGCTCTTAATACTTCCAAAGTCCTTTTTAAAACTTCGCTTTGATTTGTTTTCTTACTTTTTAAGATATTCATAAAAATTAATTTCTAATTACCTAATTGTTCTCAATTAATCCCAATCTGAAAAAATCCTAAATTCTAAATCCTAATTTCTAAACAAATTCAAAATTCAAATTTCTAAATTATTAATAGGGTGAGGATGAGAAGTGGGAAGTGAGTCGAGGATGGGAAGTGAGGGTGGGTCATCTTTTCTTTTAACCCACTTCTCATCCTCACTTCTCGACGCTTCGACTTTTCTCAGTGCTGGTCCATTTCTCAATTTCCACCCTTTCCATCCTCAAAACGATTTAGTGCTTCAAATTTATTCTCTTTAAGTAATCTTGGTTAATTAGAACAATTAGGTTAAGTTGTGCTCATTTTATCATTTTTGGCTTTGAAAGTGGAGAATGACCAGAAAAACAAAAAGAGAAAGCTATTTTTTTCTCTTAAGATAATTAAGCCTTTTTTTAAGTAAATTTTCATTATATCCGCCTTCGGTTTGGTGTTTTTCCTCGACGGCACGGATTTGTTGATCGAGGAGATAGTTTGAGCGGATATTTAGATCAAGGAGATAATTTACAATTATTTCTATTTCCATCTTAGTCCATCTTGTTCCCTTTGTTCTTCTTATTCCTAAAGTTTCTAAGACAGAAGAACAAGAAGGACAGGAAGGACCAAAAGAACAAGAAGGATCATAAATTTCAACTTTTCGACGAAGAGCAAGAAGGCGATAGTCATTTTTGTTCCAACGAGGCAACCTTTCTAGTCGAAGTATATCTTCGTAATCTTCGGTGAGTTCTCCTCCAGAAGAGCGAGCAACATCATAAAGTTTTAGTTTTGTAGAAAGACTTCTTTCTTCTGATCCTTCGGCAAGATTTTGTTTTTTAGAGCGACTTGCCTGCTTGATTTGATCTCTTTGCCGGCCATCTTCAAGTTTAAAGTAATAGTTTGGTACAAATTCCCAGGTTAAACAAAATTGGATTAAAGTAAGTTTGTATGAGAGTAGTTTTTTGTAACCTTCCATCTTGCTTAGTCGACTGTAATTCGGGTGTGCAACTGATAGTTTTGAGTCCTTCTAGTCCTTCTTGCCCTGAGTATAGTATAATTTGATCAATGTTTACTAGCGAAATAAAGGAAAGTCTTTTAAAAGTTTTGGAAAACTTAGGAATTGTCCTAAAAGAAGAAGAGATTGTTTTAGAACATCCCGAGAATTTGGGTTTTGGTGATTATTCTTCAAATATCGCGATGGAGCTTGGAAGAAAGCAGGGTAGGAACCCCAAAGAATTGGCGGAAAAGATTGTTAGTAAATGGCAGGAGATAGGGTTACCCGAGTTTGTTGATAAAGTAGAAGTTGCCGGTGCGGGTTTTCTCAATATATGGCTAAAATTTGGAGCTCTTGGCAACCAACTCATTGAAGTGCTAAAGAGGGGTGATGATTATGGGCGCGGGCTGAAGCCCGCTAAAACAAAAGACAACAACGTTTTAGCAGACTTTAGTCTGCGCCACAAAACAATGGTGATTGATTATTCTGCCCCAAATATTGCCAAACCATTTGGGATAGGACATTTGCGTTCAACTAATATTGGTCAGGCGATTTACAATCTTTATAAGTTCTTAGGCTGGCAGGTGATTGGCGACAATCACCTGGGCGATTGGGGAACGCAATTTGGAAAGTTGATTTACCAAATAGTGTCGAAAATCGAAGTTTCTCCTCTAACATCCTCTAACATCCTCTCTCATCCTCTAATTAAGAACTTGACCATCGAGGAGTTGGAAAAACTTTATGTTGAGTTTCATAAAGAGGCGGAAACAAAACCAGAAATGGAAGAGGAAGCCCGAAAATGGTTTAAGAAATTGGAAGATGGCGATCCGCTGGCAAAAGCGATTTGGCAAGTCTGTGTTGACATTTCTCTTAAGGAGTTTAACCGCATTTATGACTTTCTCGGTATCAAAATTGACGTAGCTTTAGGCGAGAGTTTTTATCTTGATAAAATGGAGGAAGTTTTGGCAGATTGTCGGCAAAAAGGAATTTTGCAAGAAAGTCAGGGAGCGCAGGTAGTGGCAATTCCAGGAATGAAAATTCCTGCAATGTTGGTTAAATCTGACGGAGCAACTACCTATTTGCTCCGTGATTTGGCGGCAATAAAATATCGAATTAAAACCTGGCGACCAGACTTGATTGTTTATGAAGTTGGCGCTGATCAATCTTTGCATTTTCAGCAACTGTTCAATTTAGCTGTTCAATTAGGATATGGCAATTTGAAGATGTTTGTTCATGTTGCACATGGTTTGATACGGTGGAAAAAAGGCAAATTCTCAACCCGGAAAGGAGAGACAATTCATTTGGAAGAGGTCTTAAATGAGGCAATTGAAAGGGCAGGGAAACTAGCGGCGCAAACCGGGCAAGAAAAAAGTGTCATTTCAACCGACCAAGCTGAAAGCGAGGCAGTAGAAGAATCCCTTTCTAAAGATGATGGGGAAAAGGGATCCTTCGACAAGCTCGGGATGACAGGAGAAAGTGACAAGATTGCCAAAGCAGTGGGGATTGGGGCAATTAAATATAATGACTTGAAACAAAATCCGAAAACCGACATTGTTTTTGACTGGGATCAGATTCTCAGCTTGCAAGGAAACTCTGGTCCTTATTTGCAATATACTTATGCGCGGACACAAAGCGTGCTTGCAAAATCCCAAAATCTAAGCACCAAATTCCAAACAAATCCAAAATTCAAAATCCTAAATTTGAAACAAAAAAGCAATGGTGTGATTGAGCAGTTGAACAATGAAGAAATTTTTTTGTTGCGAACAATTTATCGATTTCCTGAAATAGTGGAAGAAGCAGCCAGACAGTTTAGCCCCAATCTTTTGTGTAACTTCCTTTTTGACTTGGCGCAAAAGTTCAATCTTTTTTATGATAAACACCGGATACTTCCGCAGAAGACAGAGAGAAGACAGAGTGGAACGGAATTAATAGACGAGCAAAGTAACTTTAGACTTACTTTAACTGCGGCGGTTGGTCAGGTGCTGAAAAACGGTCTTGGGCTTTTGGGTATTGAGGCATTGGAAAAAATGTAAAGTTATTGACAACCCTTGAAAATTATTGAATAATTCTTTCAAATGACAACAGCACAAGACCACCTGGCGATACAAGAAATAAAAAAAGATATCAAGGAAATTAAGTTGCGTCTTAAGGCAACTGTCACAAGAGACGACGCGAAAGCCTTTGCTACCAAAGATGATCTCAAGCGCTTTGCCACCAAGGATGATTTGAAATCCTTTGCTACCAAAGATGATCTCAAGCGCTTTGCCACCAAGGATGATTTGAAATCCTTTGCCACCAAGGATGATCTGGGAGATTTGGAAGAACGGCTTGATAATAAGTTGGTAAATTTTAAAAGTGAAATTTTAAACTCTGTTGACCAAGTGATGGGAGAGCTTAAGGCTATTCGAGAAAATCAAGAGGTTCATGATTTTGCACACTCAAGAATCAATGATGAACTATCTGATCACGAAGTCAGGATTAGAAAGTTAGAAAAAACGCCATCCGGGGCTTAATCTCTTTGTTGCCGTTATCCGATCAAAGGCTTAGCGGTGATTTCAACAATATCCTCCCAGCTAACACCTTCTTTTCGCGCCAGAAAATCTGCCAGTATTTGAGGTTGCGGGAGTAGTCAGTTGCTTAAGAGCTTGTTTTTAGTCTACTATCATCATAGGGAGTCCTTATCTCTCTCCAATTTCTAATGCCTGACTGTTCTAATCAAATCATAGCTGCCAGCCGGCGGACTAAATCTTACAGATTTTGGTCATTTGGTCATTGGACATTATTTAAGTGAATTGGAGCAATTAGGTTAATTAGGTCAATTTTCTTCCTTCTTTCCTTTACCACTTTCTAGTTATTGCCTACTACCAACGCAAGCGTCAAGGATTATTCAATTAAGTCTGCTAAATCTGCAAATTTTAAAGTTCAGCTTCAGGAGGATGGCACGGTGCAGGTAATTGAAACAAGAACTTACTTCTTTGACGGAAGCTATTGTTGCTGAACGAGTGCATCAATCTTGTTTCAAGGTGTGCAAACTGTATCAACTATCAAATTGCTGGTTTTGAATTGTGAGAAGGCAAGCAAAAGAGTATTGAGTCAAATTTGTCCTCAATTGGAAATTTTAATCTGACAAACGAGGTAGAAAAAATTTATATTGAATCGTATTATCGGGCTAATTGTGAGAGCAAAACTTTTACTCTAAAAGATAGGATTGTCAATGCTCTTGATGTTTATCAAGAGATTTTTTGAGTTTTATTTTGCCCCTGCGAATACCCCGCCTCTGGCGGGGATGAAGCAGGTAAGAAAGAAGCCTCTCCCGATGTCCATCGGGGCTCTTTTTCCTCTCTGAACCAGAGGAAATCCCGCCCTTCCACGGGCGGGGAGGCTTCATTCTAACTTGTCAGTAACAAAGGGGTCAAACGAGTAGATGATGCTGAAGCGATGAAACACCTGCCTCTCCCTGGCGGGAGACTTTATAAAACCAAATGTCCGTTGACACAGAAAACAAACTGATCGAATGGCATTTCTCTTTCCTGCAAATATTTAATCAAATTTTGGAATCGGTGGATATCAAATAAGCTGCTGCCTACATAAATAATATAGGGGTCATCAAGTTCATCGATTATTTTGGTTATTCGGTTAAAACCATTTTTGCCCAGTCCTTTGATTTCTCCGGCAATCACCTCTGTCTTACCGGGGAAAAAATGATCTTCAATTTTTCGGATTTTCGGTCGGGAAAGAAAAGGAAAGGCGTCAAAAGAACCCAGATTGGTTAACAGTGACGGAACTTTTTGAGGCGAAAATCTGCTGGTCCATAAAATGAGTTTGTCAACCCTGCGGGCAATGTCGCCCAAAGGAAGAAGATCAGCTAGGGGAGGCTTGTTTTTTTCCAGAGTTTCTCTAATAAGTCGGGGACTTAACTGACGTTTTTGCCAAAGATCTTTGAGCGTTGGCCAGACGCTAACGAGCACGCCATCGATATCAACAATTGCCAGTTTGTTCATTTCGGAGAATTTCGCAAACTTGTTTTCTACAAGTTCTTTTTCGTTTAGTGTCAGGTAGTTTGGATCAATTGGTCGGGGAGGAGATAATCTGCCAAGAGCAGTACGCGAAATAATTTGATTCAAAGAATTGAAAGGTTTAATGGTCTTAGGGTGTAAATCGTTTTCCTTGCACCAGTTTTGCAAACCTTCAATTTTTCTCCAGGCAGGGTTGTAAGTTTCGTGGACCAAGTGCCACGTCTCAATTCCCATTGTCTAGATTGTATCCTTTTTCCCTTGCGTTTTCAACGTCTTTTGTCTCTGGAAGTTTGCTTGGGAAAATGTTAAAATTCTTTCATTATGTTATCTCAATTTTCTAAATTTGAACTTGAGAATGGTTTAAGAGTGGTGGTAGTGCCGATGGCAGGAGTTTCTTCGGCGACTGCCTTGGTTTTAGTAGGCGCCGGCAGCCGTTATGAGCCAAAAGAAAAAGCCGGGCTATCTCACTTTTTGGAACATATGATTTTCAAAGGAACAAAGAGGCGGCCAACTGCTTTTGATATTTCTTCTTTAATTGACAGTGTTGGGGCAGAAAACAATGCTTTTACCGGAAAAGACCACACCGGCTTTTATATTAAAGTTCAATCCGAGCATCTAGAGTTATCCTTTGATATCTTAAGTGATACTTTGAGGAATTCACTTTTTTTGGAAGAAGAGATTGAGAGAGAAAGAGGGACGATTATAGAGGAAATTAATATGTATGAGGATACACCTTTTTATAAGATTGACGATATTTTCTATGAACTGATGTTTGACGGTAATCCTTTGGGTTGGTCAACTGCGGGATATAAAGAGACTGTTTCGGCGATCAAACGTGAGGACTTTTTGGATTACACCAAGCGTTTTTATCAAGGGAGCGACATGGTTTTGGCCGTGGCCGGCAAAGTAAATCCGAAGAAGGTGGAGGATTTAGCTGATAAATATTTCTCCTGTTTTGTTAAAGGACAAAAAGAGAAATTCGTCCAGTTTGGGAATGGGCAGGAAGAAGCGCGGGTAAAATTGGTTCCCAAAAAGACTGACCAGGCCCATCTTTATTTTGGCTATCCGGCTTTTTCTTTTTTTGACGATGACAAGCCAGCTCTTGAGGTGCTCAGCGCCATTTTGGGCGGCGGAATGAGTAGTCGTCTTTTTATTCAGGTGCGGGAAAGAAGGGGACTAGCCTACTATGTAAGCAGTTTGACTGATCTTTATCACGAAACCGGGTTTATTGCCGCAAGAGCCGGTTTGAACTTGGGGAAAATTGATGAGGCAATTTTGGTGATCAAAGAAGAATTTGAAAAGCTTAAAAAGGAGGCGGTTAACAAGGAGGAACTTAAAAAAGCGAAGGAATTTCTTAAAGGGAGGATAACTTTGAGTTTGGAAAATAGCCGGACAGTCGCTGACCGCTTTGCCGAGCATGAGCTTTTGGAAGGTAAGATTGAAACACCGGAAGAATTTTTTGCCAAAATCGAGAAAGTAAGTTTAGAAGATATTAAAAGGGTGGCAGAGAGGCTTTTTTTGCCTCAGAAAGCCAACCTGGCGATTATTGGACCATTTGAGGATAAGGATAGATTTTTGAAATTAATATCGTAAAAATATCTTTAGTCACAAGCCTGCCGGTAGGCAGGTATCACAAGGAAGAAAATGGGATTAACTTTTGAAAGAAAATTTGGATTCGAAGTTTGGGAAGAAAGTCGGATAAAAAAGACTTTCGAATTTGCCGAAGAATATAAAGATTTTATTTCCGAATGTAAAACTGAAAGGGAAGTGGTTGATTGGGTGACGGGGAAAGCGAGAAGTGAAGGGTACACGGAGGTGGGAAGTGAGGATGAGGAAGGTACCACTAAGAGAAAATCCTCTAACCGTTCCTTCGACACCGCTCAGGGCAAGCCTCTAAAGGTCTTCAGTGTGAACCGGGGTAAAAGTATTATCTTGGGTGTTTTCGGCAAAAAACCGATGAGAGACGGTGTCAAAATGGTTTTGGCCCATATTGATTCGCCGAGAATTGATTTGAAGGCAATGCCTTTGTATGAAACGGAAAAAATTGCCTGGTTTAAAACTCAATATTATGGCGGTATAAAAAAATATCAATGGCCAGCAATACCTTTAGCAATTCATGGAGTAATAGTTTTAGCAAACGGGCAGAAGCTTTGCTTAAACATAGGAGAAAAGCCGATAGATCCAGTATTTTCTATTACTGATTTGTTGCCCCATCTTTCGCAAAAACAGATGGAAAAAAAGTTGGAGGAAGCGGTGCAAGGGGAAGAACTGAACGTCGTAATCGGCTCGAGGCCGATTGCGAACTCAAAACTCAAAACTCAAAACTCAAAACTGGATGAGAACAAAGACTTGGTGAAAATAGGGATTTTGGAGCTGTTGAATAGAGAATATGGAATCTCTGAAGAAGATTTGGTGAGCGCGGATTTGGAAATTGTTCCCGCAGGAGGAGCAAGAGATTTAGGTTTTGATAAGTCACTGATTGGGGGTTATGGCCAAGACGATCGGATTTGTGCTTATGCCGCTGTGCAAGGCTTGTTTAATGTTAGAAACGCCCAGACAACCAGTATTGTGGTTCTAACAGACAAAGAGGAAACCGGGAGCGAATCAAACACTGGCGCTTTATCTAATTTTATTCCTGACTTTATTTCCGAAATGCTATTTTTTGAAGAAGGGAAACATGACGAAAACCTTCTTCGTGATTGTTTATCAGCTTCAAAAGCAATTTCTGCTGATGTAACTGTTGGTTTTGATCCGGATTATCAAGATGTTTTTGATCCAAAAAACACGGCGCGATTAGGAGCGGGAATCGCCGTGGAAAAATATACTGGCAGAAGAGGAAAATTTGGTACCAGTGAGGCTTCGGCTGAATATTTAGCTTATATTCGCAATCTCTTCAACAAAAACGATGTTTTATGGCAAACTGGCGGACTGGGAAAAGTTGATATAGGCGGTGGCGGAACAATTGCGATGTTTCTCGCCAGATACAATATGGACGTGATTGACGCCGGCCCGCCGATTTTATCAATGCATTCTCCTTTTGAAATTTCTTCAAAGATTGATTTGTATGCTGCCTTTGAGGCTTATCGGGCTTTTTTGACAGCTTAGATAGTTAAAAAAATGGAGTGTTTGAACGTATTTAAGTGGAAGGTTGGAAAAAACACCGCTAATTAAAACCAGGGCTGTCAAAACCAACAAAAAATTTTTCCTCTATGATTTGGGTATTAGTTTAGTATAACAAGAGATATAGACAAAGGAAGAGGTAAATTATAAACTGAAAATATGAGTGAAATAGGTGAAGGAGAGTTTCAAAAAATAGAAGAATCTTTAATCCAAGTAACAAAAGAAGGTCCAAAATTAAAAGATATTGCCATTGAGGAAGGAAGAAACAATTCTATTGAGCTAAAGAGTATCTTGGGTACAAGGGAAGCGGGGAAATGTGAGGAGGGTCAAGCAGTTAAAGAGACAATGGAATTTATAAATAGAGTAATTCAAAAAGCAAATGAGGTTGGTGATTCTGAAACTGCTGAACAGGCAACTCTTTTTAAGGAAAATTTAGTTTTTATCGGAGAAAAAGAATTACAAGAGGCGACTTCTGCGATAGCCTTTCGATTGTCGAATGAGGTAAGAGAAGGGAAACCGGTAGTTATTTTTTTTGGTGGAGTTAGAAGTGAAAGATATATTGCTTTACGAGTTTTAGAGGAAGTAGATAAGATGATTGGCGAAGATGAAAACTTGCGCCAGAAAATTTGTTTAAGTGGAAGTTGCCAAAAAACAGCAGAATTCGCAAAGGAAAATGACTGGAATTGTTTAGTAGCCGTTTGCGATGATTTTGTAATTAGTGGTACAAGAATAAGAGGATTTGCGGAAGAGATATTTAATAAACTTATAGCGGAAGGGGCAACTCCTGACCAAGCCTCCAGAATAGTAGAGGCAAACGTTGTTGCTATAAAAGGAGTTTTTTTAAAAGAAGGACTGAGTGTGAGAATAGAAAATACTGCTGCCGAAAGGCCGCTTAGGGTATTTTCTTACTATTTTGCTCCAGAGTATTTTAATAATGAAGGACATTGGGCTGTTTTCCCCGGGGCAAGTGTTACCGGCTCTCATAGTTCAGTAGATTACGGATTTGAGGCAGTTATAAGAGAATGGGTGGAAAAATTTCCAGATTTAAAGTTTCCTCCATTGTATGAAGTTGGGAGACCCTATGAACTTAATGATGATGGGCGTGGATATAAGAATCCTGAATTACAAAGTAAATGGGAAAGACTTTCAGGGGCTTATTCTTTAAAGATTGGTCAAAAATTAGTTAAAGATTAGTTAAAAAAATGGAGTGTTTGGAAGTATTTGACTTGGGTCGTCTGTTTGGCAAAAGCCATGAGCCGCAAATAATAATCTTCATTTTAACCTTTTGATTAAATCAGGTAGTGTTTTAATGACTTCATTGATTAGGACATTTCGGCAGGGTTCTTCTTTGTCTTCACAAAGGGCATAAATTGGTTTTCCCAAAGCCTCCGCAAAACCTAGTTCCAGGGTAGAACTGTTGCCCATGTAACCATCTTTATTGTAAAAATAAACGATATCGGCTTTACGAATAAAACTGAACTGATGATGAGTAAGTCCTAAGAAGGCAAATTTTTTGAAATGTTTCGGCAAGTCGTTAATCTTTGGGTCATCATTCAAAATTGGTTCATAAACAACTACCCCAGCCTTTTTAAGTTTAGTGGCAAACTCGCGAATTTCTTTTTTAAAACGGCGTGAGCCACAAATTGCAATGGTTTTCATCTCTTTGTCCTTAACTCTATTTGTTCATTCCTAGGGTCAAAAACCACTTTGAAAGTATCGAACATTTGTAATGAATTTCTTTTTCATTAGAGGGTAAAGTTACTCATAGTCTTTTATCTAATAGATTTTGTCAGGTTCTTGTTTTTCATTTTATCAACGGTTCAGCAAAAACGCAATTTGAACGCATTGGGCTGGGGAGGATTGGGAGAATTTTTTGCTGCCTTGGAATAAACCGCGAAGATGTAATATAATCTATAAAATTAATAATTTTTTGTAAAAAGGAGGAGAAATGGAACAAACAGTAGTTTTAATCAAACCAGATGGTGTTAAACGGGGTTTAATTGGAGAGATTATCAGCCGCTTTGAGAAAGCGGGGATTAAGATTGTGGCGATGAAAATGGTTCATATTGATAAAGAATTTGCCTTGAAACATTATGGTTTTAATGAGGAATGGTTTGAAAATGTGGGGAAAAAGGTCAAGGAGTTTTATAAAGAGCAGGGTTTTGATCCGGGAGAAGAGATAATGAACATGGAGAATAAAGAAATTGGAAAAATGGTTCAACAATGGAATGTTGATTATCTGACAGAGGGACCGGTGGTAGCGATGTTACTTGAGGCGCCTGGAGCGGTGGAAATCGTCAGAAAAATGGTAGGGTCTACTTATCCGCAGTCTGCCCCTCCGGGAACGATTAGGGGAGATTACAGCTTTGATTCGCCCTTACTTTCTAATTTGAAAAGACGTTCGGTTCATAATTTAATTCATGCCTCGGGCAAGCCTGAGGAAGCAAAGATAGAAAAACAGCTTTGGTTTAAAGAAGAGGAAATTCATTCTTACAAGAGAGTGGAAGAAATGTTGATGACAGGAGAATAAAGTGGAAAGATTGCCAGAGGGTTTAAGAATCAATTCTTCAAGTCAAGAAGCTTTGGCTTTTTTGAAGAATTTGCTTAACGATCAGCAGACCAAAGAAAAGTTTTTGCAATCTTTGCCAGAGGCAAAAAGGCTACAGGCGGAAAGGATTAATTTTGAAGAATTAATAAGGGAGGAATTTTTTAAAAAGACTTTTGAGCAAAAGTGGGAAAAGGAAATAGATCCAGAGTGGGGAAGGGAAGATAAGCAGGCTTTGCTGGCTTTAAAAGAGGCAGCTTTGCACACGATTACTGATTTGGTTTTACGTATTGATTCGGATTCAAGGTTGGGTTTAAAAATGGATGAGAGGTTGTTGGCAAAAAGAGATGAGCTTTTTGTGTTGGCTGAGTTAGTGCGATTTGTTTTATCTTCTGAAAAAATTAAATTCTGAGAGCTTCTGAAAGAAGGCAGGCGGGCCCATGACCGGGAAAAATAGTGGTTTTTGGAGGAAGTTTTTTTAATTTTTGAAGAGATTGCCAAAGATCTTTGGCAGAAGAATAAGAAAAATCGGTTCTGCCAACTCCTTGAGCAAAAAGGGTATCGCCGGTAAAAAGAATTTTTATTTGGGCAGGTAGAGGCAAACGCTACCGGGAGTATGGCCAGGAGTGGGAATAAGAGTAAATTCGAAGTTTGTTGCTTTAATTTTTTCAACAGGCAGGGAAAAATGAAGGGTATCGGGGAAAAAGGAGATGCTTTTTAGGGGTTGCTCAATGATTTTTCTTTTTAGCCAAAAGCTGGCATTTTTTTGGAGGTCTTTTAGGAGAAAAAAGTCTTTTTGGTGAAGGTAAAAGGGAAGGTTGAAAGCCATTTGGAGTTCGCCGGCTGCCAAAAGGTGATCAAAATGACCGTGGGTGGCAATCATAGCAATTGGATGGACTTTTAGCTGAAGGATTTTTTCTGAGATAAAATTTGCCTCATCTGCTGGATCGATTATTATACATTGATTAGTATTTTGATCTATTAAGAGAGAGCAATTTGTTTGGAGTTCACCGAGAGTAAAAGTTGTTACTTTCATAACATCAATTATAATATGCCAATTAAAAAAGGAGAGATTTGACTCTCTCCTTTTTTCGCAATTTGATATTACCAATTTTTATGTTTCGCCCTTCCAATCTTCCTTCTCGCCTTTCCAGAACTATTCGTTCACGGCTCGAAGAGCGATTTTAGAAGGACTCTGCCCAAAAATTCATTATGAATTTTTGTGCTTCGGATAACATTCATTGCAATAGACTGGTCTGTCTCCTTTGGGCTCGAATGGGAGTTCAAAGGATTTACCGCAATCGGCACAGACAGCCGGATACATTTGCCGACTACCTCTCATTTGCTGTTTTTTAGCAGCACGACAAGCAGGGCATCTTTGCGGTGCGTTTTGGAAACCTTTTTGAGCATAGAATTCTTGCTCAGAAGCGGTCCACACAAAATCCTTACCACAGTCTTTACATTTTAGGGTTTGATCTTGAAATGCCATTTGTTTCACCTCCCTCCTTCGCTAAAGCTACTGAGGACAAGCTTTCCTGTTTTGGTAAGCCAGTCCTCCTTTGCTCGAGTGGGATTTACCTAGAGCGCCTTTTTAGTTTTCCTGGTCTCTAGGTAAAATCCTAAAGGACGGTGAAACTTGTAGAGGATCTCTTGGGTTCTGGGGGCATTATAACACAAAAAGTGTAAAAGATAAAGTCAAATTTCTAATTATTCTAAATAAATCCCAATCTGGAAAAAATCCTAAATTCTAAATTCTAATTTCTAAACAAATTCAAAATTCAAATTTCTAAATTCAAAAAAAATAGTTTGATTATTGGGATTTTGGTCATTTGATATTGTTTGGGATTTGGAATTTGGAATTTGGAATTTTTTTTAGGTTAATTAGGTTAATTAGAATAGACAGCGTCTATCCCTACTGCTCTTGCAGTAGTGGAAGGAAAGCTGTAGTGTGCAGCGTAAATGGTATGATTAGGGTGTGACAGTAAGACACACTAGCCATGCGGTTTACG
>Ga0078972_1011934_pt1 | contig 15245 bp, 17 predicted proteins | sample YelNatPaOPGAMG01_FD_67568 | JGI IMG/M metagenome (GOLD analysis project Ga0078972, IMG submission 67568) | Hot spring thermophilic microbial communities from Obsidian Pool, Yellowstone National Park, USA - OP-RAMG-01 (SPADES assembly) (version 2) | ecosystem: Environmental > Aquatic > Thermal... | reverse complement strand
CACTTTTTATTTCGGCAAAACATAAAATTTCTTTAAACATTTTGATAATAAACTAAAAATAGCCATTTTATATCTTAATCTCCATTTTACTTGTCTTTTAAACCTTTGGAACGTAAACCCAAAGGAGAATCCAGTAATTTTTTTCTTTTAAAATTTCAGGAAAAAGGATATATTAAGTTTATAAAAGATTAACAATTACAGCTTTAAACGATCAGATTCCTCCCGACTGCCACCTAGTTAGTCTCCTCATTGCATAACCCTCCTTTTAACTGTCAAAGGCCGATTTAACAGCGGTCGGGAGGAATAAATAATTTTGGGGCGTAATTAATGTTTTTTTCTGGCTCAGGGATATTGATTAAGAAATATTATTTTACTCTTTTCCGATAAATGACTTACCAAACATGAAAACAAATGAAAAAGTCCTTTTGGCATGGAGTGGGGGAAAAGATAGTGCCCTGGCTTACTACGAGCTGAAGAAGGCAGGCAAATATGAAATAGCCGCTTTGCTCACCACTGTAACAGAAGATTACGATAGAATTAGCATGCACGGAGTTCGAACCTCTCTTCTGGAAGAACAGGCCCAATCTTTAGGTCTTCCTTTAGAAAAGGTTTATATCTCAAAAGATGCTTCTAACGAACAATATGAAAGAAGAATGACTGAAAAGTTAATGGCTTATAAGGATAAAGGCATTTCTCTGGTTGCTTTTGGGGATATTTTTTTAGAAGACTTGCGGGAGTATCGAGAAAAGAATCTGGCTAAGATAGGAATGCAGGGGATTTTTCCTTTATGGAAGAGAAATTCTTTTGAGTTAGCTTACGCCTTTATAGATTTAGGATTTAAGGCGGTGATTACCTGTGTTGATTCTCAGGTTCTGGATAGAAGTTTTGTGGGTAGGATTTATAACGAGGAATTCTTAGCTGAGCTTCCCTCTAAAGTTGACCCATGCGGGGAGAATGGAGAATTTCATTCTTTTGTATATGCCGGACCGATATTTAATCATGAGATAGCTTTTATGAAAGGGGATATTGTCCTCCGCGACAACCGTTTCTATTTCTGCGATTTGTTGCCTTTCCCAAAGGATGATTTTATAAATATAAACCTTAAAAGATGAAAAAAGGGGCTCATTATACTAAAAAACGCAGGACCTACCTTTTTGCCCAATAGCCCAAAATCGCCTCATCCCTACATATCTAAAAGCTACCATTTTGACCTCGCTTCTCTCGCCATGACAACTTTTTAATTTAAAAAAGCAAAATATTTATAGTGTATGCCATTTCTCCATATGATCCAAGAAATGATAAAATACATCAGCTCTCTTTTTTCTTGACAAGTTATTCCTTGATCTCGTATATTCTCTTTTGCAAAAAATTAAGAAAGGAGATTGGCTATGCCAAAGATACTTTTAATTCAAGGAAGTAATATGAACCTATTAGGAATTCGGCAGCCAGAAATTTATGGGACCACGACAGCTGTGGAATTAGATCAAATGATGAAGGAATATGCGCAGAAAAAAGGGATTGATTTGGAAATTTTTTATACCAATTCAGAGGGAGAATGTATCGATCGGATTATCAAAGCTTATTATGACAAAGTGGACGTGCTAGTAATGAATCCTGGCGGATTTACATATGCTGCCTATGCCATTCGTGATACCATCAAAGGCGTGAAAATTCCTTATATCGAAGTTCATCTTTCCAATCATTACGAGAGAGGAATCCATTCCGTCATTGCTCCAGCAGCTCAAGGTGTAATAATGGGCTTAGGTATTCAAGTTTATTTTCTCGGATTGGATGCAGCCTTATACTTAGCCACCAAGAAAAAATAAAAAAGAAAGGATACGAATATGGAAAAAAGAAAAAAGATTTTAGGATTTCTATTGGGGATGTTAATTTGCTTAATATTGGTTACTACTGGTCAGGCGCAACAAGTTATCACTATTAAATTTGCTGATGCCTTGCCTCCGACTTGGTGTTATTACCAAGGTATGAAAGCCTACAAAGCATTTGTTGAAGAAAAACTGCCTAATCGAGTTAAAATGGAAATTTATACAGCTGGAGTTTTGGGGGATCAAAAAACTCTTCTTGAATCTACACGCATGGGAGCTATACAAATGTGCTTCATAACTAGCGCCATAAGTCAAGCTGTAGCCCCTTCACATCGAGCCTGGGCAATTCCTTATCTTTTAAAAACAGCTGAAGATTTTTATAAATTTGCTTATGGTCCAGTAGCTATTGAGATTGGAAATGATGTTGAAAAGGCAGGTTTAAAATTTATAACATGGGCAAGCGCGGGAGAAAGGGGGATTGCTATGCGCGAAAAGTGCTTTTCTAATCCCCAAACTATGAAAGGTTTAAAAATAAGAGTTATGCAAGATCCGTATCAGGCTAGTGTTATTCAGCATATGGGGGGAATCCCCGTACCAATGAGCTTAGCTGAAGTTTTTACAGCTTTACAAACTGGACAAATTGACGGAGCAGAATTAGGTCCTTCTCTTACGGTTTCTGGAAAATATTCTGACATATGTAAAGCTTACGCGCGCACTCTGCATTTTCGAATTCCGGGCGAAGTGCTAGCGAATTTACAGTGGTGGAAGAGTTTACCTTCAGATGTGCGCCAGGTGCTAGAAGCAGGGATTCCGGTATTAAGGAAGGTAAATGATGATTACATTGATAAGGATCCGGGTTCGAGTGAGCCTGATCGTTTGAAATATATGGAAAGCAAAGGAATTAAAATGTGTCAAATTGATCTCGAGTCATTTAAGAAAGCAACTTTCCCATTAGTCAACGAATTGAAAAAAACTATAGGAGCAACGGTAGTGGATAAGGTCCTTAAGGCTGCGGGCTATTAATTTTATTAAGAGGGGCTTATTAAGCCCCTCTCTGCGAAATCGTATTTTTATTGTTAAGGAGGATAAAAATACGGAGAAGATTGGCAGAGCTTTAGAAATTTTCTTAAAAATTATCTGTGCTCTATTGGCCGGGGGTTTAACCATTGTCATTTTTCTTCAAGTGTTCTATAGGTTTATCCTTCGGGCGCCCCTAGTATGGTCAGAAGAAATGGCTCTTTTTCTTTTTCAATGGAGTGTTTTTATGGGAGCTGCGTTAGCGGTTAGACAGCGCGGGCATTTTGGATTGGATGTATTTGTGCGCAAGTTGCCTGAAAAATTTGTAAAAGGATTGGATAAATTTGGCCAATTAATAGTCTTTTTTCTATCCATTAGTTTGGTTTTTTTTGGATATCAGCTAAGTCAGATGACTATGTTGCAAACATACCCCACTTTGGAATTTCCAGTAGGCTATTGTTATATAGGAATCCCTATAAGTGGGGCTTTTATGGCTATCTTTGCAATCATCAATGAAATAGAGGATTGGAAGAAGAAAAAGGGAAAGAGTTAAAATGGATCCTGTAACTTTAATGATTTTGGCTTTTATCTTATTAGTAGCGTTGAATGTGCCAGTCGCTTTTGCCATGGGGTCAGCCACCATTCTGGCTTTATACGTAAGCGGGAATATTCCTATCCAGATGGTTCCGCAAAAATTGGCCTCTGGCATTGAATCATTTCCTTTTTTGGCCATTCCCCTTTTTATTCTAACAGGTGCTTTTATGGAAACTGGCGGGATCAGTCGCCGGCTGGTAGAATTCGCTCAAAGCTTAGTTGGCCACATCCGGGGAGCCTTAGGGTTAGTTATGGTCGTAGCAGAAATGTTTTTTTCCGGTATTTCTGGTTCAGCCTTAGCTGATGCTTCTGCCATAGGGACGCTCTTAATCCCTTCTATGTTGAAAGCCAATTACAAGCCCTCAAGAGCTGCTGCGCTTATGGCTGCTGCTGCGGGTATGGGTATGCTTATCCCTCCCTGTTTGTTGATGGTGATTTTGGGAGCTATAGGGGGTATTTCGATTGCTGGCCTTTTTATGGCAGGGTTTTTGCCCGCTACCCTCATGGCTATAACCTTAGCAATCTTAATTTATATTCAAGCTCGACGTGGCACAATCCCTGATGCTACTGCTGAACGAGCCAGCTTCCGTCAAATTATTTCTTCTTTGTTTCATGCGATTTTACCCCTTGGCCTTCCCTTTATCATTTTTGGGGGTATATTGGGTGGCATATTTACAGCAACTGAAGCTGCAGTGATTGCTGCGATATACTCTTTTATAGTGGGAGTATTTATTTATAAAGAAATTAATCCTCGGCAGATTTTTGAAATCTTGGCTAATACTACAAAATTGACAGGCGTAGTTTGTTTGTTAGTTGGGTTTGCCACTGGATTTTCTTGGGTTTTGGCTACCCACCAACTTCCTCAGCAGATTGGTATCTGGATCACTTCTATATCTCCGAATAAATATGTTTTTATACTTTTTACGATTGTTGTTTTCCTCTTTTTTTCCGCTATTTTAGATGGTTTACCGGCAATGCTTATCTTCTTTCCTATTTTATACCCAACCGCAATTCAACTTGGTATCGATCCTTTGCACTACGGTATTATCATCATAGGAACAATGGGCATTGGGCTTGTTCTTCCGCCGATTGGGATTGTGTTAGTAATTATTTGCTCTATCACTAAGCTCCAATTAGGAGATACGATTAAACCAATGCTTCCTTATTTAGCCGTTTTAGTAGCCGATTTAGTTATTATAGGTTTTTGGCCTCAACTCGTCTTAGTATTGCCCAAGCTAGTCGGATTACATTAGATGAAGGAGGTTATATGGGGAATTACCATCGATGGGAAGATTTTCCGCAAAGGCAGGTGAGCTATTTAGCGAATCGACCGCAGGCTGAAGGGATTAAAATTAGAGTTCTGTCCACCGAAAGAATCATGCTTACTGAAATAAAAGTTCAAGGGGGTGGAATCGTGCCGCGTCATTATCATGAAGCAGAGCAAATAATTATTCTTCAGAAAGGGGAAGCTCGGGTAACAACAGGAGACGAACCTCCTCGCCTTCTTAAACCAGGAGATATTTGGATTGTTCCATCTAATGTAATGCATGGAGTGGAGTACCTTACAGATGTGGAAGCTTTAGAAATTGTTAGCCCCCCTCGTCTGGATAACTTTATCGGGTATACGATACGGAAAACTTTTTTTGAGGATGATAAAAAGGAAAAGTCAACCAAATAAAAAAGAAAACTTTGTATTAATTGATGAATAATTCTATCATCGTTCCAACCCATATTGTCTCATCGAAATAGCTTTTCTGCTTGAAACGACACGCCATTCCTCATCAAACCTTTAAAATTTAATTGATATTCTTCTCTTTTATCTTTATATTCTATTCTCATGGCAAGACAGCTTAGGATTGAATACGAAGCAGCCTTTTACCAAGTGACTTCGAGAGGGAATCATAAAGAAAATTACCTTCATCAATTAAGCAGGCATATTCACTTAAATCCAGTAAGGTCAGGTATTACGACCAACCCGATGAATTATAAGTGGTCAAGCTATCAGGAGTTTTTTCGTAAAATCAGGAGAGGGCTTGTAGAGATCGATGATACATTGAGTTATTTTTCCGAAGATAAGAATATTGCAATTAAGAAATACAGGGATTTTGTAGAGATAGGGGCGATTGATGATAGGTCATGGTTAGGTGAGATTAAAGCTGGGGTAATCCTTCCTAAAGCAGATATAGAGGAACTTAAGAGGAAATGTCTCAATTAAAGTTTAAAGGCTTGCCCCCCCAATACATTTAAAAGAAGAGATGGCCATCCTCATGCCTTTGAGGGGGGTTGCCATAGCAGGTCTAAGGATTAAAAAACCATATATTTAATAATTATTTAAAGAAATCTCCCTTAAAAGGCGAGCTGCTCGATGAGGATTAAAGACTCCGCAAACACAGGGTTTACTTAAAATTTCTGCAGCTTCTTCTATTCTCTTTTTCCCTTTTTTAATTTCCTCCAAGAGAAATTGAACAAGATTGAAGGAAACCAAGCCATGGCCGCACATTGTGGTTATGTCCAAGATTTTTGAAGAAGGCAGTTTTTCTCGCTTACCCCAAATCCCTAAAGAAAAATTTATCGTATGTCTGATCAACCCAATTTTTTGGCAATCTTCTGCTATATGGGAAAATAATCCAGAAATTACGACTGAAACACCAAGTTCTTTATCTTTTATTTCTCTCAAAGCTTGTATAAGTACTTCCCGATCATTAAACACAGCCATGCCTATTTTTATTCGGCGATAAAGGGATAGTAATCGTTCGTCGGTGGGATTAGGAAATAAAGCCTTTCCAGTATAATTGATCGGATTGTGTTTAAGAACAAGACGAAATAGCTCCGCTAAATTATTAATTTTCTCTTGATCTTCTCCTTCTACCATGGCCAAAATTATGTAGTCATCTGAACCATCTTCATGAATACCGCTGCGGTGCAAAGTGTGGGTCACAACTATCCTCCTTATTTTAAATATTATTTCAGGCTTTTTTAAATATATAAGAGTGAGAATTTTATAATTCAGCCAAAGGCCGCCCTAGGCCTAAGTTAACTTTGCCATTAGGGTAAAATTTTATTCCATTTTGAATTAAAAATTTTTCTAATGGGAAACTTCCGTCTGGATTACTACGGCCTATTAAGCTAATACTGGCAACAGTATCCAGCTGATTCGCTAATTTTATAAGCAGCGTTAAAATTTCTTCCGCGCGGGCAAAAGGAACTTTGAATTCTACTATTGCCGAAAGAACCTTTTCTTCAAGTATTTCAGGGTAAAGAGTTCCTTCTTTGGGATCATTGATTAGTGAGCTAATAGGGTTGGCTTCTTCTAAAGTTATCTGCAATCTGGTTACTTCTTTGATAACTTTTTCAACCTCACGGAAGCGCGTGCCTACACCCGGGCGCCCGAGTTCTATAGCAACCCCTATTTCTCCTCTTTTTATCCTTCCAGTAATATCGTTAGTTTTCATTTCCGCTGTTCCTCGTCCAGCAATAGCAGTTTTTTTATGAGGAATAGTAGGATCACTGAATTCAGCTCTGAGAATCCGTGGCCAAGATAATTCATCCCTAAAAAAAGCTGAGTTTGCACAGACCCCAGCTCGTAAACAAACTCCGCATTCTACACACTCGTCTTGTTCAATAATTACCTTTTTTTCTTTAAGACGAATGGCTCCCATAGGACAAAAAGGAAGGCATTTTGCGCATTTTTGGCATTTTTCTTCTGCAATCTTCACTCTATTAACTCCTTTTGTTTTCATTCAAAAAGATTAACTTCATCCTTGGCTATTTTTAGTCAGCCCTCTTTAAGAAATTTTTGCCAATTTAATAAAAATTTTTTCTTATTTTTTTATATTTTAAAAAATTTAATTATTCAAAAAATTTGGGCGCTTTCCCTTGTTTGCGAGCTTCGGCAGTCTCTTTCGCTACTGCCAGAATTTTATCCCATAAATCTTGTGCCGGTTTTCCGAATTTTTGAACAGCGGGCTTCCAAATATAGCCCCGTGAAGGCTCTGACCATTTTTCTGCTTCCTCTGGAGACCATTTATAGTGTTCTTTAAATTTAGTCTTCAGGAAATCTTCTGTTTTTTGGACAAAGGCGCGGGCATGTTGATATGCCCAGGGAGGCATTTCGCGGTTAACTTTTTCAAAAGCTTTTTGCACATCTGGGGGCAAGCTTTGCCATTTTTTCAAATTCATGCACACCGGCGTTGGCGACCCCCCTACTCTTCCAAAAGTGATGGCCTTGGTTACCTCCCAAAGGCGGGTAGAAGTTACAGTAGCTATCGTTGTATAAGCAGCATCTACCACTCCCCTCTGCAAGGCCATATATGATTCAGAAGCAGGAATAGAAACTCCTGTACCGCCCCAACTTTTTATTACTTTCGCTGCCGTTCCAGGTGCGCGAACTTTAAGGCCTTTAATATCATCAAAAGTCCTAAAAATTTTGGGACCTACAAGACAAATGGGGGGCAATTCGGCAGACCAGCCAAGGAATTTAATTCCATCTTTAGCAAAAATGCTTTCCAATTCTTTTATTGTTCGAGAAGTGATGACTACAGAATCCCCTGGCTCCCAATAGGACGACTCACTTGATAAGCAGACCAAAGGGATTTTTCCTCCATAATATACTGGCACGAGTCCACACATATCAATAGTTCCCTGCATCAAAGCCTCATATTGCTGGAGAGCCTTAACCAATTGTTCAGCAGGATAAAACTTTATTTCCACCCTGCCATTAGTTTCTTCTTTAATTCTTTGGATATAATAACGGTAATATTCGCACCGATCATCGTCAGGAGGAACATAATCTGCCCAGCTTAGCGTAATAGGAGCAGCAGCATGCAATGGAACATTGCTTGCGATAAAGAAAAATACCCAAATAAAAAAATTCAATATGGTTGCTTTTTTCATAATTTTTCTCCTCCCTTAATTTTTCTTAACATTTTAGATGTCCTTTATTATTTCTGAAATTATGCCTTGGTCATTTCATCATCATTTTGGGCAGATACATAATGATTTCGGGAACCAAGATGACAATTACGATAGCTACGATATATAGAACCACAAAAGGCGCTGCTCCAATTATAATTTCTGTTAGCGTTATATAGCCCTCGCCGATGCCCTTCATCACAAATAAGTTGAAGCCAACCGGAGGAGTTATGGCTGCTGTTTCTAAAATCATAACCGAGATAACTCCGAAGTAAATGGGGTTAAAACCAAATTTCATAGCTAATGGATAAAGAACAGGCATGGTAGTAAGAATGATAGGCGTGGGGTCCATAAAAAATCCCAGGATAAAAAGAGTAGTAAGAATCATTATCAATACAGTATACTTGGAAACCCCCAAACTTACCACGAAGTCAGTCAAACCTGCAGCAACTCCTCCACGCACGGTAGCATGCCCAAAAGCCAAGGCTCCCAGAAAAATTAGAATGATGAAGGCCCCTAAACGTACTCCCTCAAAGGTAGCTTTAATAATGTCTGGCAGAGTTAACCGACGGTATGCCACCCCAAGCAAAATTGCTGCCACAGCTCCTATGGAAGCAGCTTCCGTGGGAGTAGCTATGCCAAAATATATAGTGAGCAGCACAGATAGTATAACTAAAATCAGAGGCAAAATATTAAAGGTGGCTTGCCACCTTGTAAGGTTTCCCAATGCCTCCAGAGGAATAGGAGGTGCCAATCTTGGATTGATTTGACAACGGATAATTATATAAAAAATAAAAATGGCTGCAGTCATTAGCCCAGGAAATATCCCTCCGGCAAACATGTGCCCGATTGATTGCTCAGTAATAATACAATACATAATCATGGGAACGCTTGGTGGAATTAGTATGCCTAAGGCACCTCCGGCGGCTAAAGCTCCAACCGCTAATTTTTTTTCATATCCATATTTTTTTAGAGAAGGCATGGCTACGAGGCCTACGGCTGCCGCCGTAGCTACGCTCGTTCCGCTTATTGCAGAAAAAATAGCACAAGTAACAATCCCGACTGTATTAAGGCTTCCCGGAACTTTCCGCAACCATATTCCTAAACTGCGGAAGAGGTCGTCGTTGAACCTCGCCCTCTGGGCATAAAGAGCCATCATTATAAAAAGAGGGACACACGTAAGGGTAAAACTATTTAAATGGTGGAAAAAATACCCTGGCAAATCGAATAGAAGCTCGGTTTCTTTTGATAGCATAAATAAGCTGGCTAATGATGTTATTAAAAGAGTAAACCCCACTGGAATCCCGAGCATCATGAGAACCAAAAGGCTTCCAAACATCATTATTCCGATTATGTACCATTCCATCATGCTTAAAAATCTCTTAAATTTCTTTCAAGCGCTGCCAAACCTGCCTTATTCTCGATAGGGTTTGTAAGCCGAATAAAAAAAATCCTACTGGTATTATAGCCATGATTGGCCAGAGCAAAAATTCTTGAACAGTTTCCGACCTCCAGCCACGAGAATAATATGTCCATGTAGTCAGAGTGCCGAAGTAGCAGACAAAAGCAATGCAAATTAGAAGAAGAGAGTAGCCCGTGAGACTTATATAATGTTGAATTCGTTTGGGAAAATGTATGTAGAGCATTTCGGCAGAAACATGAGATTCTAAGAGAGTAGCGAAAGGGAGGGCCAAAATGCAATGAAAGATATAAATGTACGCACTTACTTCATCTCGCCAGTCAATTGGATTCTTAAAAAGATATCGCGCAAAAACACCACAAAACACTAAAAATAAAAGGAACAAAGATAAGAACCCGGAAACATATCCAGACCATCGCGACAGTTTATCAATCAATTCCCAAAGGGTATTTTTTTTATTTGGAAAAGACATCAATATATGCTTAGCCCATTATTAATGGGAGCATTAAATGTATCGCTTTTTCCCTGTCAAAAAACTTATAGGACGGCCCCGCCAAAATATTCACTTGCTATTTAACATTTTTTTCATTATTTTAGCAGCCCGGTAGGGATTGAAAACCCCACAATCGCATAGGCGCGATAGCTCAACTGCCGCGTTATCCAAGGATCGCTTTCCTTCGCGAACCTCCCCCAGAAGGTGCTCTACAAGATCGGGCGAAACCATAGCATGACCACACATGGTAATGATTTCTAAAACTTCCTGCTTGGGTAGCTTTTCTACGGCACCTAAAGTCTCTAATGAGTTATTTACGGTGTGAGGTTTTAATCCTGTAGAATGGCAACATTGAACCACATGGTCGTAAAGACCCGAAACTACTACTGAAATCCCTAAATCTTTCTCTTTCAATTCCTTCAAACATCCTAATAAATTTTCTCGGTCAGTGAAGACTGCATGAGCTATGCGTTGATTTTCTGCCGTCATTAACTTATCTATAGTCGTCCGATGACTATTCCCGACCCGGGCATTACCAAAATTCACTGTTTTGTAATGCGAAATAATTTCAAAAACCTTCTTCATCTTCTCTGAGGAACCTTCCAGATTATATCCGCGCGCGGGCATGACTAATAAGACATAATCTTCACTTAAACTTATTTCATCGCCTCGTCGATGCAGCGTGTGTGTCATATACCCTCCTACATTCCAGGGCGACCGAGCCCCACATTAACTTTAGCATTTGGTCGAATTGTGAATCCTAATTTTCGCGCAATAGGTATGGTGGGAATGCTTCCATCTTCACCTACCCGCGAAATCATATCAATAGTAACTACTGTACTCAGTTTAGGAGTTAGTTCCTTAACTTTTTTTAAAACTTCTTCCAATTTTTCTAAAGGCACGATGAATTCAATAATAGCTGAGAGAACTTTTTCTGAAAGTATTTCCGGTTTTAATATTCCTTTATTTTTATCAATCATCAAAGCTGTAACCGGATTTTGAGGTTCAAATTGGACTCCCAGCGAAGCCAGTGCTTGCGCCATCAGTTGAACATCATGAAATCGGGTTCCCACATTTGGCCTACCAAATTCTAAGCCTATACCCACGAAGCCGGGTTTAAACCTATTAGTAACATCATTGGTTTTCATCTCTTCTGTGCCGCGGCCGCCAATATCAGTACTCGGATGGCGGATAAGAGGATTACTAAACTCTTGCCTTACAGTTCTTGGCCAGGTTAATTCTGGTTGAAAAATAGCATCAGCAGGGCATATGCCGGCCCGCAGACATACTCCACATTCTACGCATTCATCCTCAATCACCTCTCGAACTTCCTTTTGAGGATCCTCCCTAATTGCCCGGACAGTACAATAAGATTGACACGTTCCGCAATTTACACACTTTTCTGGATCAATCCTCATCCTCTATCAAGCCTCCTTTCCCCCTTTTTGGTCAGATATTTCTGAAACAATGGATAACAAAGCGAAAGCACAGAAAAAGCAATAAGCGTCCCGCTAATAGGGCGAGTGACTAATACGGTGGGATCGAAATTAGCGAGAAGCATAGCTCTACGCAAAGAGACTTCGGCCAATTCTCCTAAAATCATTCCTAAAACTAAAGGAGCTAGTCCAAAATCTAATTTTTTCAAGATATAACCAGCAAAGCCAAAGGCCAAAGCCACATAAACATCTGACATAGAATTATTTAAAGCATAAGAGCCTATAACCGCAAAGAGAATAATAGCCGGACCAATTTTGTAATAAGGAAATTCCATTACTCTTACCAGTAATTTTATTCCTATAATTCCAGCCAAAATGATCAAGAGATTGGAAAAAAAATAACCAGCAAAAATGGAATATACTAATTTGGGCTGTTGCATCATCATCATTGGCCCTGGACGCACACCATGAACTAAAAAGGCCCCGATCATTACTGCCGTCACCGCACTCCCTGGAATCCCTAAAGTTAAAAGAGGAACCATCGCTCCTCCTGTCGCCGCATTATTCGCAGTTTCTGGAGCTGCTATACCTTCTAAAATGCCAGTCCCAAACTTCTCTGGATGCTTCGACCAACGGACAGCCTCACTATAACCAAAGAAAGCAGCTGTTGTGGCTCCTACGCCGGGTAGTATTCCCAAAAATGTGCCAATCAACCCTGAACGTAAGAAGGTCCATTTTAGGGATAAGATTTCTTTCCAAGAAGGAAGGCCAATTTTTACCTTCACTTGCTCTTGATAGCCTTTCCTTTTACCTTTATGAATCCCTTTTTCTACCTGTTCAAAAACTTCACTAATCGCGAAAAGGCCGATAACCGCAGGAATAAAAGTAATGCCCATAAGTAAACCACTAACCCCAAAAGTAAAACGAGGTGTCCCAGATATGGGAGATGTTCCAAAAGTAGCTAAAAAAAGACCAATGGCTGCTGCTATAATGTTTTTTAAGACTGACTTACCCCCAATACCTGAACAAACACTTAAGCCCATTACTGCCATAGCAAAATATTCTGCCTCTCCGAATTGTAAAGCTACGTCGGAAAGAGGTACAGAAATCGCCACTAATAAAATAGTACTCATCAGGCCGCCCAGAGCTGAAGAAAGCATGGCTGTTCCCAATGCTTTCCCCGCTTGTCCTTTTTTAGCCATTTCATGCCCATCGAGAATCGTCATGATTGCCGGAGCTTCTCCAGGAATACGAAAAAGGATGGCCGTGATGGAGCCAGCGTAAGTGGAAGTACAATAAAGGGAGATCATTATCAATAGGCCAGTTATAGGTTCCATATTGAAAGTAAAAGGAATAATCAAGGCTACGGCCATTGGTCCGCCTAAACCAGGCAGAATACCAATAGCCAATCCTATAAGCATGCCCACAATCATAGCCAGGATATTAACCGGCTGTAAGACGGTAACAATTCCTATACCCAAAAGTTCTATCATTAGGGAAAGGCCAATTTAAGTTAATAAATATATGTGCTCAAAGTTTTGAAAATCCATATTCCGCGAGGTAAAGCGGAGTAAATTAAAAGACCAAAAATTAAATAAATAATGGCAGTCATTCCTAAAGAAAAAAAGAATATTCCAGAAAACTTTCGGTCGCCCATAATATAGGAAAAAGCCATTAGAGATAAAAATGTAGAAAAAAGAAACCCCAGGTAAGAAATGGAAATAATATATAAAACCAGAACAATCATTACAGCCGCTAAAGAAAATTTTGCCGAAGGTGGCGATTTATCTTTTTCTTTGGACTCCTCTCTAATAAAAAAGCTTCTGAGGAAAAGGATAGCTGATAGAGCAATAATAACTCCTAAAACTAATCTCGGCCAGAAAGAATCTCCCATTTGGTGGAATCCTTTAATTGTTGGTAATTGACCGGCTAAACAATAAAAATAAAGGGAAACCCCAATAATAACCAAGGCGCTAATTCTATCAGCCATCTTTTCCCCCATTTCTTCACCTATTTCATAAGATCTTCAGATCTTCATATAAAAGGGTATTCTTATTTTTTAATTTGATAAACTCCTGTGCGTTTAAAAAATTCCGTAGCCCGTTCTGCGTCTTTTCTCATAAATTCAGCAAAATCTTTTGAATTCAGATACCCTTTTCTCCAATCCAAAAAAGACTCTTTTTCATATTTTTTGTACGAAGGCGTATTTATGGCCGTTGTAAAAACCTCTTCCAAATAGCGAACAATATCTTCAGGCACTCCTTTCTTGACTACTATCCCTCTATAAATTCCTAATACTTCTTTAGCACCCATTTCCACAGTTGTAGGAACGTCAGGGAAAATAGGAACTCTATTTTCGGCAAATACGGCTACAGGGATTACTTTCTTACCCTCTATTAAAGAAAGCGCTGCTCCTGGCTCTTCTAACATAGCATCTGTATGGCCACCTAAAAGGGAAGCATGTTGTTGGCCTGCTTTATCAAAAGGAATTATTTTGGGCGTGATTCCCACGGCTCGGACAAAGGAATCAGCTATAAAAGCAGTATATCCATGAGCTAATCCAACAACTCCCCAACTTTGCTGTCCAGGTCGGGCTTTGGCATCCGCAATCAATTCTTGAATATTTTTAAACTTCCCGCCAGCTTTAACCAAAAGCATCATTGTATCTAACTGAGCTCTAATTATCGGCTGAAAATCTGTATATTGATATTTAGTTGTCCCCAACAACCCTGCAGTAACAAGAACAGTGCTCGAGCCAGCCCAAATTGTATAGCCATCTGCTGGCTGACTCTGCAGATATTCTAAGGCCACTACCCCTCCTGCTCCTGGTTTATTAACTACTACCATAGGAACTTTAACTATCTTTTTTGCTTCTTCCACCACAGCGCGAGCAAAAAGATCGCTACCACCTCCTGCTCCATAACCAACTACGACTTCAATAGAGCGTGTAGGATAACTTTTAGGCTTTTCAATTGCCTTAACTGGAAAGGCGTTTATTAAACTGAAAATCATTAGGGAAAATATAGCTAATGCCCAAAAAATTTTTTTTCTCATCGCTTTTCCCTCCTTTAAAAATTTTGCAAGGTCTCCTAAAAACTGGAAATATTTTTATTCTTCTTAGATAAAAATTTAAAATTCAGTTACCTGTTTTTTCGACATTACGGAGCACTAATATATTCTTTTTATTATGTTGTCAAGTAATTAATGCGAGTCTCTGAAAAACTCATTTTTTTGTCACTCCTGCGGAAATAGAAATCCAGATATATATTAAAATTACCGGATTTTTATTAATAGATTTTTGTCCCTTCAAGAATTGTCAAATTTATTTGTAAAGCACTTTTTCAGAGATATAAATTATCTTTCGTAAATACCATGTTTTTTTAAAAATTTTTTAATCATACTAATATTTTAAAGCTCTTATCTTAGAGGCTGCCGAACTCAGCACTGAGCGCAAGATGCTAAATTCATGGCCGATCTCTAAAAATCGGCACCCCATATCGATGTATTTTTTAGCTTCTTCTTCCCAAGGCTCCCCAATACCAATTCCC
>Ga0078972_1011928_pt1 | contig 15255 bp, 17 predicted proteins | sample YelNatPaOPGAMG01_FD_67568 | JGI IMG/M metagenome (GOLD analysis project Ga0078972, IMG submission 67568) | Hot spring thermophilic microbial communities from Obsidian Pool, Yellowstone National Park, USA - OP-RAMG-01 (SPADES assembly) (version 2) | ecosystem: Environmental > Aquatic > Thermal... | reverse complement strand
GCACCTGCAGAGTTCTCTATATTATATAGACAACTTTGTAGGTGTTTTGCCGATGAAGCCGCGAAAATGCTGGATTCTTGATGTACAAGGATGTACAAAAAAAGGCCAAAAAATGTACAAGGATGTACATAATGAGTAACTAGAAAGCAATCTTATGTAAACTAGATAGCATGCGATATTATAGCATTAGGGGATATGCGATATGGGATGCGTGGTTGAGCTTAGAAAATATGTTGACGGGCAAAGCGGAGAGCTGATAGCAAAGACAGAAAAGCTGCTGCCTGATTACTTTGATCCAGATAATGGATATAAGATGATGGCACGGACGAAGAATATCCGGATATTCCCCAACATAGTATTTCCGGAAGAACTTGACCGCATAGATATGGGGCATCTGCTTTATCTGTCAAGGTATATGTGGGCGAATACTGGGGTTTTAGGGAAAGTAACAAATAGGCAGTTTCGTCCATTTGGCGATGAAGAACTGATTGAATGCGTTGGGTTTAAGAACAATAGGCGTGGCAAGGAATGGCTAAAGAAGATGACTAAGCTGTCAATGCTGCGGTCAATAGATATAAACATGCCTGATGGAAGCACAGAAAGGCAATGGTATTTAAATCCCTTGTATTTCTGCCCAATGTTTATTACGCGGCAGGCATATCTGATATGGCATGATCAAATTGACAAATTCATGCCTGATTATGTTAAAAAAATATTCCGACATGATAGCGTGCGATATGATAGCTCGCGATATGATAGCTTGCGAGATAATAGCTTGAGGGGGCAATGACATGTATTTTGGCGATTTCAGGATATGGGAAGAACAAACTACTGGGGTATCTGTAAGTGCTCAAATAACCATTAACACGACGCCGACATTGTTAGCTGCTGGAGCATCAAGCCTAAAAGGCAGAAAGCGGATGCGTGTTTTTAACAATGGTACAAACAGTATCTTTTATGCTGAAGGGACAAGCACTGTGACTACATCAGGGGCTAATTGCGGATTTCCTATTCCGGTAGATACGTTCAGGGACTTTTATTTTGATCCGAATATTCCCGTTGATATTTATGCCATATCAACAGCGGCGAATAATGCAGTCTATGTTATCGAATCCTAATCTGCGTAGCGCTGCGGTATTATAGCAATTGGGTTGGATGTTGAATGATTACAAAAAAAATAGTCCTATATACGCCACGATATCCACAAAATAAAATACATCCGCAAATTGAAAAGCATAGGTTTAATGTTCTCGTTGCTCATCGTCGGCTTGGGAAATCGGTGCTTGCTGTAAACCATATAATCAAAATGGCATTGATGAATAATAATTGGCAGCCGCATTACGCATTTATTGCACCACTTTTAAAGCAGGCAAAGATCATTGCCTGGGATTATCTGAAGTACTATACGAGAGAATTACCAGGCGTGAAGGTAAACGAATCAGAATTAACGATAGAGTTCCTTGGCCGAAGGATTTATCTCTATGGAGCCGATAATCCTGACAGCATACGCGGGCCGTATTGGGATGGCGTTGTATTTGATGAGTATGCACAGATTAAACCTAATGTATGGTCGGAAATTGTTTATCCTTCATTGACCGACCGGCACGGATGGGTTTTGTTTTGTGGAACGCCGAAGGGCATGAATCAGTTCTATGAAATATACAATAAAGCAAAAGCAGAAATGGAGAAAGGAAACCCTGATTGGTGGTGCGGTTTATATAGGGCTGATGAAACCAATGTATTATCGCAAGAAGATTTGGAATTAACGAAGTCTGTAATGTCGATGAATACCTTCCGGCAGGAATATTTGTGCGACTGGACTGCTTCGGAAGATAATACGTTAATAACCATAGACCTTGTAATGGAGGCCACAAAACGGGTTAAACTGCCGCAAGACATTGCTAACATGCCAAAGGTAATCGGCGTTGATGTATCGCGGTTTGGCGGGGATCAGAGCGTTATTGTAAAACGGCAGGGATCCTTATGTTATCCGCCGCGTGCATATACAAACGTAGACAATATGCAGCTTGCAGGCATAATCATCCGTGAAATAACAGACTTTAAGCCAGATGCTGTATTTATTGATTCAGGCCGTGGAGAAGGCGTAATCGACCGGCTGCGGCAGCTAGGATATGACGTCATAGAAGTAAACTTCGGCGGTGCGGCAACAGACAGCAACCATTATGCCAACAAGCGTGCTGAAATGTGGGACAAAGCTAGGCAATGGCTTGAAACCGGCGGAGCATTGCCGAACGATAGTGACCTCAAGACTGATTTAGTGACGCCGACATATAAATTTGACGCACAAAACCGGCTGCAGCTTGAGTCTAAAGATGATATACGAAAACGCATGGGGCGTTCCCCAGATAGAGGGGACGCATTCTGTTTGACCTTTGCCTATCCAGTTAAAACGAGGATTGAAACGATAGAAGAAAAATTTATTGCTGAGATGTCAACGCAAAAGCAAGAAAAATATGATCCGTTCCGGGATTTTAATACTGCCTATGGGAATACAGAAAAGCGATATGACAACTTAAAGGGTGAATATGATCCATTCGCGACTTTGTATAGTGCTATGATAACGCATAGTTTAATGAGGTGAAATATATGTGTCTTGCACAGCTTGCTGAAGGGCTTGTCACCGGGTTAATAATGTCTTCATCCGCACCAAAACCGCAAACACCGACAATTACACCTGTTACACCGCCGCCGACCGTAAATAATCCGACGGCTGCAGAAGCAGCAGTATCAGCAATGCGGCAGCAGCAAAACCTGAAAGGGATGGCATCAACGATGACTACTGGAGGGCAAGGAATTATGACTCCAGCTCCTGTTATGGTACCATCGCTTATGGGACTTCCATATACAATCCAAAAATCAAGGGTGACCGGAGGGTGATGTAATTGGCGAACGATAGTGTAACATATAGCGGCATAGCCAAGGATTTTCGCCGTGTCCGGTTTCAGCAGCGATATGAAATGCTGCGTAATGAATATAACTTATCATGGCGGATGAGGCACTATGATCTGAAGTTCTTTATCAACCCATATCGGGGATTTTTTGAAGGATTTCTGCCCAATCGCGGCGACCGCAGAGATATGTATATCATCGACAGCACGCCGAAGCGGGCAGTAAGGACTTTATCAGCCCTTATGATGGCTGGATTGACTTCCCCTGCCAGGCCATGGTTTAAACTTGGCGTGCATGATCCTGATTTAGCCAATTATCCTTCCGTAAAATATTGGCTTGATACCGTTACCAATCGCATGTTGTATGTTTTCAGCAGAAGCAATATATATCAGACGCTGCACAATATTTATGATGAATTAAGTACATTTGGCACTGCATGTGCAGTTATATTTGAGGATTACGAAAATGTCCTGCGTGGTCAATTCTTTACGGTTGGAGAGTATTATTTAGCTTGTGGGCCGAATTCTTATGTAAACACAATGTGCCGCAAGACATGGATGACAGTAAAGCAATTGGTAGAGGCTTTCGGCATTGAGAATGTATCGGATTCAGTTCGCAGTGCTTATGAAAACAACGTTACGGATGGGCCGGGAGCATGGCGCGAAGTTATTCATATGATTGAGCCCAATGATGATCGCATTTCAGGCTTGCCGGGCTTGAAAGGGAAACCATTCCGGGAGGTATATTGGGAGCTTGGCCAAAACAGCGAAAAATTCCTTTCCATCAAGGGGTATCATGAATTTCCTGTGATTGCGCCGCGATGGGATGTAACTAATGAGACAGATGTTTATGGCAAAGGGCCTGGATGGGACGCATTAGGCGATTGCAAGATGCTGCAGAGAATGCAGCGTGATAAGCTCATGGCCTTAGAAAAGGTGAGTAATCCACCGCTGCAGGCTCATGTTTCGATGCGGTCGGAAAGCGGCGTAAACGCATTGCCTGGAGCAGTAAGTTATTTTTCCGATAGCTCCCCTAATGCAGGAGTAAAGCCTTTGTATCAAGTGCAGCCGGATCTCCCAGGCATGGTGCAGGCACTTGAAGATGTACGCGCGGCGATACGAAGCTGTTTTTATGCTGATTTAATCTTGATGTTTACGCAGGGAGAACTATCTAAGGAGATGACAGCCCATGAAGTAATCCAGCGTCAGAATGAACAGATGCTGCAGCTCGGCCCAGTCATTGAACGGTTGGAATATGAATGCCTGGATCCGCTGATTAAACGAAGCTTTAACATCATGATGCGGGCTGGGTTATTGCCGCCGCCGCCGCCGGAAATGCACGGAGTACCGCTCGACGTGCAGTATATAAGCATTTTGGCACAGGCACAGAAAGCCGTAGGCACGGTTGGCATTGAACAGCTGGCATCCTTTACTGGAAGCCTGGCAGCAGTTTTCCCAGAGGTCTTAGATGCATTCGATGCTATAGAAGCAGTAACGCAATACGCCAACAATATAGGCACGCCGCCCAAGATTATCAGGTCGCTTGATCAAATAGCGGCAATACAGCAGCAAAAGGCGAAGCAAATGCAGCAGCAGCAGATGATGCAGAATGCTATGGCTGCAGTCCAGGGAGCCAAGGTACTATCCGATACTCCGGTAGGACAGAATAGTGCTCTTGATGCTTTGCTTGGCATAACAGGAACAAACAATAGTGGAGGTGCGGCTGGTGCCTCTTGATAAATCCGGCTCCAAAGAAAGTATAGGGAAGAATATACGGGCAGAGGAAGCTGCCGGAAAACCATATCGGCAAGCATTGGCTATTGCTTTAAGCGTGAGGGATCGCAGCCTAGCGAAGAAGCGGAGGAAGAAGAAATGAGCGAAGAAGCTATTATAATAGGCTCCGCTGCAGATCATTATAATAATGCAACATATGATGCTTCCAACCCCGATCATGCTGAAGCACAAAAGAATTATGCCGAGTGGCTCCAGCAATTAAAAAGAACAGATGTGCTTAAAGTGCTGTCCTCGCCAGAGGGACGGCGTTTTTTATGGAATTTGCTCATTGAATGCGGCACCTTTCAAACGCCGTTCTATGGCAATTCCCGGGATGTTTTCGATCTTGGCAGACGCCGAATAGGAAATTTCTTGCTAACTTTGATTATCGAAGCTCGGGGGTTTGCTGTACTGGACTTAATGAAAGCTGAATTTGAAGAACAATTACAGGAAGGAGGTCACTATATCGCAGATTATGCGACAGGCCAAAACTTCTACAGCGGGAATTCAGCCAGAGTTCAGAAAAGGTCAAAAAATCAAAGTAAAAACGATTACTGATGACGAGTATATGGCTACTATTCTTGAGGTCAAAGACACTGCACTGAAAATCAAGAAATCAAATGGTGACGTTATCTTTATCCGTAAAGATTTCGAATTTTGGCCACCGACATCATAGGTTGCCGATATCATAGGCCACCGATATCATAGGCCACCGACATCATAGGTTGCCGACATCATAGGCCACCGGATTGAAAGGAGGGTAATAATGGCAAAAGGGCATTCAAAAGCTCATCCTGGTTTTAAGGCGGTGCAGGAGAAGATTGCCAAGAAAGAAGGCGTAAGTAAGGATCGTGCAGGTGCAATACTTGCCGCTGCTACACGCCGAGCCAGTAAATCAGCCAGGGAGAAAAATCCCCGGTTGAATAGAGTCAAAGGCAAATAGCAGCCTATGGCATTATAACTTATTGAAAGGAGAATGTAAGATGACAAAAACGGCAAAACAAATTGTTTCCGAACATGCAAGAATGCGTGAGCAAAAGCGGCATTCATCGGGAGAAGCAAAGTTTGTAAAAGATCATGGACACGCGGTAAGGGACAACCTTAATCGCATTGAAGGGCCTGTGTCCAACCCCGAGCCTTCGCCACGGCGGAAAAAATAAACATAATACGTAACATTAGGGAGGAACTATTATGCTGCGGAATAACGTCATGTCCGCTGCCCATGATAACACAAGTGGCTTAAATGCTATGATACCGCAGGCGGCAGAGACGTATGGTTTAAACCTGCAGATGTTTGCGGCAGACACAGGCGAAGCTAATAATAGCGAAGCCAATAATAGTGAAGTCAGCAATAGCGCAGCAAGCCATGATACTGCTTCGAAAACTCCAACAGAATCAACTTCTTCAACTAATTCAAGCGATTCTCAAAGCAGTTCTCTGTTAGGCACCACGGAATCTGGAGAAGAAGCAAAGGAAACACTTCTCGGCGGTACGCCGAAAGACGAGAAACCTAACGAACTTGTAGGCGCACCTGAAGATTATGGGGATTTTACATTCCCAGAAGGTCAGCAACCGCCAAAGGAAATTATTGATGCTTATAAGTCTTTGGCTAAGCAAATGAACTTGTCAAAGGCTGGAGCGCAAAAGCTGATTGATTTCTCCATGGAGCATGCTAATGCGCAAGCTAAAGCTGCTCTTGCGGAATGGCACCGAACCGCAGACGAATGGCGGACGCAGACGATTAATTTGTTTGGCGCGAATAATGTCAATAAAGAACTTGCCTACGCAGCAAAGGTTATTGACAACTATCTTTCGCCAGAAGAAAGAACCGAACTGCGTCAATTTTTCAACGATACGCGGCTTGGCGATCATCCGCTGCTGGTAAAATTATTGGTTGCTGTCGGCAAGACAATTGCCGAACCACAGGTAGCGCATGGTACACCGCGAGGAGCATCCGATGAATCCTTGTTAGCCAGTTCCCCAGAAAAGTTAGCAGAATTTATGTATCCAACAATGAGGAGATGATTAATCAATGTCTATCAACATTGGTCAGGCAGTAACACTGCTTGATTTTTTACGGCGTTTGGACGGCGATAACAAAGTAGAAGTAATGATCGCCGAACTCATGAACCAGATTAACCAGGTACTGCTCGATATGTTGTGGGTTGAAGGCAACCTGCCTACTGGGCATAAAACCACAGTTCGCACTGGCCTTCCTAATGTGGCATGGCGTGTCCTGAACTATGGCGTACAGCCAAGTAAGTCCACCACCACGCAGATTGTTGACACCTGCGGCATGCTGGAAGCTTTCAGTCAAATTGATTGCAAGCTTGCCGATTTGAACGGTAACAGCCCGCTTTATCGGTTGACAGAAGATGTAGCATTCCTCGAAGCCATGAATCAAGAGTTTGTTAAAACATTGTTTTATGGCGACCAGTCTGTCAATCCGGAAAAATTCACTGGATTGTCTATCCGTTATTCTTCCAGTACTGCGCCTAATGGCAATAATATCATTAAGGGAGGCGGCACTGGAAATACCAATACTTCTATTTGGCTTATTTGTTGGGGCGATCGGTTTACTCACGGTATTTTCCCCAAAGGGACGAAAGCCGGGTTTATCCATGAAGATCTTGGACGCCAGCATGTTTACGATCCCAACATGGGCAAATATATGGCCTATGTTACCCGCTATGAATGGAACGTAGGCTTGACTGTCCGTGACTGGCGTCAAAATGTCCGTATTTGCAACATTGATGTTACTCAGCTTACCAAGGACGCATCGTCAGGGGCTGCACTTCTGGATCTTATGGCACAGGCGTATTTTAAGCTATATAATCCTGAATGGGGCAAGCTTGCTTGGTATGCTAATCAGACAATCCGTTCGTTCTTGACTCGGCAAGCCTATAACAAGACCAATGCTCATCTAACGGTTGAAGACGTACAAGCCGCAGAGCCAGTGCTTAAGTTTATGGGGATCCCGGTTCGCCGTTGCGATGCCCTATTGAACACTGAAGCTGCGGTAGCGTAAGGAGGGGTAACATGTTAATTGATGGCGGCCTGCAGCTTGACTGGCAGCATGCTATTACTTCGTCAACTACTTCTAATGGCGTTGGAGGCCAAGGCTATATTCAGTTTAATGAGGCTTCCAATGACCCCAGCAATACAATGTACCGGGCATATCCTAATCCCGGTTATCTAGTCGTTCTCGTAACGACAACATTTGCTGGCGGAACAAGCCTAGATATCCAATTCCAGAGTGCACGTGACAGTGCCTTTTCGACAAACCTTATTACCCACTATGATACCGGAGCAGTCGCTACGGCTAATTTGACGGCTGGAACAGCCTGGATTTATCCGTTGCCGACTAATCTGCAGGAATTTGTACGCATGAACTATGTCGTTGTAGGTACAATGACTGCGGGTGCAGTAAGCGCGTTTATCGTCGAAGATGCGCGCATCAGTGAATTCACAGGGAACCTGAGTGGTCAGTAATGAACAAAGGGGCGGAATAGTATGCCGAAGTTTGTTGCAACTTGTGATTGTTATTCAAATTTTGATGGACATTGGCGCTATTATTCAGAAGGTGATGTTGTAGAAGCGGATAGTGTCCCTTCTGAACATTTTAAGCGCATAGGACGGCCCCAGGTCGAAGCCGCTGAACTTGCAGAGATGCCGATTAATAAACTTCGGTCGATACTGCGTGAATTGGGATCAGATATCCCGCAGTATGCTACTAAGGAAGAAATAATCGAATTGATCCAGCTCAAGCAACAAGGCTAATGGGGCGGGAAGCTATCTATAATCTCGCAAACTATGATAATGCTTTTCCGCCCCCCCTTTAGGGGGATTTATTATGGCATTTACACAAATACAAATATGCAATATGGCACTTACTTATACCGGACAGTCTCCCATTACGTCGATGTCCGACGGCTCAGCGCAGGCCGTAACATGTTCGATGATGTGGGATATTTGTCGGCAAGCTGTGTTGCGTGACTGCAATTGGAATTTTGCAACAAAAATAATCCCATTGGCACTTTTGTCGAATGAAAGTATTCCTGGATGGAATAACTGTTATGGTTTCCCCAGTGATTGCCTATATATTCAAGATGTATTTGCTCAGACTTTTGATGTTTATGCTTCGCCTGTTTATCCTTCTTGGCCACAGGAGCCATATCCATTAAACCCGTTTCCACCGATAAGTGCTGCCCAAGATTGGCTGGTAGTCCAATCTGCTGATTTGCAGCAAAAAATTATCGTGTCCAATATAGATAATGCTTATATTCGATATATAGCGGATATTGTTGATACTATGCAGTTTGATGCGGAATTTGTTGAATGCTTGTCTTGGGCTTTGGCAGCAAAAATTGCTCAAGCAATAACAGGGAATAAAGATCTTACGGTATATTGCCAGCAAATGTATGCTGTTGTATTAGATAAAGCTAGAATTACTAATCTATTTGAACGCCGGAAGGCAAATTTGAACGATAGCAGTTATATTTTATCACGGTAGGAGGTGAACAAATGGCTGTTCCCCGTATAGCGCCTGGACAAAAGCCTTTTATCGATATACTTCCATCATTTGCGCGCGGCGAAATAACCCCTTCACTTTATGGGCGCGTTGATATACAGGCATATATGGCGGGTTGCAAAACCTTACGCAACATGATAGTAATGCCGCAAGGGGGCGCCACTCGCCGGATGGGGACTTTTTATGTCGCATCTACAAAATATCCGACCACAAACAAGGCGCGCCTTATTCCGTTTGAATTCAATGTTACACAGGCATATATTTTGGAATTCGGCAATTACTATATGAGAGTTTATATGAATGATGGACAAGTCCAGGTTAATGGATCGCCTTATGAAATATCCACTCCCTGGGCTGATACCGATTTGCCGAATCTTAAATATACTCAATCCGCCGATACAATGTTCTTGTGCCATCCGAACTATCCTCCTTATACCTTAACTAGGACAAGCCATACTAATTGGGTTTTAGCTCCATACAATTATGTCAATGGGCCGTTTATGCCGATTAATTCTAATCCCAATATTACTATCCAGCCATCGGCGAAAACGGGAACTGTAACGCTTACTGCTTCCGGCGGTAATGTATGGAATCCGCAACATGTCGGTGCATTGTGGCAATTAACGCATTATGTAGCGGAACAAGGCACCGTCGGTTCTTCAGTTACATTTAATGCCGCAGGACAAACGACGCCTACTATTCAAGGCCAAAATATGACCTGGCGGTTTATTGCTATTTCAACCAATTTTACAGGGAATGTGGTAATTGATAAGCAATTAATCATTAATGGAGTGCCAACAGGGAACTGGGAAGTATATCGGACATATCAGTTCTTGAATGGCGGCGGAAATGTTAATGAGTATGGTACCGATCCGGACAATTGCATGATGCGTGCTAGGTGCACGGCCGCGACGAATTCAATTAATGTTACCTTTACCGCTGATCCGATGGATGTTAATGGTATTTGTCAAATTACAGCCTATACCAGCCCAACACAGGTAACGGCTTCGGTCTTTCCTAATACACCATTTGGCGATACAACGGCTACCAGCCTATGGTATGAAGGGGCATGGTCAACATATCGGGGCTGGCCATCTGCTGTAACTTTTTATCAAGACAGATTGGTTTGGGGTGGAACAGCTTCTCAGCCGCAGACAGTTTGGATGAGTAAGACTTCCAGCTATTATGATTTCGGTGTTTCCGATCCAGCGGCTGATACCGATACTATTAGTGTTAACCTTCTTTCGCGGAAGATGAACAAAATAAATAGCCTTGTCTCATTGCTTAATATTGTTGCCCTTACATCTTCCTCTAACTGGTCTATCGGGCCGCCAGAACTTTATGGTACAATAACACCATCACATATACTGCAGACTTATCAAGGCGAACGCGGAGCAAATAATATTGATCCTATTGTCATTGACAATCGTATTTTGTACATCCAACAACTGGGGAATATTGTACGTGATTTAACCTACCAATATTGGTACAATACTTATCTTGGAGAAGATTTAACGATCTTCAGCAATCATTTACTGCGAGGACATAATATTATCGCTTGGGCATATCAAATGGAGCCTTATTCGGTAATTTGGATGATCCGCGAAGATGGTATAATGTTGTCGTTGACATATCATTATGAACAGCAGATATTGGGCTGGGCAAGACATGATACGCTTGGCCAGTTTGAAAGCATAGCTGTATGTCCTAATCTATCGGCTTCGACTGGATATAGATACAGCGAAGTCTGGCTGGTTGTAAATAGGCCATGGGGCCGATGCATAGAACGGATGGCACCTAAATCCTATAGTACTGATCCATCGGATATGTATTATGTAGACTGCGGCCTGCAATATGGGACGCCTATTGCGATTACAGGTATAACTTCAACTAATCCGGTGACAGTAACAGCACCCAACCATGGATTTGTGAATAACCAGCTTATTGGCATTTTTTCGGTGAATTGGACGCCGACATATGACGCAAACGGCAATCCGGTAACACAAAATTTTCTGAATTATGGACAATATTTAACAGCGAACGTAACAACGAATACATTTACCCTTGTTGATCCTAAGACCGGCAATAACATTGACGGAACAAGTTTTACTCCTTATGTTTCAGGCGGTTATGCTTATGCTGCGACGCAGACAGTAAGCGGCTTATCCTATTTGGCAGGGCAGACAGTGGCAATTTTGGCGGATGGCAATGTGTTGCCGCAGCAAGTAGTGCCATCAAATGGGATAATTACATTGCCGGTGCCAGCATCAAAAATAAGCATAGGATTGCCATTTACGAGCCAACTGCAAACGCTCAATATTGAATATCAGACTGATGACGGAACTGCACAAGGGCAGCTTGTCAATATCCCATCAGCCGTTATTCGGGTTGAGGCATCCCGGGGAGGCAAACTAAGTATTGAGCCTGCGCGGAGACTGTATGATTGGAATCTGCGCAGTACAGAATTAATGGGTAATCCGCTTGCTTTGTTTACCGGAGACAAAAAGGTTGATTTCGGCCCATCATATGAACGTAATGGAACTGTTTTCATCCAGCAATCCGATCCATTGCCGCTTACGATATTGGCGATAATTCCCAAAATGGTTAAAGGTGGCTTTGATGCAAATGGTTGAAGTTAGGCCATCGGTTAAAGAAGATATTCACCTGCTTTCCCCTTATATCTGCAATGAAGATAGGCGAGCAGCGGCGGCATTTCACTTATCTTCATTGCAGGCTCTTGAATTATCGTTTTTACAGTCAATAGAAGTTTATTCTGCTTTTCTCGATGGGAAAATTATCTGCATGTTCGGTATAATACCTTTGTTTGGCAATAAGGCCTGCATATGGTTTGCTTCCTCAGATGAAAGAGAGAAGATCCCCATTACTGTATTAAGGCATTCTAAAGCCATTGTATCAAAGTATCTTGAAACTTATAATTCTCTTGAGAATTATATCCTTGCGGGCAATGAGAAATTAAAGTCATGGTTAAAATGGCTGGGGGCAGAATTTGATATGCCTGTTATAACAGAAACAGGTGAACGTTTTGAACGTTTCATCATAAGGAAACCATCATAAGGAAACCCTCATAAGGAGGCTATCGTAATATGTGCTTTGGTAATACACCACAAGCGCAAATGGAATTCGGTATTGCATCGAATATTGCGGGCGGTATATTCGGCTATAACCAAGCTCAGGCGCAAGGAGCAGCGGAAGCCAATTATTACAATTACTTAGCCAACCAGGCATTGATGGAAACAAAGTCCGCTGTAGAGTCCGGGCAACAACAGGCTATAACGTTTGGGCGGCAGGCACAGCAATTCAGGCAGAGCCAGATTGCATCTTTTGCCGGGCATGGTGTTGATCCGCAGTCTTTTTCAGCAATTAATGTAGTAGCAGATACAGCTAAGCGGCAGGCACTTGATGAACAAATGATTATGTACAACGCTAATTTGCGAGCAGTAAGCGCCTTAAACCAGTCTAGCATCTATCGTTCTGCTGCCGCTAATGCACAATCTGCCGCAAAAGTTAAAGCTATGACATCGTTGCTTGGTGGTGCATTCCAGGCTGCCAACCTATGGAATATGTGGCGGCAGACTTCTAGAGGACAAACCGCTCCTCCTTATCCATCGTATACCGCTGGCGGTATTTCTGGCATACCCGGGCAATGGCCATAAAGCGATGTTATAACTTATTGTAGCAGGTGATTAATAATGGCAGGGCCGATACCTACTTATCAGGGACAACAGATACAGCCGCAAAGTTATCAACCACCTTCTGTATGGCATACCCGCGAAGAAGCCTTTGGTGTAGGAACTGCCCGTGCAGGGGAGGCTCTTGGCAAAACACTTGAGCTTGGCGGCAATGAACTTATGCAGCATGCCATTCAATGGCAGCAAAAACTTGATACCACTAATGTTATCGATGCCCATACTGCCCTCTTAAATGATTTACAGAATGTTCTTTATCATCCTCAGGCAGGATTGATGAATAAAGAGGGTAAAAATGCCGCAGGAATATTGCAGCAATATGATCAAATAGCAGCACAGCTTCAGCAGAAATACGCTTCTCAAATGGTTAGTACAAACATGCAGGAAGCATTTGCTAGGCTTTCTAGTGAAAGCATGCTCCGAATGCGCGGCCAGATTGCTGCCCATGAAGCACGTCAAGTGCAAGCTGGCAATGAACGCAGCATTGATTTAAATGTTAAATCAGCCACTGAATCAATGCCGCTTTCTGCATTTATCGATCATGTTACAAATAATATTGTACCAGCCATGAAGCAAATAGGTTATAAAGGATATTCTCCAGAAGATATTGATACCATTGGCAAAGATTTAATCAGCAGCCGTGCCGCTGCTGATATAAAGGCATTAATTGACACTGGAGATGTTAATAATCTACAACAAGCAAATGTTATGCTGCAACAATATAAAGACCATATGAAGCCGACAGACTATGCCAGTATTTCTGCTCATTTGACAAAACAGACAACAAAGATAAATGATTATTTAACAGCCGATAACATTGTCAAGGCGGCGATGCGGCAGGATGGAACGGTCGACCGTAGTTTAGCGTATAAACTGCTTGAAAAACAGTATGGGCCGGGAGCAACGAAAACACTGCCAGGCGTTTCTTGGCAAAACATAAAATCAACAGCGGAAAAATTTCTTGGCCAGCCTTATGTATGGGGAGGCGCAGATCCAAAGACAGGATTTGATTGTTCAGGCTTCACGCAATATGTTTATCATCAAAACGGGATTGAACTTCCTCGGCTAGCTAATGAACAGTTTACGTTTTTGCATGATCAAGGCAGGACATTTACTGAACCATGGTTATTGAAGCCAGGAGATTTAGTATTCATTAATACCCATACATCACAAGAAAACGATGCTGATAATCCTTATCATATTACTCACGTTGGGATTTATGCTGGTGATAATAAATTATTGCAATCGGGCACAAATGGTGTAGGCTATGTAGATTTAGGCGATTTTAAAGATGTTGTAGCATTCGGCAGGCCAGCAGGCGAAGAAGTAGTTTCTACTTTTAACGAAGGAAGAATGGAAGCAGTCAAGAAAATAGTCGATGCCAAGATTGAAGATATTAACCGGATAAAGAAAGACCAAGACCAGCAATACAAATTCGAGATAGGCAGACAAATAAATCAAGCCGCAACATATGAAGATGCATTGAAAATAATCAATGATTCAGATCTTCCATTAAACACGAAACGGACATTTACTAATTATGCCAAAGCTCATTTTAATGCTTTAAAGCCTGAAGCAACAGCAGAACAAGCATTCTGGGCACACTATGCGAAAAACGGATTTTATCATGATTATGGTTTAATGCAGGAATTCTGGAATAAGCAAGCAAATGGCGAAGATATTGAAGAAAAAGAACAAGAGAAATATAATGCTGCGTCGTGGCGGCTGAATATGTATTGGCAGCAAGCGACTGGCGGTGCATATCAGCCGGGACAAAAGACTGAAAATGAGCGGCGAGCCGATGAGTTATTTGCACAAATAAAAGCCCAATATCCCAATGCGACTGATGATGAAATCTTTGCTTACCTTGCTCAAACTCTCGGCTATGGGAAGGAGCAAAAATAATGCCGATTACAGATCCATCTGACCAGGCAATAGTAAACGATTTTGGACAATGGAAACAACAGCAAGAAGCCCAATTATCTTCACAGACTTCAGAACAGAAGCCTGCTCCTTCATGGCCAGAAGCACTTAGTACGCTTATTCCCATAGCATTACGGCCGCATGAAGTTATTCAGCAAAAAGTTAGCCAATGGTGGGAAGGAGCAAAAGCTGGCATTCAGGAAATGGGCAGGGCAGCCCAGCAGATGCCAGAAATGAGCAGTGCGGAGATACCTGGCGGGCCTATATTAAGTCCAGAAGATCAGCAGGCATTGGAATATAATCAACAGGCAACTTCGAATTTCCTTAATGAAACTATTAAGCCTGCAGCTTACGCACTTAGTTTGTTGCCCGGCGCAGGTGCTGTTGCACTCCCCTTTGTTGCTTCTGATAT
>Ga0078972_1011925_pt1 | contig 15259 bp, 15 predicted proteins | sample YelNatPaOPGAMG01_FD_67568 | JGI IMG/M metagenome (GOLD analysis project Ga0078972, IMG submission 67568) | Hot spring thermophilic microbial communities from Obsidian Pool, Yellowstone National Park, USA - OP-RAMG-01 (SPADES assembly) (version 2) | ecosystem: Environmental > Aquatic > Thermal... | reverse complement strand
AACAGATGGCGGCGCAGAATGGCCATCTTCTCAGCTGCGGTGAAATGCTTGCGTGTCTGGCTCATGGATTCCTCCTGCTGTGATCATGCTAATCCGATCAGGGGGAATCTCCAAGTTCGACAGGAGCATAACAAGGTCTCTTGACCTGTTCGATCTGCCCTTCACCCGCAGCGTCTGCGACGCCAGCCACCTTATTGCAATTAGTCACAATAGTAGTATAACGCAACGGGTGGTGATCAGCAAGCCATTCGAATTCCAGCCGAGCTGCATCGTGCGCCGCGGCGGGGCAGAAGCGCTCTCTGGCATGCTTTTTGCTCAGCAACAGTGCGACGAGGCGGCTGGGCAAGGCATTCACAGCTTCCGGCATGGCCCCAGGCTCAGCTTGCCGCTACAGCGTGGCTGGTTACGCCTGTGCATGTGCCAGCCGGTGGGGGCCGTGAAGCCAAGAAAAACGATGACAGGAGGTTCCGCATGCAACTCACACCGCGGGAGATGGACAAGCTGATCATCTACCAGGTGGCGCAGATTGCGAGCAACCGTAAGGCAAGGGGACTGAAGCTGAACCACCCCGAAGCGGTGGCCGTCATCTCGGCGGCTATCCTGGAGGGCGCCCGTGAGGGCAAAAAGGTTGAGGACCTGCAGACCGCTGCGCAAAAGGTGCTCAGCAAGGACGATGTGATGGAGGGCGTCCCCGAGATGATCGAGCGGATCGACGTCGAGGGCGTCTTTACCGATGGGACGCACCTGGTCAGCGTGCGCAACCCCATTCAGTGAGCGTAAACTGAGAGAGGAGAACTGAACGATGGGCACACCCGTTGGCGGTTTGGTGCTGAGGGACGAACCGGTCGAGCTCTATGCGGGACGGAAGACGATCACTCTCAAGGTCAAGAACACGGGCGATCGCCCAATCCAGGTTGGCTCCCACTTTCACTTTTTCGAGGCGAACCGCCACCTGGAGTTCGACCGCGTCGCTGCCTTTGGCTGGCACCTGGCCGTCCCCTCCGGAACGGCTATCCGCATCGAGCCCGGGGATGAGAAAGAGGTTACCCTGGTCCCCTATGGCGGCAAGCGACGCGCCCATGGCTTCAATGGCCTGGTCAATGGCTGGGTGGGCTCGCGCCACAACATGGTCGAGGCCTTTGCCCGCGCCAGGGAATTCGACTATCGGAGCAGCACGCCACTGGAAGCCAAGCCTGAAGAGGTGCCGGAGGCCGTGCCCGAGCCGGTCCTGGCCTAGGGCGCGGCGGCCGGTCGCTCCAATGATGCGCCGGGCGGCGCCGGACGCCGCCCGCCAAGAACAAAGACGAGTGAAGGAGTAGGAGATATGGTCCAGATCTCCCGACAGGATTATGCTCAGCAATACGGCCCGACCGTCGGGGACAAGATCCGGCTCGCCGACACCGACCTCTATATCGAGATCGAGCGGGACCTTATCACCCACGGTGACGAGGCCGTTTTCGGGGGGGGGAAGACCCTCCGTGACGGCATGGGATCGGACCCAGAGATCACCAATGAGCACGGCGCGCTCGACCTGGTGATCACCAACGCGACCATCGTGGATGCTGTGCTGGGTGTGACCAAGGCCGACATCGGCATCCGCGACGGCAAGATCGTGGGCATCGGCAAGGCGGGCAACCCGAGCACCATGAGCGGCGTCACCCCGACGATGGTCATCGGCGCGGGTACGGAGGCGCTCTCGGGCGAGGGGCTCATCGCCACGGCCGGGGGCTTTGACACCCACGTTCACATGGTCTCGCCGCAGCAGGTGTACGCGGCCATCAGCAACGGCGTCACGACCTTTGTGGGCGGCGGCACTGGGCCGGCGGATGGCACCCGCGCCACCACCTGCACGCCGGGCCCCTGGAACATCGCGCGCATGCTGCAGGCCGCAGAAGGCCTGCCCATCAACTGGGGCGTCTTGGGCAAGGGCAACTCGTCGGACAGGGCGCCGCTGGCCGAGCAGATCGAGGCCGGCGCCTGTGGCCTGAAGGACCACGAGGATTGGGGCTGCACGCCCGAGGTCATCCGCACCAGCCTGGACGTGGCGGATGAGTACGACATCCAGATTAGCATCCACACCGACTCCCTAAACGAGTCGGGCTATGTCGAGAACACTATTGCGGCGATTGACGGCCGGACGATCCACACCTATCACACCGAGGGTTGCGGCGGTGGGCATGTGCCCGACATTATGAAGATTGCCGCGTACCCCAACGTTCTGCCCAGCTCCACCAACCCCACGCGGCCCTTTTGCGCCGACAGCGTTGCCGAAGCGTTCCCCATGATCATGGTCACGCACCACCTGAACCCAAACGTCCCGACCGATGTCGCCTTTGCCCACAGCCGGGTACGTCCGGAGACCATGGCGGGTGAGGATGTGCTGCACGACATCGGCGCCATCTCCATGTATTCCAGCGACTCTCAGGCTATGGGGCGCTGTGGAGAGAACTGGGTCAGGCTGATGCAGACCGCGGACAAGATGAAAAAGGTATCCGGCCCGCTGCCAGAGGACAAGGCAGCCGGCAACGACAACTACCGTGTGCTGCGCTACGTGGCCAAGTTGACCATCAATCCGGCTATCACCAACGGCATGTCGCACCTGATTGGCTCCCTGGAGGTGGGCAAGCTGGCCGATGTGGTCCTGTGGAAGCCGGCGTTCTTTGGCGCCAAGCCGTTTGCCGTGGTCAAGGGCGGGATGATCAACTGGTTCCCGATGGGCGACCCCAACGCATCGATCCCGACTCCGGAGCCTGTCTACTATCGTCCCATGTTCGGCGCCTATGGTATGGCGCAGCCCGAAACCTGCGTCACCTTTGTCTCCCAGGCTGCCTACAATTCCGGCGTCGCCAGCAAGCTAGGCCTGCAGCGACGGATTGAGCCCGTCCGGAATACCCGCACGCTCACCAAGAGGCACATGGTGCGCAACGATACCATGCCGGACATCGCGATCAACCCGGAGACCTACGAGGTCACGGTGAATGGCAGGGTAGCAACGGCGCCGGCGGTCGATCAATTGTCTCTGAGTCAAAGGTACTTCTTTAGCTAGGCGGGTCTGCCGCGCACAACGCCGGCCGGCTGGAGCAGGGCTGACGCTGCGCAGGCGCGCCGGCGGTGGGGGCCTACTGCCCCACCGCCGGCGCGTACGGCATGGGCACTCTAGCACACAACAATGCACAGGAGAGGCAACCATGCAAATCGTCGAAACGGTGCTAGGAAACAGCAGAGAGGAATCATGGCGGTCGCGGCTGGCGATGGCCCATATCGACTGGCTCCATCTTGACCATTGGGAGGCGCAGAAAAATCGCTTTCGCAAAAGGACTGAGGCAGGCGGCGAGGTCGCGGTATCCCTGGATCGTGGCGTTCACCTGCAAGATGGCGACGTGCTGGCCTGGGACCCGGAGCGGCTGTCTGCCATCGTGGCCCGGATCGAACTGAAGGATGTCATGGTCATCCGGATCGACCCCAACCAGGAGCAGGGCACACTCGTGCGCACCTGCATCGAGCTGGGGCACGCGATCGGCAACCAGCACTGGCCGGCTGTGGTGAAGGACGCCCAGGTCTTTGTGCCGTTGGTGGTCGACCGGCAGGTGATGGCCTCGGTGATGAAGACCCATGACTTTGCGGGCATCACTTACCACTTTGCGCCCGGCTCCGAAGTGATCCCCTACCTGGCGCCGCACGAAGAGCGCCGCCTGTTCGGCAGCCCGGATCAGCCTGTGCACAGCCACACCCATGCTCACGAGCACGATCATGTGCATGCCAGCGCAGAGGTGAGTGGACAATCATGAGCATTGAGGATGTCATGCGCATCCTCCAGTTCGGCGATTCGCTGCTGCCGGTAGGCGCCTTTAGCTTCTCTAACGGCCTCGAGTCAGCGATCCAGGAGAAGCAGGTGCGGGATGTGACGGAACTGAGCGCCTTTGTGCGCACTGCCTCCGAACGCGCAGCCTCTACCGACGGCATTGCCCTGCTCGAAGCCCATCGGGGGGCGCGTGAGGGAGATATGGCCCGCATCCGTCGCGCCGATCACGCCGCCTATAACCGCAAACTCAATGAAGAGACTCGGACGATGAGTGTGCGCATGGGCAAAAAGCTGCTGGAGGTAGCCAATTACGTCCTGGCCAGGCCGCTCGTGGCCGATGGGCTGGCTGAGATCAATGCCGGCGCCACACCCGGGTGCTACCCTGCAGCCCTGGGGCTGGCCTTTGCGGCGCAGGGCCTCTCCGAGCACGATGCCTTTGCCGTGCACCAATATGGGGTGGCCATGATGATGCTGAGCGCCTCCCTGCGCTTGATGAGGATCAGCCATGTGGCTGCCCAGTCGATTCTCTACGAGGTCAACGGCGTGGCTGAGGCTCAGTATCAGCGGTACTCAGCCTGCACGCTGGACGACATGGCGAGCTTTGCTCCCATGATGGACATCCTGGCCGCCAGCCATACAAGAGCGCATGTGCGCATGTTCATGAACTGAGAATACAACGCAGCGATGGAGCAGACAATGAAGAAGATCACACGGATTGGCGTCGGCGGGCCGGTCGGCTCCGGCAAGACGGCCATCATCGAGGCCATCACACCGATTCTGCTCGATATGGGCGCCAAGGTGCTGATCATCACCAATGACGTCGTCACCACCGAAGACGCCAAGCACGTCCAGCGCACCCTGAAGGGCATCCTGATGGAGGAGCGCATCCTGGGCGTTGAGACGGGCGCCTGCCCGCATACGGCCGTGCGCGAAGACCCCAGCATGAACCTAGCTGCGGTCGAGGACATGGAGGCCCGATTCCCCGACACCGATGTGGTGCTCATCGAGAGCGGGGGCGATAATCTGACCCTGACTTTCAGCCCGGCCCTGGTCGACTATTTCCTGTATGTGATCGATGTGGCTGCCGGCGACAAGATCCCACGGAAAGACGGCCCCGGCATCTCCCAGTCCGACATCCTGGTCATCAACAAGACCGACCTGGCCCCCTATGTCGACGCCAGCCTCGACGTTATGCGCCACGATGCGGCCCTCATGCGCGGCGACAAGCCCACGGTCTTTACCAACTGCAAGACCGGCGAGGGCATCCTCGATCTGGTGCAGGTCATCAAGGAAGGCGTGCTGTTTGGCATCCCCCTGGGAGCGAGCGAGGCGCGGGCATGATCGACTATCGGCTCGTGCCAGAGTTGGCGCCCTATCAGGATGAGCCCAGGCAGCTCCCCAGCGGCACTATCGGCAAGAATGGCCTGGCCCGGCTCGAGTTCGAGCGCCGTGATGGGCGCACGATCCTGGCCGGCGCTCGTGAGCGGCCCCCGCTGTCTGCGCACAAGGCCCTCTACTGGGAGGAAGACATCCCCGCCATGGCCTGTGTATATCTCATCATGGTCAGCGGCGGCATGGTGCAGGGAGACCGGCACGCCATCGAGATCATCGCCGGCCCGGGTACGCAGGCCCACGTGACTACCCAGGCCGCCACCTGGATCCAGGAGATGAATGCCAATTTTGCCGCGCAGACGCAGCGGATCGAGCTGGCCGATCGTGCTTACCTGGAGTATCTGCCGGATATCGTCATCCCCTCCAGGCACAGCCGCTTCCACACCCACACACAGATCTCGATCGCGCCCACGGCCACGCTGTTGTACTCCGAGGTGCTCATGCCGGGGCGCAAACACATGAACAGGGAGGTCTTCCAGTATGACCTTTTTTCTTCACTGCTGCGGGCCGAGCGGCCCGATGGGACTGAGCTCTTTACGGAAAAGTTTGTGATCGAGCCGTGGCGGGGCGATGTGCGCCGGCTCGGTATCATGCACGAGTTCGACGTTTTCGGGAACGTCCTGCTGCTGGCCAAGCCCGAGGTCGCAGGCCGTGTCCTCGAGGCCGCGCCTGCGACCTGTAGTGTTCATGAGGGATGGGCTGCCGGGGCGAGTCGCCTGCCGCACGACGCCGGCATCCTGTACAGGGTCTTGGGCCCGGAATCCCATGTGGTTCTCGGCAAGGTGTACGAGTTCGTCGCCGTGGTGCGCAAGGCGGCGTTGGGGGTCGATCGGCCTTTCAAGCGTCCGTACTACTAGAGTGACAGTCGCTCAACACATTATGGAGGAAGGGAATGGCAGATCCCGCCTATCTGGCGCCATGGAACCGGATTGTCGAGCGCAATGGCGTGGCGCGCTTTGTCGACATTTACTTCCGCGGGGCCGGCCAGGTCTTTTTCCAGAACAACCCGCTGACCGGGCTCCTCTTCGCTACCGGTATCGCCTATGGCACGATAGCCAGCGGCACGCTGCCTGTGCTCTGGGGATTTCTCATCGCCCTCTTTGTGGCGTCGGGGACCGCCATCCTGTTGGACCTTGACGACCAGTCGATCCGGCGAGGGCTTTTTGGCTTCAATGCGGCGCTGGTCGGCACAGCGCTCCCCACCTACCTGCAGTGGAATGGTATCCTGGCCGGGTACATTGCGCTGGCGGCCATTGTATCGGTCATCGTCACCCTGGCGCTCACACGCTTCCTCGGCACGTGGGAGGTGGCGCCCCTGACCGCTCCCTTTGTGATCACGAGCTGGTTCGCCACTCAGGCCAGCTATGGGCTCGCCCTGTTGAGCGGCACATCGCTCTTGGGGCCGCCGAGGCTGCCGCTGGGCGCCCCACTGGCGCTTGCCGGCTTGACCCCCGACACCTTCTTCCAGGGGCTTTTCCGCGGCATCTCGCAGGTCTACTTTATCAACAACCCCTTCACCGGGTTCATCTTCCTGGTGGCCCTCTTGGTCAACTCGCGCATCTCGGGCTCGATGGCCATCCTGGGCTCGCTGGTGGGGCTGTTCACCGGTCTGGCGTTCGGGGCGCCCGGCGCCACGGTGCTGCAGAACGGCCTGTACGGCTACAACTCGGTCCTGGGCGCCATCGCCATCCTGACCTTCTTTCCCCTCGCCTGGAAGTCGGTGGCCATCGCCGCTTTCGAGGCGATAGCCGCCGCGGTTGCCTGGGCTGCGCTGGACAATTTCCTGGCCCCGCCGGGCATACCCGTGTTTACCTCGGCCTTTGTCATCACCACCTGGGCGCTTCTGCTGGCGAGGAAGGACCTGAGGCCTTTACATAATGAGAGATTAGCCCAGACTCTTCTTGGCACCCATCAGCAGGGCGATGCGGAGCGGCGCTGATGCTGCCGCATGACAGTCTGCCACCCTGCAGAGCCGAGTTGTCGGCTTTGTCACCACGTCGCGCCTTTTTCGAAGAGTTGGCGGCCAGTTGGGAAAGCAGACAGCCGGCCGGACGGCAGGAACGCTTACGGCAACTCCTGGCCCATTTCGCGCCGCTGTGGCAGGGGGCCAGTGCAATCCTGGACTTGGGAACTGGCACGGGTGCACTCCTGCCTCTCCTGCGCGAGTGCGCCCCTCGGGCCAGGCTGACGGCCGCGGATCTGGCCTATGCTATGTTGCAGCAGGCTCAGGGGCGTGGGACGGGTGTCTTGCTCGTGCAGGCCGATGCTCACAGCCTGCCTTTCCCTGCGGCCAGCTTTGATGTCGTCGTCTGCCACTCCGCCTTTCCCCATTTCCACGACAAACCACGGGCCCTCTGTGAATTGCGGCGCGTTCTGCGACCAGGCGGATGGTTGATCGTCATGCACGACATCAGCCGGGCGGCCGTGAACGCGGTCCACTCGAAAAAGGCGATGACCATCCGCGCCGATCTGGTCCCGCCAGCGAACGAGATGCAGCAACTCGTCACAGGGGCTGGCTTCACTCAAGTTAGCGTCGAAGATGGCGAGGATCACTACCTGGCCTTGGGGCAAGTGCCGTAAGAGAGTACTGCAAGCTATACTTCCATCGTACTGGAGGTAGAAGAGATGGTGCAAACGCTCTCTCCGGTGCAGCACGTTCTTGCCGTCTTGTCGGGCGCGTTCGTCGGCTTCTCTTTGGGGCTGATCGGCGGTGGCGGCTCGATACGCTCGCGCCCAGCATGTGCGCTGGCGCACGGCCCTGGTTTTCGCCGTCCCCGGTACACTGCGGCTGAGCCGCCACAGGGCGCTGTTGAACTACTTGTACGCTGGCATCATCATCCTGGTGGCCATCTACATGCTGTACCAAAGCGCCCAGGCTCTGGGCTTCAGGCCGTTTGGATAGTGATGAGCAATCCATGCGGGTACGTTTGCTAGCCAATCGGCGGCGACACAGCGGCGCGCCATGCCGCTCAGCTCCGTCTGGTTGGAAGCACCCGTTCAATGATTGCCAGGATTATCCAAGCGATGAAGAACGAGTAGGTCACAACGACAGCCGCCGCGGCCAGCTGCACGAGAAGCTGCCTGCCATTCCCCTCGACCAGACCGCTCACATTGTTGACCGCTGCCACTGCGACCAGCCCTACGAGGATCGCGCCGCTGGCCCCCCCGACGCCATGGACGCCCCAGACGTCGAGCGCGTCATCCCAGCCCCTGCGCTTTCGGAATTGCACCGCCAGGTAGGTGAGAACGCCGCCGACCAGGCCGATGACGACTGCTCCCCATGGCGCCACGTAGCCGGCAGCCGGCGTGATCGTGGCTAACCCGGCTACCGCGCCAGTAAGCGAGTCAACCAGGTGCGACCCGCTCTGAGTGGCCAGGTCGATCAGTGCCCAGATCAGCATGGCCACAGAGGGAGCGATGAGAGTATTGGCAAAGGCTGTCGCCGCCAGTCCGTTGGCGGCAAAGGCACTGCCAGCATTGAACCCAAACCAGCCAAACCACAGTATTCCTGTGCCCAGAGCCACGAGGACTATGCTCTCCGTGCGCCGACGGGCGATCTGCTTTTCCTGTCCTGGAGGTTCTGCGCCCCGCGCAAGGAGGGAGGCGGTCAGGGCGGTCATCCCAGCAGTAGTATGGACCACGAGCCCACCGGCAAAGTCGACGACCCCCAGCTGCTCCAGAAACCCTCCACCCCAGATCCAGTGTGCCACCGGCAGATAGATGAAGATGCTGAAGCCAGTCAGGAGTATCAGGTATCTCCCCAGATTCAGCCGGTCGGCGAAGGCTCCTGTAATAAGCGCGGGCGTGATGATGGCAAACATAACTTCAAAGGAGAAGTAGGCCAGCAGGGGGACGCTTGGCGCACTGATCGGGCCCGGTAACCTACCGATTGTGCTCAGGCCTTCAAAAGACACATTACCGATTACCCCAGCTACGTCGCCACCGAACGCCAGGCCGAAACCGAACAGAACCCAGATGATTGTTACGATGCCCACAGAGATTATGACTTGCATCATGATCCCTAGAACATCCCGGCTCCTAACCACCAACCCTGCATAGAACAGAGCCAGGCCAGGAGTCATAAAGAACACGAGAGCTGCGCTTATGAGCAAGAATGCTGTGTTACCGGTATTGATAGCAGTTGGCATGATTCCTCCTCATCGCGGGACAGTCTGGACCGGGGGTCAGGGGTCTGCCGGGCTTGTCACGGCCAGCCCCGGAAGGCGCTTGCTCGTGCGGACTAAAGTCGGGATTCGCGACACCCGCTCTCAATGAATCGACCATTGCCTGTCGCGTCTACCAGCATCCGTCTTTGCATCATCTGTGCCACCAAGCCCTCTCAAGAGGTCCCATACCGGGGTAGTGCGAAGCGTGAAACTCGGTCGTTAGCGCGGAGGGACTGCTCTCCGACAGGCTGGTGAGGAGAGATGCACACGGTGAGATGCTTTGGCTTGCGGGCCAAAAGTTAGCGCCATTGGGCTTCAGGATGGTACGTTGCGCATCGCGGCCAACACCACGGCCCATGTGACTTAGGCTCAAGGCTGGTTGTTAAGGTTCACGGAAGTTAGCATCCGGTCAGCCGGGCCGGCTGGCTATGAGGATGCTGACCATGAGCACCAGAAAGACGAAACTCGACACACCCACGAAGCGCCACCGGCGCTGCAGCGCAAAGCCGGCGATGGCGATGATGACCCTGGCCACGGGCGTAGCTATGAGGACCAGGATGCCCAGGTTGACGATGGCCAGCGGTTGGAGCCGGCGCACGCCGGCCAACACGGCATCGGGCGGCTGTGCCAGAAACGAGCCCGGCAGCGGCGCGCTGCCCTGCAGGACGAACCCCGCCAGCATGATGGCAAAGCTCAAGGCCGCCCCCACGAGCAGCACTACCCCGGCGATCCGGTCCAGTTGCTCTTCGCTCATCCACCATCCCCACGCGCATGCAGAGTCACCTTAACCGGCCTGCCAGGAGCACCCGAAGTGCCGGGCGCTCCTGGCAGTTCACACGCCCTTCGGGGCGTGCCACACTCGGCAGGCCCATCAGAAAAACCCCAACGCCCGTAGGCCCATCTGAACGGCCAGGACGAGCAGCAGGCCGGCAAAGATGCGGCTGAGGACTCGGCTGCGCACCCTCGGCGCCCAGCTTGCCCCGAGGAGCGACCCCAGAAAGGTCCCCATCGCTGCCGGGGCGGCGATGAGAATGTCGAGGTCGCCGTGCGCATAGTAGACGAAAGCGCTGGCCACCGCCGTGACGCCGATCATAAAGTCGCTGGTTGCCATGGCAGCCTTGGTGGGCACCCGCATGCCCAGGACCATGGCCGGCACCTTGATCACGCCGCCCCCAATGCCAAAGAGCCCCGAGGCCACGCCGGCCAGGAGCGATACCCCCCAGCCCACCGGCAGGCGCACCGGCCGGTAACGCACCGTGCGCTGCAGGGCCGGGTCGTAGTAATGGCTGCCTAGGGAACCTTCGTCCGGCGCCTCGGGCACCGCCGCCCGCTGCTGCGCGCGCCTCCAAATGGCGGCCGCTGTCAGCATCAGAATGCCGGCAAAGAGCCATTGCAGGAGCCCCTGGCTCAGGCTCACTGCGATGATCCCACCCCCGAGTCCGCCGATGGTAGTCGCCGTCTCCAGCGTCATGCCCAGGCGAATGTTGGATAGCCTGCTCCCCAGGTAGATGCCGGCCGCCGCGCTGGATGTGGCGATCACGGCGATGATGCTGGCAGCGATGGCCGTGCGCACGGGGATGCCCAGGGCGATGACCAGGATGGGGATGATGAAGACGCCCCCACCAACGCCGAGCATCGCCCCGATGACTCCCGTGGCGATGCCGCTCGCAAAGATGACCAGGAGATCGAGTATCGACATGGCCTGTCGCTCCCAACCGGAGAAGGGCCTCCGGCAGCGTTCCTACCCGGTTATCCTGAGATTGCCCAACCCCGGCGGGGCATGCCTTGCTGTCACTGGCACGGCAATATCCGTACCTTTGCAGCCGATCGGCCCGCCCCATCCTACCGCCGCATCTCCTTCCTGCCCTTCGACCCCTCGACCAGGCGCACGGAGGCGGTGATCGAACGTGACGGCAAGCAGTGGCGGGTGGCCAAGGGGCTCCCGAGACCATCGCCCGGCTCTCCACGAATCCGCCTGCAGGCCTGGCGGCGCGGGTCAATGCGCTGGCCGAGCGGGGCTACCGTATCCTGGTCGTGGCGGCCGGGCCCGACGACCATCTGCAGTTCGTAGGGCTGATCGGCCTGTTGGTCCCTCCCATATGGATCATCTCATCCGCCTCTTCCTGAACTTGCTCGACAGCGCGATCAAGCACCCGCCCCAGAGGGGCCAGGTGAGTGTACGCGCGGAGAGGTGGGGTAGCCAGGCCTGCATCACGATCAGCGACAGGGGCCAGGCATCGCGCCCGAACATTTGCCGCACCTGTTTGAGAGGTTCTATCGCGTAGAGGCCGCGCGCTCACACGATAGCGGTGGCGTTGCCTGGGCCTGGCTATTGCCCATGAGATCGTCGCCTCGCATGGCGGGTCCGGTGAGCGCTGCTGCTGTGCGACCCCTTACCACCACCGCCCCAGCCAGCCGAACACCAATGCCGTGATTAGCGCACCGCCGAGCGCGCCGCCCGCCAATTGCGCGAGCGTGTGCTTGCGCCGATACCAGCGTGCCCACCCAACCAGCGGCAAGCTGAGAAACGCGATCGATGCGGGCAACCCGAACACAAAAACCAGCGCCGTCGAGAACCCGCTCACGCCGACCATGTGCAGGCTGATTTTCCACAAACTGGAGATGGCGAACATCGTCAGTCCGAGACACAAATACGTCAGCACCATCAGGCGCAGCAAGTGCGGTGCGCCGAACGCGCTCAAGAGGAGCAGCGCGAACGCGTCGCTGCTGAGACTGACGAGAATGAAGCGCGGTCGCTCCGCGCGCTGGCTCATCTCGAGATCGCTCACCCAGCCCCAGCGCTTGCCGACCAGCAGATAAGCGAGCGGAATGCCCGTCACGATTGCCAACGTGAGACTCGCCCACGCCACACCGACTGCCCGCGTCGCGATCCAACCGAAGGCGAAAAAGATCGGGAACGACAAAACAGAGCTGTCGAACAAGATCGAGACCCAACGCGCCAAGCGATTTGCCATTGCGCCGCTCCTTGCGATGTTGTTTTCTCTTCATACATATTGTAGCCACAAAACTGGTTCTGCCAACCAAGTCTGTGGGCATGCCCTGTGGCCTGGTTCTTGTTCTTGGCTGAGGTTGTACGCCGCTGGCAGAGGCTGAGCAATGGCTAGGTGATGGAGGTCATGGCGCGCACGGCACAGGACGAGCGGGAGAGCCCGGTCGCCCGGTACGCCAGGATGCCGGCATAGGTCGTGGCAGCCGCCGAGCGGGTGGATCTGCAGCAGGGTCTCTCGGATGAGGATGCGGCCCACCGCCAGGCGCGCCGCCGGCCCCAACACCAGCGAAGGGCGGGAGGCATCGCCCCGGCGCCTGCTGCGGCGGCAACAGAGCGCCTTGGCGATCTTGATGGTGGGGGGCCCTGCTCTCACTCTTCCTGGGTGACGTGGCCGATGGGGCGCTCATCCTCGGCCTGGTGCTCGCCAGCACCGGTCTGGACTTCTTCCAGGAATACCGGGCAGCGCAGGCGCTGGAGGAGTTGCGCCGCCCGGCGCCAGTTCAGGCCCGCTTTATGCGGGCGCGAGCTCCCATGCCAGGACGGCTTCGCTTCGCGTCACGCTACTGGCAACGTGAAGGAGAAGGTGCTGCCCACGCCTAGCTCGCTCTCTACCCAGATGCGCCCGCCGTGGGCCTCCACCAGCTTGCGTGTGATGTAGAGGCCGAGGCCCAGCCCCTCTTGCGGCGCCTGGGGCGCCACTGCTCGCCGGTAACGTTGGAATAGGTTGGGCAGGTCCGCAGGCGAGATGCCTGGGCCTTGATCGCGCACCGAGGTGACTATCTCGTTGCCCTGCTGCCGGATGGTCACGGTGACCTCGGTGCCCGGCGTGGAGTACTTGAGCGCATTGGAGAGCAGGTTGGTGAGGATGCGCTCCAGACGGTCTGGGTCGGCCAGGGCAGGGGGCAGTTCCTCAGGCGCCTCCACGCGGACGCGCCCGGTCTCTAGAGCTGGGGCCAGCCGTTGCTTGAGATCGAGGACGAATGGGCGCAGAGCAACCGCTTTCCGGTTCAGCTTCAACTGCCCCGCCTCCGAGCGCGCTGAGTCCACCAGATCCTGGATCATCGCGTTCATGCGCCGGGCACTCGTAAGGATCGCCTCCACACTCGACCGCTCGCGACAGTGCACCCCGCAGGTCTGGTCGATCGTGCGGAGCAGCAGCTCCGCCTGCCCCTGCACTGCCGCCAGCGGGTTGCGCAGATCGTGCGAGACGGCGCGCAGGACGTCATCGTGTTGCTCCTCCAGATCGCGCTGGGCCGTGGTGTCGCGGAATGTGGCGCATGCGCCCTGTATCCCGCCGTCGGGGGAGAGGATGGGGGCGGCGCTGACTGATACCCAGTGTGGCTTGCTTTCCGGATGATGGATGACCACCATGCTGTCCACCAGCGTCTCGCCCCGCAACGCCCGTAGGGCCACGCTCTCGTGCAGCCCCACGGGCTTGCCCTCTGGCGTTTCCATATGCAGGAATGCCATCTGTTCCTCCAGTGTCATCCGGTCCGGTGGTAGGTGACCCAGGACGCGCGCGGCGCCAGGGTTTGTGCGGCTGATCTCCCCAGTTGCATCGTAGATGACCACCCCATCGGGGAGCGATGCCAGGATGGCGTCCATCTCAGCCAATTGCTTGCGATGCTCACTATCAAAGATGTTCGTCGTGATGGTCCGCATGGTGTCGAGAGCGATCGTGACATCCCTTCCCACATCGAGGGCCTCCCGCGCGACCGGGACGGCATCCAGGTGGGGCCGGAGAGAGTGCCATATCGCCTGGCGCAACAGGTCGTATTCGCGCACCACATCGCCCAGCGGCGCCTGTTGGGAGAGGCGCCGCTGAGCGTGTTTGTGGGCTGCGGCTGAACAGGGCGCCAGCTTCGTTTCGGGTCGCCCCTGGCGTATGGCCTCGGCGATGCCATGGATCAGCAGTGGGCCTGGATCGAGGAGTTCTTCCCAAGCCAGGCCCGGGCGCTGCGAGTACAGCGTAGCCTGCAACGACTCGACCCAACGGTCGGCGATCTCACACGACTGGCGCTCCAGGGTGTCAGATGCTTGTTGCCTCAGTTCCTCCCTCGTTGCAGCCCCCATGGCGGAACCATCGCCTCCCGCGGATTGCCCCGCTTGGCCGAGTTCTTCTCTCTCTCTCATTTGCACACCTCCTCAGTCATCTAGCGTAACGATTGTGCAATCAGAGCCGGAATCGTTCATGGCGGCGCAGAAACAGAACTCTTGGACTGAGGCGGGGCCGACTGGAGAGACCCGCCAGCATAGACTGCCAACTCTGCACCTGCCAACGCACTGAGTTGCGTGAACCTTAACAAACAAACCTTGGAGATATTGTCAAATGTTGTGGATTGAGCCATGTCAGGCGGCGATCCTTTCTGGTGGCTCCTCCACATGCTCGTTGCCCTGCTTCTCCCCGTGAGGTAGGCTTTGGACGCCATCCTTGAACTTGACGCCCGCCCGCACCAAGGGCAGCAGTTGTGGCGCGTTAACCTTGCGCCAGTGGCCTTCGGCGGCCAATGCCAGCTTGTAGGCCAGGGCCAACCCTGCCTTGCGCGAGCCGGCGCCCTTGGTCTGTTTCGTCCTGGCCTTCACGCCAGCGAAGGGCGACTCGATCGGATTGCTCGTGCGCAGGTGACGCCAGTGCTCGGCCGGAAAGTCAAAGAAGGTGAACAGGGTGTCGGGTCCCTTCAGCAGACACTCCACGGCCTTGGGGTACTTGGCGTCGAACTCCTCCTTGAAGCGTGCCATGCCCTTCTGGGCGCTCTTGCGGTCTGCCGCCTCCATGATCTCGTGCAGCATCTCTTTGGCCCGAGACTGCAGCCGCTTGGGCAGCTTGTCCAGCACGTTGCGCAGCTTGTGCACCCAGCAGCGCTGCTCGCGCGCCTCAGGATAGACCTC
>Ga0078972_1011923_pt1 | contig 15266 bp, 14 predicted proteins | sample YelNatPaOPGAMG01_FD_67568 | JGI IMG/M metagenome (GOLD analysis project Ga0078972, IMG submission 67568) | Hot spring thermophilic microbial communities from Obsidian Pool, Yellowstone National Park, USA - OP-RAMG-01 (SPADES assembly) (version 2) | ecosystem: Environmental > Aquatic > Thermal... | reverse complement strand
GCGGGCGGCCGCGTGGTCGCGGCGGGCACTCCCGAGCAGCTTGCGAAGACGCCGGGCAGCCCGACGGGCGAGTATCTTGCGAGGATATTGATGTAGGGGACGCTCTCCGTGTCGTTCCGGTTCAGGACACGCGGCGGCGCGGAAGCGGTATGAGCATCGATGTCGCTTTTTTGTATTCGCCGTAACACTCTTTTGTTTCGAGGAGCTTTTTTTCCATCATCGGTATGCTAATGAACACGAACAGAGAAGTCATAATGAGCGGAGCGAAAACCGTCCACCATATGTGCGGCAGCGCGCCCGCCTGCATCATCCAGACGCCCCACCAGAACGAGACCTCGCCGAAGTAATTGGGATGGCGCGAATACCGCCAAAGGCCGCTTTGTATCGCTTTTCCGCGGTTCGCAGCGTCTCTCCTGAACCTGAGCATCTGAGCGTCGGATATAAGCTGCACGACGGCGGCGGATAAAGCGACGGCAAGCCCTGCGGCGGAAACGGCGTTTGCCTCGCCGCCCGCGCATATCGCGAAATACGCGGGGATAAGCCCGGCAAAGACTATCGCCGTGGGCATAAGGTTTATTCCGAAGAAGTCGGTCACGAGCCAAAGCCGCGGGTTTTTCCGTTTCAGCATCGTATAGCGCCAGTCCTGTGTCGAGAGATCCGTCCAGTTTATCGCCCAGTTGACGGTGAGCCTTATACCCCAGAATGCGAACGCGATGATGTAAAACACGCTTATGACGCGAAAAGAATTTGCATAGACCGCGAACGCTGCGACTAACACGAGCGCCGCTACGCTCCAGTACGGGTCGTATACGCTCGCGTTTGAAAATATCAGCCCGAAAATGAATACCACGGCCGTCGCCGCGGCGTCCGCCGCGAAAAACGCGGCAAGCGGGTCAAAAAAGCGCATAGCGAGGCCGTAAACGACAAGGCCGCTGAAAAACGCGGCGATATAGACCCCGGCGACGATAACAAGAGAAATGCATTTCGAAGGCTTCGTCATATAACCGTTCCGATCGTTTTTTTGTCATTATACAACGAAAATTGCGGCGGTTAAAGCTATCTGCCGCCGCCCATCTGCCTTAAAATATCCTCAGGCCTTATGTCTTTTATCGAACCCATCATTTTTAATAGATTCTGCATGTTATGGTAGGCTTCAAGCTGTTCGGGGGGCATGAACATCGACATCGCCTCCATCACGTCTTCGGTCGAATTCATATTAAGGCTCTTAAGTTTTCGCAGCCGTTTAATCATGCGTTCGTATTCGTCCCGCATCTCTATCATCCTCTTAAGGCTCTTTATCGACGAGGCGGCGCCGCGCCCCGCGTATCTGAGCATAGTCTCAATCAGATAATTCTGTCTCGTCGGCCTCGAATATTCCGACAATTCCGGCGGGACCCTCGGAACCGGCGGATCCGCGGGGGCGTTCCTGAAATTGTTCGAGACCTTGACCGCGCCGAGTATGCCGTGGATGGCGGCTTTGTCGCCGTCGGATACGTAGGGTTCTATATCCCGAAGCATGTTGAGCGCTTTGGCGCGGCTCATCCCGTCTTTAAGCATCAGAGCGAGAAGAAAGCTTAAGCCCGGCGAAAACGAAGCCGACTTCAGCAGGTCTTCGTAGTTCATTACGCCGTCCTGCGGCTCGGTATCCGGCATATATTCCGGCCGGGGCGCGTGTCTTAGGCCCGTGGGGAACCTGACCATGGGTAACTCCTTGCCTTTTATGGTTCATTGTATTCCGCTGAAAATCAGACTGTGCACAATACGGCGCGCCGCGAATATATATGACTTGGGAGGGTCGCCATGCAGAAAAAAGACTTGAGGCAGATGAAAGACAGCAAAAAAAGCGGGCTTACAAAAGACGAAATAATCGAAGCCGCAAAGAAGGCCGATCCGAACGCGGATTTGAGCAAAATCGACACGGGCGACATTAAAAGCGTCGAAGACACGGTCGCGAGATACGAAAACAAAAGCGAGAGCGAACTCATAGGCGAGCTTGGCGAAGCGTTGAGGAGCGGAAGGAAAGACGGGACGTTTTCCGACGAAATGCTCGATTCGTTCGCGAAAAGAGTATCGCCGATGATGGACGCCGCGCAGAGAAAGAAACTCGACAGCATAATAAAAATGATAAAAGACAAAAAAATTTAGCGCCCGCATGTTTAAAATGAACATGCGGTTAAATTCCGCGCGCCCTTTGAAAGTATCCTTAGGCGTTTTTCGGATTCACGCCCGCGTCGAATGCCGCATATTATAACCCGTAACAAGCCGACGAAGAGGTTCTGCCCATGTTCTACATATATATAGCTGGCGGAGACAAACGCCAGATAATGCTCGCGGAGATGCTCGAAAGCGCGGGGCATACCGTGGCGGTAAAGGGGTTCGAGAAATTAGGCGCAAACAGGGAGTTCGCCGGCAAGCCCGACTGGGTATTGCTGCCTATCCCGTACAGGAACCCGGACGGATTTTTAAAAGCGCCATTTTCAGATAAAAAAATGACTCTCACCGAAATAACGGAAAGGTTCCCGGACAGCGCGTATTTTTTAGGGGGCTGCGACGCGGCCGCGAAAAAGATATTGGCGGGGAAACGGTGGTTCGACGTGCTTGAGGACGAGGTCTTCCTCGTGCGCAACGCGCTTCTTACCGCCGAAGCCGCGGTATGCGCCTGCCTTTCGAGCACCGATACGGCGCTGTGCGAAACGAGATGCCTCGTCATAGGCTACGGAAGGATCGGGAAATTTCTGTGCAGGCTGCTGAAGGCGTTTTCCGCGGAAGTCACCGCGACCGCCCGAAAGGAAAAGGATCTGGAGCAGATAATTTCCGACGGCCTGAGCGCGTTCCATACCGCCGACTTGAAGTACGCGATCCCCGAAGCCGACGTGATATTCAACACCGTGCCGTTCAACGTGATGGGGGAGAGGGAACTAAGATGCGTCGGCAAAGACTCGAGGATAATCGAGCTCGCGTCCCCGCCGTACGGGATGGATATGGAACTCGCTAAAAATTTAGGGGTTTGCGTGCAGCTCGAGCAGGGGCTGCCTGGAAGGTATTTCCCGGTTTCAGCCGCGAGGGCGGTGCTGCACGCGTTCGAGGGGGAATCGAAAAAATGGAACTGACCGGAAAGAGGATCGGGTTTGCGGTAACCGGATCCTTTTGCACATACGAGCTGATCAAACCGGCGATAGGCCGGCTCGCCGCCGAAGGCGCGGACGTAAGGCCGATACTGTCGTACAGCGCCGCGGCGCACGATACGAGGTTCGCGAAGGCCGCGGATTTCCGCGAGTACCTCGAAAAAACGACGGGCAACAAGGTCTGGGACAACATCGTTGACGTCGAGCCCATAGGGCCAAAGAAGCTGCTCGATCTTGTCATAATCGCGCCGTGCACGGGGAATACGTTAGCGAAGCTCGCTTTGGGGATCACGGACACGCCGGTCCTGCTCGCGGCGAAGTCGCAGCTGAGGAACGCAAGGCCCGTGCTTATCGCGGTGTCGACGAACGACGCGCTCGGCGCGAACGCGAAAAACTTAGGGATGCTTCATAACGCCAAAAACGTGTATTTCGTTCCGTACAGGCAGGACAACTTTTCCGAAAAATGCACTTCGATAGTCGCCGATATGGGGCTTATCCCCGACGCGGCGAAACTCGCGCTCGAGTTTAAGCAGTTGCAGCCCGTGATGCTCGAACCGCGCTGAAGGATAATTGATCGTTCAAAAGCGGATAATATTATTGCCGCAAGTCCCCGAACGGCGGTACGGGGCGATTATTTTTTTGGAAAAGAGAAGATATGCAGCAGCCGCTTGAACCGGACAGGGCAAAAGCCGGGGCGGAAATAAAAGAATTCGGCGCACTGGTTTTCCCTCAGTTTCCGATACAGGTAATAAGCATAATAGGCCAGATCGAAGGGCATACGAACCTGCCGCCGGAAAACAAGGCGACAAAATACGAACATATAATACCGCAGATAGTGCTCATTGAGCAGACGCCCGAAGTCAAGGGGATGCTGCTGCTGATGAACACCGTGGGAGGCGACGTGGAGGCGGGGCTTGCCATCGCGGAGCTGATAGCGGGAATGAGCAAGCCAGTCGTGTCGCTCGTGTTGGGCGGCGGGCACAGCATAGGGATATCGCTCGCGGTATCCGCCGACTATTCGTTCATTTCCCCCACGGCGAGCATGACGGTGCACCCCATCCGTATGAACGGCACTATAATCGGCGTCCCGCAGACATTCGATTATTTCAACAAGATGCAGGAGAGGATAGTGAAATTCGTCTGCTCGCATTCGAGGATAGCGGAGGAAGATTACAGAAGGCTGATGCTCCAGACGGGCGGCCTCGCGAACGAAATGGGGACCGTTCTGGTAGGGAAAGAAGTCGTCGACATAGGCATAATAGACGAGATAGGGACGCTCTCCGGCGCGCTCGCGAAGCTTAAAAGCCTCGCGGGGCTATCTTGATACAGGCGCCGCGCCGGCGGACGCCTTCGCGTCCGCGCGCGGTCTTACATTTCTCTTGCGCGTCCGCGGCATTACGAAACCGTTGCCTTGCGTTTAAAGAGGATTCAAAAGCATATATAAAAAAGTCCGCCGCGGCCGTTCTTAACCGCGGCGTGGACTTTGTATATTTCACCATGTGTGTTATAATCGGATACGGGGTGAAAACGGATGCCTAAGGGCGCTCAGGCGCGCAGGAAAGGAAGATTGGGGGAAGTCGCGGGCATTATATTCATCGCGGCCGGCATTTTCCTCGGTATCTGCATATTCGTTCATACCGACACCGGCGTCTTGGGCGGCGCCGCGAAGGACGTGATGCTCGGGCTGTTCGGGTTTTTCGCGTACCTTTCTCCGTTCTTTTCCGTATTCATAGGCGTCGTGATAATCGCCGCGCGAAGCGAAAGGATAAGCCGCGCAAAGGCGTGGCTCGCCGTTCTGCTGATTATATCCGCGATGTCGCTCGCGCAGACGTTCATGCTCGGCGACTCCCTTAAAACGGACGGCGGCTTTTTCGGGTACGTCGCGGATTCATACAGCTTCGGTGTCAAAGGCGCGGGTTCCGGCGCGGTCGGATGCCTTCTCGTTTACCCGCTGAGCCTTCTTATAGGAAAGACCGGATGCATAGTGCTGTTCATAACCGCTATCGTGATATCGGTAATCGTTATCGCCAACCTGTCGATAAAAAGCGTTGGCGGAAGCGTCGCCGAAGCGGGAAGAAAGGCGGTCATGAAGGCAAGGGAGAGCGCCGAGGAGCGAAAAAAGCGCAGGCTGTATATCGAAGACCTGCGCGAAAACAGGGCGCCTGCGTCTTCGGACGGACCCGAGATACCCGGAAGCGAGAGCTTCAAAAAAAGCAGGCAGAACAGTTTTTTCGACGACGAGATATATACCTCCCCCGAACCCGCGAAAACAAGGCAAAAAAAGCCGCCGGCGGAAAAAAACGGCGCTGAGGATACATACGAGCCGATGGGCGACGAATTCAACGACTTAAAGCCAAAAAAGGCTCCGGAAAGCGCGCCCGCGCACGGGATGCGCAGCTCCGGAGGGGAATACAGCCTTCCTCCGGTCTCGCTGCTGTCCAAGCCTGTGGAAAAAAACAGGAACTCGGGGCTCGACGAACAGCGAAAAAACGCCCAGCTGATCGAGGAAACGCTGTCGAACTTCGGAGTGGAAGCCAAGGTGGTGCATATCGTAAAGGGACCGGTCGTTACGAGGTACGAGATCAAGCCCGCCCCCGGGGTGCGCGTGCGGCGCATAAAAGAGCTTGACAACGATCTCGCGATGGCGCTCGCCGCGCGATCGGTGAAGATAGAGGCGCCGATACCCGGCAAGGCGGCCGTGGGGATCGAGGTCCCGAACAGCGACGTTACGTTCGTGCACCTGCGTTCTCTAATCGAGACGGAGGAATTCAGGAAGGCGAAATCGCCTCTTACGTTCGCTCTCGGAAAGGACATAGCCGGAAAGAACTATTTCGTCGATATAACCGAGATGCCGCACCTTCTTATCGCCGGAGAGACGGGGAGCGGAAAGAGCGTCTGCATAAACTCGCTTCTTACGAGCCTTCTTTTCAAGGCGACTCCCGAGGAGCTGAAGATGATACTGATAGACCCGAAAGTCGTCGAGCTTTCGGGATTCAAGAACATACCGCACCTTCTCGTGCCGGTGGTGACGGATCCGAAAAAGGCCGCGAGCGCGCTGAACTGGGCGGTCAGCGAGATGACGTCGAGGTATAAGCTGTTCGCGGAGCACGGCGCGAGGGACATAGCGAGGTTCAACAAGCTGTCCGCGGAATCGAAAGAAAACGGGATCCCGCGGATAGTGATAATAATCGACGAGCTGGCGGAACTTATGGCGGCGGCGCCGCACGAAGTCGAGAACTCGATCTGCCGCATTGCGCAGCTCGGGCGCGCGGCGGGGATACATCTCGTCGTCGCGACTCAGCGGCCGTCGGTGAACGTAATAACGGGACTCATAAAGGCGAACATATCGTCGCGGATAGCGTTCAAGGTAAATTCGGGGATCGATTCGAGGACGATACTCGACCAGAACGGGGCGGAAAAGCTGCTTCGCAACGGGGACATGCTTTACCATCCCTCCGACGCCGCGAAGCCCATAAGGCTTCAGGGCTGCTATGTTTCGGACAGCGATATCGAGACGGTGACAGAATACGTCTCGGGCGGGAGCGAAGCGGAATTCGACGAGGAAGTCGTATCCGGAGTGGTGTCGGGCGGCGGCGAGGAGGAAGCCGACGGAGAATACGACGAGCTGCTCCCCAAGGCTGTCGAGATAGTGCTCGAATACGGGCAGGCCTCCATTTCGATGCTCCAGAGGCGGCTGCGCGTGGGCTACGCGCGCGCGGCGAGGCTGATCGACGAGATGGAGATACGAAAGATAGTGAGCCCGTTCGAAGGAAGCAAGGCGCGCCAGGTGCTGATAACCTGGGACATGTACGAAGAAATGTTCGGTGCCGCGGATGAATGACGCCGGCGCGGTAAAAGCATACGTCGTCTCGCTCGGGTGCGACAAGAACAGGATAGACACGGAGCATATGCTCGCGCTGCTCTCGGACGGTGCCGTCGTCGTCGGAGAGCCTGAAAACGCGGACGTGATAATAATTAACACCTGCGGGTTCGTCGAGGAAGCGAAAAGGGAATCGATAGACGCTATACTCGAGATGGCGCGGTATAAAAAAGCGGGCGCAAAGGCGCTCGTCGTGACCGGCTGCCTCGCGCAGCGCTACGCGCGCGAGCTGTCGGAAGAGCTGCCGGAAGTGGACGCGTTTCTCGGGGTGTCGGGCTACGGGAAAATAAACGAGGCGGTTAGGCGCGCCCTTCGCGGCGAGAGATTCGTCTGTACGGAACGCATCGACGCCGATTTCGAAGAAAGGGTGCTTACCACGCCCGCGCATTACGCGTATGTACGGATCGCGGACGGCTGCTCCAACAACTGCAGCTACTGCGCGATACCGATTATACGGGGGCCGCAAAGAAGCAGGGAACTAAAAAGCGTGCTCCGCGAGATAGAACGCCTGCGCCGGGACGGGGTTTTAGAGGTCATACTCATCGCGCAGGATACCGCAAGATACGGGGAAGACGCCGGGAGGCGGATGATCGCGGAGCTTGTTGACGAGGCGGCGGGCATCATGGAAGGCGGATGGCTCAGGCTGATGTACTGTTACCCCGACGCCGTGACGGACGAGCTTATCGGCGCGATGATGAAGCACAAAAGCGTCTGCAGGTACCTCGACATGCCCGTCCAGCATTTCAGCGATAAGATTCTTAAATCCATGAACCGCAGGAACACCTCGGAATCGGCGAAGGCCGCCGTAAAAAGGCTTCACGGGCTGGGATTTGCGCTGCGCACCACGGTGATGGTCGGGTTCCCCGGAGAGACGGAGGAAGATTTCAGGATACTGACGGACTGCGTCGAAGAGCTTAAGTTTGAGAACCTTGGCTGTTTTAAGTATTCCGCGGAGGAAGGGACGAAGGCCGCGGAGATGCCGGGGCAGGTGCCCGAAGAGAAAAAGGCGGAGCGTTACGACGCGGTGATGAGGCTCCAGAAGCGCATCTCGCGGGAAATATGCGCGGGATTGAAAGGAACGACGCAAAAAGCCGTAATAGACGGGCGGCGGGAAGACGGGCTGTATATAGCGAGGACTATGGGGCAGGCGCCCGAATCGGACGGCGTTACGTTCGTTTCCTCAAAAAAAAGCTTGACTCCCGGCACGTTTCATGATGTGCTTATAAAAGACGCATACGACTACGATCTGTTCGGAGAGTTGAATGAACATAGCTAACAAACTGACGCTGCTGAGGATCGCTCTTATACCGGTGTTTATCGCGTTCTTTTATATCGGGGACGGGTGGTGGCATTATTACGCCGCGGCGCTCGTATTCGTGCTCGCGGCGCTGACGGACCTGTTCGACGGAGCGCTCGCACGAAGGCGCGGGATAATAACGAATTTCGGAAAGCTGATGGATCCGATCGCGGACAAGCTGCTGGTCAGCAGCGCGCTCGTGCTATTGGGGTCGATCGGCAGGATACATCCGGTATTCGTGATAGTTCTCATCGGAAGGGAATTCATAATAAGCGGTTTTCGCGCTCTCGCCGCGGCGGAAGGGAAGGTTCTCGCGGCAAGCGGGCTCGGAAAATCGAAGACGGTCGTCCAGATCGTGGCGGTAGTCGTTTTGATGCTGTACGGAGGCGTTTTCGGAGAATGGCTCGAAACGGCGGGCTTCATATTGGTGCTCGCCGCCGTGGCGCTGTCGCTTGTTTCATGCGCGGATTATCTGCTGAAAAACAAAGGGATAGTCAGGGATATGTTCAAATAGGGGATAACGGGAGGAGAAAAAATGTCGCTGGAGAAACAGAAAGCGCTCGAGATGGCGCTGGTGCAGATAGAGAAGCAGTTCGGGAAAGGCAGCGTGATGAAATTGGGGCAGGCGGCGTACGAGCCCGTTTCGGTGATACCCAGCGGCTGCCTCGAGCTCGACATGGCGCTGGGAGTCGGCGGGGTGCCCCGCGGAAGGATAATCGAAATATACGGCCCCGAATCTTCGGGCAAGACCACGATAGCGCTCCACATGATAGCGGAGGCCCAGAAATTAGGGGGCGCCGCGGCGTTCATCGACGCGGAACACGCGCTCGACCCCGCGTACGCGAAGAACCTCGGCGTCGATACCGACAACCTGTACGTCTCCCAGCCGGATACGGGAGAACAGGCGCTCGAGATAACGGAAGCACTCGTGCGCAGCGGCGCGATCGACATAATAGTCATCGACTCGGTGGCGGCGCTCGTGCCCAAGGCGGAGATAGACGGAGAGATGGGCGCCTCGCACGTGGGGCTTCAGGCGAGGCTGATGTCACAGGCGCTCCGCAAGCTCGCGGGCATAATAAGCAAGTCCAATACGATAGCGGTGTTCATCAACCAGCTCCGCGAGAAGGTCGGGGTGATGTTCGGCAACCCCGAAACGACTCCCGGAGGCCGCGCGCTAAAGTTCTACGCGTCGATAAGGCTCGACGTAAGGCGCGTGGACGCGATAAAAAACGGCGATCAGATAGTAGGCAACAGGACGCGCATTAAGGTCGCTAAAAACAAAGTCGCGCCGCCTTTCAAGACAGCGGACTTCGACATATATTACGGCGAGGGCGTGTCCGCGGAAAGCAGCGTGATTTCGCTCGGAACTGAGTTGGGCCTTATCAAGAAATCGGGCTCGTGGTTCTATTACGGCGACGCGCGGATCGGGCAGGGGAAGGACAACGTCCGCGAGTTCCTGAAACAAAACAGGGACGTTTTCAACGAGATAAAGCAGAAGATAATCCAAAGCGGCGGTCCCGCGGCGAAGGCCGCGGAGGAGGAGCCCGCGGAATGATTGAACCGAAGGGTAAAGACGCAATCCGTATTCCCGGCATAAAATAAAAGGCCCTTCTTTATTACAGGAAGGGCTTAACTTTATTGATATTATTTGGTTCAGCGCGGATCGACCTTTATTTTGTCGTGTACATACGGCTGGTTGAATTTCCCCCACCATGAGTTATAGATCACGTACCAGGTCGAATCGGAGACCTTTATCGACAAATAGCCTCCGAGTTTCTTTATATCGGAATGAATGCTTGCGAGCAAGTCCTCGATCACGTCCGGGTCCGCCGATTTTCCGACGGAATCAAGCCTGTTGTATTCCTCCACGCATTTGTTGTACAGAGTCCATTCCCTGCCGTCGCTCGGGTATTTCCTGTAGGCGGAGGACGCGGAAACGCCGTTTGATTCGGTTCCGGAGGAAGCGGTCGCCGTAGGCGAAGGCTCCGGCGGGAGCTTCGCGTCAGCGTCCAATTTTGCTTTCATCTTATTCAACAGTTTCTCGGCATGGTTAAGCGTAACATATCTTTTCATTTTGGCCCCCAATCTTTTTGCGGATGCGAGGCTGTAATCCGAATAAGAGGGAACCGTTACCCCGAATTTTTCCTTAATGACGTCTTTTTGCTTGACTATGTCCACGCCGTAAACTTGCCATATTATCTCCCTGCGTTTGCTCTGGTTCGTAAAAGCGAACGCCAGTCCGCTTGGATCCCCGAAGACCCTGCCTATATACGAGCCGCTCATGGAATACATTTTAATATCGCTTCCGTTTATCGTACGCGAGTAAAGAGCGAGCCCCAATGTCATGTCGGCGGGAACGTTGGTGACTAAGTGGTTGCTGTCGAAGGCCGAAATGATGTTGTGGATCTGGGTAAGATACCCCGAATTCTTTATTTTTTCGAATATCGCCACGAGCATGTTTTTCTGGCGGTTGACGCGCGCCTTGTCGCCCTCCTCGCTGTTGTCGTTTCCGTAAATGTCCTTGTCCTTCCTTACTCTCATGTAATCGAGAGCGGCCTGTCCGTCCATCTGCTGCCAGCCCGCCTCATATTTGCGGCCGGCCATTTTGAACGCTATATCGACGTTGAAATAAACGCCTCCGATCTTATCGACGAGGTCTTTGACCGCCGTCATATCCACGGCGTAATAATATTTTACGGGAAGGCCTCCGATCATCCACGAAGCCGCCCTGCATACCTCCTCGCACGCCGCGGGTTCCGGCCATTCGCCGCCGCAGTTGAGCGAAGCGTTGAGCTTGTATATCCCGTCCGGGTCGGCCGGTATCTGCGCGTACGAGTCGCGCGGGAGCGAAATCATGCTCACCTGTCCCGTCTCTTTGTTTATCGACAATACTATCATCACGTCCGAATGATAAGTATGCTTCCCGCGCCAGTCGTCGCGCTCCGGCGAGTAGTCTACCCCTATAAGCAGTATGTTGACCGTATTCTCGAGTATGCTGAAATCCGCCTGTTTGCTGAGCTCCTCGTACGGGTCGACTGTTGCGTCGGGGGTCTCTTCGGCGGGTTCGGCGTTAATATCGGTAACATCCGGGGATATGGAGGTTTCCGATGACGACGGTTCCGCGGAAAACTGAAGCGCCATCGTATCGAAGCCGCGCAGCGGATCCATATATATCGCGAGGAACCAGATGCCCGCTCCCAGAACGCACGCCGCGAGCGCGCAGGAAACCCCGACGATCAATTTCTTTCGAAGGCTCCAAGGCTTTTTTGACGCCGTTTTGTCCGCGGCGCCGGAGGATGTATCCGCTTCCGCGGCAGCTTCGGCGGCGGCGCCGCCTGCGGCGGTCTCGGGTTCGGGCGACGGAGTCTTTTTTTGCCTGCTCTTTTTCGGAGTTTCCTCCAATCCGGAAACGCCTTCCGGACCGGACTTCAAATAATCGTCCGGGATTATCGAGCTTGCCGTATCCGCTCCGGCGGTATCCTTCGGAGAAGGCTTTCCGACGAATATCCTTTTCCAAAAAGCCGCGACGAGTCCGGCGAAACGTTTCGCTGCTGAAAACGACGCTTCAAAAAGGATCGAGGTTTTTGATTTCCCGGGAACGTTCGCGGCGGTCCCCTCCGCGGCTTCTTTCGCGGTTTCCTCCGCGGTTTCATTTTTCATTTCTTCGGGCGCATCGCCCGCGGTATCATGGACAACCGGCTTCTTTCTTTTTTTGCGTTTTGAAGCGTCGCCTTCCGCGGCGTTCCCTTCGCGCCCGCCGGGCGTTTCGGAAATATCGCTTATGATATCCGGCGTATGGGCTTTGCCGGAGCCGTCGATGTTGTCCGTGTTACGCGGTTTTTTCATAGCTTCTCTCCTGTCGGGTTGATCGCGGGCGTCCTTTGAAATGCGATCCCGGAACGGCACAGGGGCCTTTTAAAATATATGGCATACTGTGTCCGGCGGCCGTTCATTTTAAGTCGCCCGCGGAAATATCTAAAAAAGTTATGTATTTTTTACCTGATATATGATATACTCATCCAAGTCTGTTTTCAAGGAAATCAAATAAAATTTACAAAAAAATAATAATTTCGTTAGAAGTAAGCTTTGGTGTTTTATATCGCGCAAATAAGGCAAATAATGAAATCGGGGCCGGCGCCTTGCCCTTGCCGAGTTTTCGTGCTATAATGTCAAAAAATGAAGGGCATTATTGTTGGTTCCCAAAAGCTGTTTTGGAATGGTGGTCTTTAGCGCAAGCCTTGGAAATGACCGGGCGGCGCGCTGAGTTATTTTTATCGTCGATGCAAGGAGGCCGAGGTGCCGAGGCTGAGGCTGAAAAAAAACGTCAGGGACAACATGGCGAGGCGGACTGCCGTCAGGGTTTTGAATTTCATGTTTTTAAGGAGAAGCGCCCTTTTCGTCGTTGCCGGAGCCGCCGCATTGTTGGTCGCCGCCGTCGTTTTGATCGTTATTTTTACGGGCGGCGCGTCCGCGAAGACGGTAAGCAACGCGGATCCCGTTCCGACGGTTTCAGATGCTTACGTCCCGACCGAAACGTCTCCGGCTCCGACGCCGACGCCCGAGCCGATACCTACAACGACTCCAACTCCCGATCCGACTCTGAAATTCGGCGACGTGAGCGAGGAGGTCGAGAGGCTGCAGAAAAGGCTCATGGACTTGGGATACCTCGACATAGACGAGCCGACCCAGAAGTTCGGGCCCGCGACGAAAGCCGCCGTGCAATGGTTCCAGAGAGAGGCGATCCTTCTCGATCACGCGAATCTTGAGCAGACGGGCATAGCAGACGCGGAGACGCTGGCGTGGATATATTCCGACAGCGCGAGGCCCTATACGCTCCTTGAGGGGACGAGAGGCTCCGACGTCGACAGCCTCCAGAGCAAGCTTATCGAACTCGGCTATTTGAACAAAGCAAAAGCGACCGGATATTACGGCACCGAAACGATAGCGGCGGTTAAGGACTTCCAGAAGCGCAACAAACTCGACGTCGACGGAAAAACGGGTGATGAAACGCTCAACAAGATCTATAGTCCGGACGCGGTCCCGAGCGCTTCAAAGATAATAGAAAAGCGCAGGCAGGCCAATATTGAAAAAATGATATCCGTCGCGGAGGCTCAGCTCGGGAAGCCGTACGTCGGCGGCGCGGAGGGGCCTAATTCGTTCGACTGCTCCGGTCTCGTGTACTACTGCCTGAAGCAGGCGGGGTCGAACCGCGGAAGGTACAACGCTCAGGGGTATTCCGTGGTAAATGACTGGGACACCGTATGTTCCGGGACTTTTGATTTAAAAAAGCTAAAAAGAGGAGACCTGCTGTTCTACCATGTCGCGAGCAGGAACAAGCCCATCGGCCATGTCGCGATATATATCGGGAACGGGATGATAATAGACGCGTCCTCGTCGAACGGAAAAGTCGTTAAGCGCTCCTGCACGACGCACTGGTTCACGTCGAATTTCAGGCTCGCGAAAAGTCCGTGGTAAAAATCGGGCCTGAACTTAACGGATAAGCGATAATGGCGTTTTTGGGCGTTCAATCGAGCGGTTTAACAGGAAACTTAATAAACCATACCCCAAACCGACAGGAATAAGCAGAAAAGAGGCATTGTCTCTAAATGAACAGCGCCTCTGTCTCGATAATTATAAAAGTATTACAAAAGTACTGCATTATTTCCCTGATATATCCTTTGCCGCTTTTGCAATGGTTTCCATATCCTTCTTGTCGGGGCGCCCGAACCTGATAAGCAAAAATGCTCCGGCGCAGGCCAGCTCGCCGGCAATCTCGATGTCCTTTTTTTCAAGTATCGCGCGAAGTTCTCTTTGAGCGCGATGGCTCTTTGACGCGCTGCTCGTGACAATCACCGCTTTCCCAACGGTTGAGGCGCTAAGCTTTTCGGCGTAAGATAAAAGCGCGGGATTGCTCCTGCCGGCATAAATGCCTCCCACAAGAAAGAGCAGGCCGGCTTTTTGGGGCTCAGGGTGCTCCGCTACGTTTTTTGCTTCAACGCCAAATTCTTTTCCTATCGCATCCGCCAGTTTTTTTGAATGCCGCGTTCTTGTCGCGTAAACCACGCTTACGTTATCCATAAATCATACTCCCTTCGATATTTCAAATTTGCCTGATAATGTTTACACCATTAACATATATCATGAGTTTATCAGACAATGTTTATATTGTCAACATGGCGTGCTATAATAATAAAAACATTTTGAGCATTTTTGCCGGTGCTTGAAAACAAATATTATAGAGAGGTATCTTTATGAACAAGGACAAGTATCATCATGGCTTTTTGGAGAAAGACATGATAGAAAAAGGCCTTCAGCTGCTCAACAGCGTCGGCTTCGAAGCATTTTCATTAAGAAAGGTTGCCGACATGTGCGGCGTAAGCCATGCGGCGCCGTACCGGCATTTCAAAAATAAAGAGGAACTCATTAACGCCATAACGATGAGCGTTTCGGATGAATTCACATCATCGATCAATAATGCGCTTTCAAAAATCGAAGGCGACTATCGAAAGCAAATTTTTGAGGTCGGCAAGCTCTATGTAAAATTAATGACCGAAAATCCGGAGCATTTCAAATTCATGTTTATGACGAATCATCACGATCCCATCATAATAAAAAACAAAGATTTCATCCAGGCCGACAGGTGGATCGTATCGGTTTTCAAGAAGCTTTTTACGGGGCTTAGAAAAAATGAAAGCGCCGGCGGACACGGCTGGTCCTTAGACGCCCTGACCGTATGGAGCCTTATCCACGGTTTTACGACCATGCTTGTCAATAATACGATTTCGTATGAAGGAGACTACTTGGAGGCCGTTTCCGTAATGCTGGAAAAGCTCAAGTTATTCGAGTAGGCTTTTATCCTATTGGCGCTTTGCTCCCCGACGAAGGCTCTCCTTTATCGCATTTCATCAGCGTTTCTTTGCCCTAATACTCCGGCCCGAGGTAGACCGTCACCTTGCTGCCGGCG
>Ga0078972_1011917_pt1 | contig 15269 bp, 7 predicted proteins | sample YelNatPaOPGAMG01_FD_67568 | JGI IMG/M metagenome (GOLD analysis project Ga0078972, IMG submission 67568) | Hot spring thermophilic microbial communities from Obsidian Pool, Yellowstone National Park, USA - OP-RAMG-01 (SPADES assembly) (version 2) | ecosystem: Environmental > Aquatic > Thermal... | reverse complement strand
GTTACCTGCACCGGGGCGAGCATGGCATCCGCAGCGCCATGGAACTGAAGAGCTTCCTCTGGCTGAACCTCTGCCCCTGCCCCCGACTGGACAGCAGTTAGAAGGCAGCCCCGTGCGGGGCCACATCGCGCGGGGCTGTTGTTTGACAACTCACAAATCCGCAGGAGGGCAGCCGGGGGCGGCTTTCGCTTTCGCGGTGGCGCAGCCCACGGCCCCCCGCTGCGATCCCCCGCTGCGGCGCGCGCCACTCCCTGTGCGGCCGAACTTCCGAAATTGCTGTGACCCAATTTGGGGCCTTGACATGGGGGGTGGGGCAGATATATCTAGACTGGTCGGGAGTCCAAAATGGAAATTTTGAGTAGCGCGGGTGGAGGTGGCCCATGTATCGACGGGTAGCTGTTACCCTACTGGCTGCGGCCCTGGCGCAGGCGCAGGAGTCGCGTGGCACGATCGCCGGCATGGTGATGGACGCTCAATCGGCGGGCATTCCGAAAGCCCGAGTGGTTATCACTAACAAGGACACGGGGGTGGACACCGTGCTCGAGACTAACGAGCGCGGCGCATACGTCGCTCCCTTACTGATTCCGGGCAATTACCGCATTGCGGCTGAGCATGAGGGGTTCAAGAAGTTCACGCGCGACGGCATCACCTTGAGCGTGAACGATAACCTGCGAATTGACATCCAGCTCGACCTTGGGGCGGTGACCGAAACGGTGAATGTGACCGACGCCGCGCCACTGGTGGAGGCGACCAGCGGCAACATGGGAGTGGTGTTGGGCAACAAGGAGGTGACCGAGCTGCCGCTGCCGCACGGCAACCCGTATGTGCTGATCGGGCTGGCGCCGGGCACCACGTTTGAGGGCGACCCTTTGCTTAACCGCCCGTATGAACCGGGCCATATTGCAGCCTATAGCATGGCCGGGAGCGTCCCGGGAACCACCGACATCACCATGGACGGCGTGGTGAACACCTATCGGGGCAGCGCCGTGCCGGTGGGCGTCGCCTACACGCCGCCGGCGGACGCCATCGGCGAGATGCGCATCGAGACCAGCTCCTTCGACGCCCGCGCGGGACAGACCTCGGGCGGGGTAATCAATATCAGTCTGCGCTCCGGCGCGAACAAGCCACGCGGCACGTTTACCTTCACCAAAATGAAGCCCGAGTGGATGGCTAACACCTGGTTTGGCAACCGTAACGGCACGCCGCGCGGGGATTTCGACTACAACCGCTGGAGCTCGTCCTTCAGCGGACCGGTCTGGCTCCCAAAGATTTACAACGGCAAGAACCGGACGTTCTTCATGTGGTCGTATGAGGCTATCAGTGACCAGCGTCCAAGGGGCGGAACCACGTTGACCGTGCCCACTGTGGCGCAGCGTAAGGGTGATTTCTCCGAGTTGCTAGGGATTGGCTCCAACTACCAGATCTATGACCCGGCTACGCGGCGGCGGGAAACCGGCAGCACCACGCGCTACCGCCAGGATCCGTTTCCAAATAACGTGATCCCGATCGCGCGTCTCGATCCCGTAGCGGTGAAAGTCATGGAGTATTTCCCGCCGCCGTTGAATGACGGCACGACGGTGGATCACCGCAACAACTTCCCGAAGCCGAACTCGCCGGAGATCGCCGATTATTTTACGCACATCGTCCGGGTGGACCACAACTTCTCGCCGGCTAACCGTTTCTATGTTCGAGGCAACGGGTACGTGCGCGACACCAACCGCAACAATTATTTTGAGACGCGCGCCACGGGCATACGCGAGAAGTACAAGCCTGTGGGTTTCTCGGCAGACGACGTACACACCTTTTCCCCTTCTCTGGTACTCAATGTCCGCTACGGTTACACCCGCGTGGACTTTCAGACGACACCGCTCTATGGACGCTTTTTCGACCTCACGAGCCTGGGATTTCCCAAGTCGTTCGCCAGTCTCATTAGCCCGGACAAGAGCGAGTTTCCGAATTTTTCCATAAGCGGGTACTTCAACACAGTTTCGGCGGGAAGCGCGCGGTGGATGGATACCCATTCCCTGGTTGCGGCGTTCACGAAGTTGCGCAGCAATCACAGCCTTGACTTTGGCTTTGAAGGCCGTGCGTACCGGCAATTCGAGTACATCGGGGACACCAGCCGGAGCGGGCGGTTCATCTTCGATTCCACGTGGACGCGGGGACCGCTGGACAACTCCCCGACCTCGCCGATCGGGCAGGGGTGGGCGGCGTTTTTGCTTGGCTTGCCAAACTCCAGCGGCTATGTGGCCCGGACCTCCGACTATGCCGAACAATCGACCGTTTGGTGCGGCTACTTCCAGGACAACTGGCGCGTCCGCCGCAATCTGACCGTGAACCTGGGGGTGCGCTATGAGTTGGAAGGCCCGTTGACCGAGCGTTACAACCGTTCCATCCGCAACTTCGACACCAGCATCGTCTTGCCGATCGAAGCGCCGGCGAAGGCGGCTTACGCGGCGAGCTGGCCCGCTAATCCTACGGCCGAGCTGCCGCCGGATCAGTTCAAAGTCCGGGGCGGGCTAGTCTTCGCAGGGCTCAACGGGCAGCCGCGCGAGCTGTGGAAGCGCGACAAGAACAATATCGCTCCGCGCGTGGGCTTGGCTTATACGTTCGCCAAGCAGACGGTGCTGCGCGCCGGCTACGGCATCTACTTTGGCGCCCTTGGTTTGCGGCGCACCGATGTCCGCCAGAACGGATTTTCGCGCAACACTCCCTTTGTGCCCACCAAGGATAGCGGCTTGACGTTTTACAGCACGCTGTCCAATCCCTTCCCAGACGGCATCCTGGAGCCGGTGGGGACGGCGCTGGGCCCCATGACGGACGTGGGCAGCAACAGCATTACGTTCTTTCACCCGGAGCCGGTGGCCAGCTATAACCAGCGCTGGCAGCTCAGCATCCAGCGTCAGTTTAAGGGCAGCAACATGGTGGAAATCGCTTATGTCGGCAACTGGTCGACGAAGTTCGAGATCAACCGGGACCTGAACGTGGTGGGGAACCAGATGCTTTCGCGCAGTCCTTTCTATGACCCGGAGCGGGTGAACTACTTGTCGGCGAATCTGCCGAATCCTTTCCGGGGATTGGAAGGCGTAAGCGGAGCGCTGAGCACCAACAACACGATTACGCGCGAGAATCTGCTTAAGCCTTTCCCGCAGTTCAGCGCGGTGAACACGGGCTTCTTTCAGGGCTACTCGTGGTATCACTCGATGCAGGTGCGCGGCGCCCGGCGCGTTTCCGCGCGGATGAGCGTGAACGGGTCTTTCACTTGGTCCAAGAACATGATGGCCAATAACTTTTTGAACCCGGGGGATTTGATGCCGTACGAGGGACTTTCCGGGGCGGACCGTCCGTTCCGCATCACCGGTTCGGCCATCTATCAAATGCCTTTCGGGCGCCGCAGCCCCATCCTGTCCAACGCTCCGCGCTGGCTGGATGCGGCCATCGGCGGCTGGCAGATTTCGGGGATTTACATTTACCAGACGGGCGTACCTTTGGCGTGGCAGGACGTAATTTTCTTTGGCGATCCAGACGACATCCGAAAGGGACCGCGTTCGGTGGATCGCTGGTTCAATATCGACGCGGGTTTTACGCGCAACTCGTCCACGCGGCCGTCGTATCATTACCGGACCTGGCCATTCTACCTGTCGAGTTTGCGGCGGCACTCATCCAATAACGTCGATCTGACGATCAGCAAGCGTTTCCGGCTCAGCGAGCGGGGCGTGGATTTTCAGATCCGCGGCGAGGCGCTGAACGCCTTCAACCACCCGCTGTTCGGCGCGCCGAACATGGACCAGTTCAGCACGGCATTCGGCCAGATCACGGCCACTTCGAACTATCCCCGGCAGATTCAGGCGGTGTTTCGGTTAACGTTTTGACCTCCAAAGGCTCGAAGGGGACAGGTTACCATTCGCTGGAGAATGGGCGTCAGCGTGTCTGTTTTAGTCCATAGTCGGGGGCGGCGGGTGAAGCTGATGCCGGCCATGCTGGAGAGCAAGTGCGCCCAGGAATAGGCAGCCGGGAACTCAACGGTACGATGCACCCTCGCGCTGCTATCGGTTCGCCGCTCGCCGCAGACGGCGGGACCGACAATATCCTCACGACGTCGGTCGAATGCCCGCCGACGTGGGTTGAAACCAACGGCTTGGTTGCGGCAGTAGCCAAGTGCGGGAAGGATGGGGTTGGGTCGGCCGAGGATTGCTTTTGCTTGCTTGCCTTCTCAATACGAAACGTTATCTCCGCTACGAGGATGAAGTGTGCACTATCCACGTCGTCGAACTGGAGACAGTTGCCTAGGCTAACCCAGAGAAACAAGTTCGGAAAAGTGCAAGAATCCAGCGCCGCCTTTCCGGCGCGCAGAACGGAGCACGTCGCTGAAAGTGGAAACTCCCCGCCTTACTGGCACGGATAGGGGCCGAAGATTTTCAGAATCCCATGACTCTCGTCCTGATCGTCCACAATGACGACCCGGAATTCATCTCCCCCCGGCGACACACGAAGGATGATGTGGCCATGATCACTGGCCAGCTTTTCGATGCCGCTGATCACTACCCGCACCCCCGGATGAAGATCCGTCGCAAAAACGTCGCGCGGCCCCGGATACAGCCGCGTCGATTGCAGACGATGCCACACTGCGGATGTAGGGTGTCCGGAATCCCATACCGACAGCGTCCACACTCGCGGGCGCAAGGCCGCAATAAAGAATTCATTCATCGTATCGATATAACCGTGATGGTTGAGAATTGCGGCTTCCACGGGTCCCACGGCCTGCGCCACGGGGGTCTCAACATCGTGCCACCGCGGAAATCCGGGCGCGGGAATCCCGACAATGTCGCCGCCGTTGAAGAAGTCGAACCTCCCGTAACTCAAGCGGAACGAGACGCTGCACATGTTTTCACTGGGCCATTCGGCGCGCGGTAACGTATCCAGTGCCGGGAAGTGCTGGCGTGTAATGGACCCCACTCCGGTCCAGATCTCGCCGTTGGCTCCGATGTTACGAAATTCAAAATTCTGATATGCCGCTGCGTTTTTGACCAAAACCACCTGGTCCTTACGGCCCGGGACGAACCGTTCGACCTGCAATCCGCGGTTCTCCCTCTGCCATGTAAGGAACGCCCGGTAATTCTTCATGGCGCCGTCTTGCATGGGAAGGGGATAGTTATATTCTGGCCAGCCTCGGTCCAGCAGCTTCCTGATCGTAATGTGCTCACCTACGTACGTCAGGCCGGCCAGCCTATAAGCGCCCGACTTCGACAATGGCGAGCTTTCGGTCGGTACGCCCATGTGATCCCCGTGAAAGTGCGTGACCAACACATAGTCGAGCGCGGGTTGTCCGGTATGCCGGAGTGCGTGACGCAAGTAGCGGACTATCCATTCGCCCGCTGGCCGTGAACCGTCGGGGCGGTCCGGAGTATGCCGTGGCGTTTTCCGCGCCAGTTCACCCGCGTCTACCAGCAGCGTCGTCCCGTCGGGAAAAATGTATAACCCAGCATTGCCGCGGCCGGTGCTGATCTGGTGGATTTCCAGCGTTCCTGGGCGCCAAGGCGAAATCTCGCGTCCAACCGCATCCTGCGCCGCCAGCCCCGGAATGAGCCACGCCCATACGGCCGCCAGCCCACATAACATTTTGAACTGCATTCGTCGGACCAACATAACTTTCCTCTCAAGATCGCGCCACCGGCCCAGCGTCCGCTCGCCGCGCCGGCGGCGGCCCTGACGGAGCGTGGGTCAACCGTAAACTTAATACTGGAACCGGATACTAAATGCTATCACCCGCGCCGAGCGCGCCGAGGTGAAGGTCCCGAAGGTGGGATTGATCTGGTTGCCCTGCGCATCAAATCGGGCGGTGGTGTCCAGCCCGGAAAACTGCGTATGGTTGAAGGTGTTAAAGCTCTCTGCCCGGAACCTCAACGGCCGCTTTTCGCCTAGCCCGATTGGAAAACTCTTGCTCAGTGCAAGGTCCCAATTGTTGATGCCCGGGCCTCTCAGGATGTTCACACCCGCATTCCCAAAACTTCCTTTCGGCGTAGCTGCAAAAGCTGCGGTGTTGAAGTTGCGGGCAAAGGTCTTTTCGCTCTTCGGCAGCCGCGGGTCACCGACCACCGTAATTCTGGCGCCTTCTGTGGATCCGGTAACATCAGTGACGGCGGCGGTGGTAAACCCTGGGGTGAACGGCGCGCCGGACACAAAGACCGTTACGCCGGACACGGTCCAGCTGTCGGTGATGGCGGCCAGCACTCGGCTGCCGAGCGCCCTGCCAGGTCGCGGGAGCGCATATATATAGTTCAGGCTCAGCGAATGAGAACGGTCAAAGTTCAGAGGCCCGTAATTCCGTTTCCGGGGCGGAAAATAGGGACTCACCTGCGAGCTGTACGCACTTGAAACGCCCAGTGCCTTAGCCCACGTATAGGCCGCGCCAAATTGCAGCCTTCCACTCATGCGTCGCTGGGCCTGAATCTGAAGTGAGTTGTAATTGGCGCTTGAAGCAAACTCAAAGGCGATCAAGTCGCCTATGCCGGGAAAACGCCGGAAAAAGTTGTCAGGCAGTGGCCTACCGGGTTGGGTCGGATCTTCATTCGCCTTGTCGAACCGACCGAACATAGGAATGGGGTTAAGGTTTCGGGCTTGCAATAGGTGACGGGACACATTACCCACATAGGACACATCGAGGGTGGTCTTAAACGGCAGGATTTGCTGGACTCCGATGCTGTAGTTGGTCACTGACGGATACTTGGCATGCCGGTCGGGGAACGGAAAAGTGATATTGGTAGGCCCCACAGCGCCGCCGGATTGAGTGAACGTGTCGAGATGTCCGTAATAGGCTGTGGGCGTGTAAGCGATCGGGGGATTGTTGATGGTGTTAGCCATTACTAACTGCCGGCTGCGATCGATGAACACTCCCGCTCCCGCACGAATCACCGTCCGTCCGCGCCCGACGGGATCATAAGCAAACCCAACTCGCGGAGCGGCAGTAAGCCAAGGAGGCGTGAAAACTCCGGCTGGATTGCCCTCTCGTCCAGCAACACCCATCCCATTCGAAAAATTGCCGCTTCCAGGCACAAATAGGCCGATCAACGCCGCATAAGTGGTTTCGCCTGTCAATGGGTTTACTGCTACTCGAGAACCTTTTAAGTCAAAAGCCGGCCGGTAAAGTATGGGTGTCTGACGGGGATCGTATCGGTCTGGGAAGAAAGCAGCGATCGAATACAGTTTATCCACCTGAGGGCCGTGATGATAGAACCGCACCCCGTAATCGAAGGTCAAGCCGCGTTTCACCCGCCAGTTGTCCTGAATGAAGAACTCAGTGTTCCAGTACACCGCGTCGAAGTGCCCCCCCAGGGTCGATTCGCTGTACGTCGTAAAGTACCCTAACAGAGCGTTCGAGTAACCGTGCCGCGTATTAAACGGATTGTTGCTGTCAGCCCCAAAGTTGAAAGTTCCATTCCAATTCAGACTCTGAACCTGAACTTTCCCAGCGCGGTTAAAATACACACCCGCCTTTGCATTATGCATCCCCCTAACCCACATCAGGTTATTTGAAATGTCCCACGTCGGATTAAGGTTGATGTGCTGCTTGTTATTGACCGAAATCGACGGCGGATTAACGGGCGTCCCACCGAACGACATATTTGGAAGCTGTAAAGAGTCGACCAGATCCGCGGGATCGTTCGTGGTGGGCACATTTGGAAACCACTGTGGAATATCGCCGATGATAGTTCGCTTCACCTTATCGGCTTCTTTTGGCCGGTATTGCCAACTCGTCCAGCTCCTGCCGACCTTGAGCTCATTCACTAAAGTGGGACGCAGGGTAAGGGTTACATGCCCCGCATAGCCGTGACCCGGTACGGGATGCATGAAGGGCGAGTAAAGAAAGTTGAACCCCTCAAAGGGTAGCTCTTGGTCGTCGTGGTCATGGATCCAACGAAAATACCCATTCACTTTGGTCGACGGGTACCCATCAATGCGCACCATGTCGTTCCGGCGCGGGTGAGTGCCACTGGCTGACGCCTTGTAATTGCGCCGGTATACTTGCGCGGGGTCCGGGTCGGTGTAGTTGGGTAACGGAAAGAAATTCAGAATCGACTGCCCGAGCTTGTTGATCCGGCTGGCCGGTATGATGTTTCCGGGAAACGGCTGTCTAGACAGCGGGTCCGTGATGGCAATCAGCCTGCCGTTGGTGTCTACGGACTTCGAAAAATCACCCTCCCGCTCAAGAGTGGTCGGCATGTTGCGGTACTGCGCGGTGCTTTCGACCAAACGGTGAGTGTATTCCTGGGAAACGAAGAAAAATACCTTGCTTCGATCCGTGTTGAACCGCTTCGGAACATAGACCGGCCCACCAGCAGTAAAGCCGCCGATCGCAAACCGATAGGCGGGTTTCTTAATAGCCGTCGAGTTGTTGAAGAAGTTGTTGGCATTCAACGCCTCGTTGCGAAAGGCGCCCCAGGCGCTTCCCCGGAAATCGCGGCCTCCCCCTTTGGTAATCACACTGATCAATCCGCCGCCGCTCCTACCAAATTCCGCCTGGTAATTTGATGTGAGGACCTTAATCTCCGCAACCGAATCCATGTTGGGTTGGTAGTGGATGGTATTATTGCTCCCGGTATCGACAGTCCCCACACCATCAACTGTGAAGTTCTTCATCTCGGTCCGAGCGCCGTTGATGTAAATCCCTTGACTGGCGTTGTAGTCCGTGGTCTCACGACTCGTTGCTGTGTCCACTATTCCCGGAATCAAGATCATCAAGGAAAAGAAATCACGTCCCTTCAGCGCCAGTTCATTCAGTTGCTCCCCGCTGACAAGCCCAGATTTCTCAGCGCTAGCAACTTGGAGAGGCGTTGCTTCGGCGGTCACGGAAATCTCCTCTGTCACCGCTCCTAGCTCAAGCCTGATTGTTCCGAGATCCCGGGTCTCGCTGGCTGATAGCGCGATGTCGCTTTGAATGTATGTCTTGAATCCCGGGGCGCGGATCGTGATCGTATAGGTACCCGGAAGCACATTGGGGAACCGGAAGAGCCCAGACGAATTGGTCTGAGCCGCCTGAGTGGTTCCCGTTACGGGGTTGGTCAAGGCAACCTCCGCATTTGGGATTCCCGCGGCTGCGGGGTCTGTAACAGTTCCTATCAAATTACTGGAGACAACCTGGCTGAACACCGGAGATCTCAGCAACAGCGCGGTAACTATGGCGACTCGAACCAATTTGCAAGTCGGCATAAACCCTGCTCCTATGATGGTTTGTCAACTCCACATTTATCGAGCAGCTCGGGGCCGACCAACGGGAGGCCGCACAGAGCCGCAAACGGAGAAGGGTGTGCGTTTGCCCGCTTTCCCTTCTCAACGGGAACTTCCATTTTGGAGTCCCCGACACGGGAAATGTACACCCACCCCCCCCACGTGTCAAGCCCGACATCATTCTTTATTCTTTGCGCACCTCCCCCTTTGGCACGGCCCCGGATCGGGCGCTCCTGCTGCCTCCAGGCAGCTCCAGCGCCGAAAAGAACGGTCCGAAGAGCACTGCTGGGGACACCTCCCTATCCTCCCGCACTCTAAAAGCTCGAATCTTGACCGCCCAGCTTTGGTTGCCGCCGCCTTGGCCCCCGCTATCCCGCCGGCGCTGGCAACGCCGGGGCGCCCTTATAGTTAATCCAAAGGGAAAAATATAGGAGGAAGCTAGTGGTTCGGCAGAGCCACCCGGCAGCCATGGGTCCGTCCGGGCTTCCTACCGGTCAAGACATTTGGTAAGACTTTTGTTTGAGCGGGCACCCCGCGGCTACGAATTGGGTGCCCTAACACTCGATGTTTACCCAGAGTGCTTCGAGCCGCGGGATGCTTGGTTCCAGCGACGAATACTCAGAAGTCGTCTGGCCCTAGACCACTATAAGGCTTTCGGCGGAACCAAGCCAGCCCGCAGGAAAGGAGGCCAAGCAGGATGTCGGAACGGTTAACCCCTTCCGCTTCGGAACCGGAGTGGGCCGCGTTTGCGGCCATCGACTGGGCCGACCAGAAGCACGTCTGGCGGCTGGTCCCAGCCAACTCTCAGGAATTTGAGCAAGGGGAATTGGAGAACACCCCGGAGGCGGTGGACGCTTGGGCGGCCACGCTCCAGCAGTGATTTGGCGGCCGTCCCATTGCCGTCTGTCTGGAGCAGTCTCGCGGGGCCTTGGTGTATATGTTGAGCAAGTACGCGCATGTGGTGTTGTTCCCGGTTCACCCCACCACGTCGGCGCGCTATCGGAGGACCTTCTCGACGGCGGGTGCCAGCGACGACCAGGGCGATACCGCCTGGCTGCTGGACCTGTTGTTGCGTCACCGAGAACGGTTGCGCCGCCTGCAACCGGACACCCCCGAAACCCGCCTGTGGCAGTTTCTGGTGGAGGAACGCCGGCGCACGGTGGATGAGAAGACGCGGCAGAGCAATCGCCTGACCGATTGTTTGAAACAGTATTTTCCTCAGATTTTGCGCTGGTTCGACGACGTGACCAGTCCCCTGGTCGGGGACCTGCTGGCGCGCTGGGGTAGCTTGCAGGAACTCCAGCGGGCGCATCCCGGCACGCTGCGGAGGTTCTTCCACCAGCACAACTGCCGCTCCGAGGAACGCCTGCAAGAACGCCTCACGGCGATTTACCAGGCCCTGCCCGCCACGCAGGACACGGCGGTGCTGGAAGCCGGGGCGCTGACCGCTCGGGGTTGGACCAAGGTGCTGGCGAGCTTGCGCGATCAAATTGCCCTCCTGGAACAGCGCATGGCGGAACTGGTGAGTTCCCACCCGGATGGCGCGCTGTTCGCCTCTCTGCCCGGGGCCGGTCCGGCGCTGACGCCGCGCTTAATCGTGGCCTTCGGGACGCGCCGCGAGCGCTACGCCAGCGCCCAGGAAGTACAGTGCTACAGCGGCATCGCTCCGGTGACGGAGGCCAGCGGCAAGAGCCAGTGGGTCCATTTCCGTCGGGTCTGCCCCAAGTTCCTGCGCCAGACCTTCCAGGAGTTCGCCGATCACTCGATCGGCCAATCCGAGTGGGCCCGCGCGTACTACCAACACCTCCGCCAAGACCAGAAGAAACCGCACCAGGTCGCGGTCCGGGCCCTGGCCTACAAATGGATTCGCATCATCTTCCGGTGTTGGAAGGATGGTAAGCCCTACGACGAGCAGGTCTACTTGCACTCCCTACGCAGACGCCGATCCCTGCTGGGAGCCGCTTGCCCGGCGCTCATCCACGCCGGCTGGAAGGAGGAGGCAGGATTTCAAAAATTTTCGGCCAATCCCTCTTGACGGAATAGCTCAGAAGACTCTGGGCCCCGTCGCAGCATCGCCCCGAACAGCCGCCGCGTCAGGTGACCCTCCGCCAGCAACAACCAGTAGTGCCGGGCGTGCTGGATCAGCCGCCCGCCGGTCTTCACCAACCGCTGCTGGAGGCTCGTCAGCGACCACTTGCCCACGCGCAGCGGCAGCACCAGACGCCGCCACAGGTTCCCCAGGTCGTACGCGATCACGCTGAGGTACAGGCGCACTTCATTGGCGCGGAAACGATGGCAACTCAAGCGCGTCATCTTCACCGCCTGCTTGCCTTCCTTGATCCACTGCTCGGCCGTGCCGCGCTTGTTGTAGAACCGCACCACCGCTCGGCTGTCCGTCTCCAGGTTGGTGACGATGAACCCCACCCGCGGGAACAGTTCCCCACAGTGGTACTCCACCTTGGCCACCACCCGCCGGGCCTTGGTCCAACTGGCCGCTTGGTACAGGAAGCTCTTGTAGCGCACCACCGGTTTGGAGCTTGCTCGCCCCGGCGGCCGGCTCAGCAGATCGGCGATGTCTCGCTCCAGACAGTCATTGGCTGGCAGCCGGATGGCATACTTCACGCCGCGCTCTTCCAACGCCTCGTAGAGCTCTGGCTTGGCAAAGGCGGCGTCCGCGCGGAACACCACCTCCTTACCCTGCTTCCCTTGCCGCTCGATCTCGGGCAACAGGAGTTCCTCCCAACCCTCGGCGCTGTGCGCGTTGCCGGGCCGCAACTTGGCCCCCAGACAGTCCCCCTCTCGGTTGAACAGCAGCAGCGGATGGTAGCAGGTGGACTCGAAGTGACCGTTGTAGGCGCTCCTCTCCTGCTGGCCGTGGACCGGAATCTCGGTTGAGTCCATGTCCAGCACTACCCGCTCCGGGGAGTCGACGGCTTCTGCTTTGCCGATCAGCTCCCGGTTGATCCGCGCCAAGCCGGCGAAGTTCTCGTCTTCGGCCAGCATCTCGGTCTCGAAGGATTGCAACCGGGAAGTCAGCGCCGCGCCGCGCTCGTGAGATCTTCTCCGAGCCGATCAGCCGGAAGGTGGGATGTTGGCTCAGGCGCTCGGCGTCATGGACGTCCTCGTAGCCGGCCAAGCGACTGTAGACCGGCTGGCGCAACAGATCGGCCAAGGGAAACGGGGTGTTCTTGCCGCGGCGCGGGTCGCGCAAATGCTGTTCGATGAGCTCTCCCAAGCCGAGCCGTTCGTCCAACTCGCGCACCAGAATCAGGCCGCCGTCGGAGGTGACCCGCGATCCCTGGAAATCGATCTTCAAAGCCGCGTTGAAGGAAAGCTGAAACGGCTGATTCTGTTTCTCACCCCTTGGGTTTGGCCCTCCAGAAGGGGTTGATCATGCTGGAACCCGCATGAATAAAGACGTCGGAGAATCTTACAAGGTTGCACCCAAATGTTTAAAACGGAAATCGGGATTTTTGGAGACACAAATGAAATGACGCAGCCAGCCTCCTATTACAGCCGGCGGCGTGGCGTGTCGTTCCTTACAGGCCCCCGTGGTCCCACTCCCGCATTAGCGACCTTGCCACCACACCGGCCATCCCGACTCTCAGCTCGTAGTTCCCGGCTATAATCGGGTTTGTGTTCTCCCACTGAGCAACTCATGCAGGCCCGTCCGGTGGCCACCTCAAAGGACGGGTTGCGGAAGCGGGTTATGGCGCCAACGTCCACCAAGTCGCTCGCAGTGCATGTGACACTAGCCCTGGCCATGCTCGCTGCCAGCTGGCCTCTCTCCGCGCAAAACGCGACTGTGGCTGGCGAAGTGAGCCTGCCCTACCCCACGCTGACCAATCTGTCCATCGAGTGGAAAATCGAGGGGGACGACAATCTCAACAGCGTAGTCTACGTGCAATACCGCAAAGCGGGCGAGCAGCAATGGCGGCAAGCCATGCCCCTGCGACGCGTGCCCGCCGGAGAGAGCCGCGGAACTACCCCCATCTTTCGCTGGGAGAACAAGCATTCCGGCTCCGTCTTCGATTTGCAGCCTAACACTGTTTACGAGATTCGTCTCCGGCTGGTGGACCCCGATGGCGGGGACGAAGAACGCATCGTGCAGGCGCGCACTCGCCCTGTGCCGCGGGCGCCCGCCGACGCTACCGTCCGCAGGGCGGGGCCTGGGCAACTGGATCAAGCCCACCCGGGCGAAATCATTCTGCTGGAACCAGGCGAGTATGGCCAGTTTGTCGCCCCTCGCGACGGAACGCCGGACAGGCCCATCGTTTACCGCTCCGAGGACGGCGGCGCCGTTTTTGAATCCATTTCCCTCAGCGGCCGGAAGTACGTTTACCTGGAAGGCCTCACCGTTCGCTCGGAGGGGACGGCCATCAACCTGAACAACACCGAAGGTTGCGTGGTGAGGCGTTGCCGTATCCGCGCCGTATACGGAATACGGGCTTCTTCTCCGCCCGGGGCCAGGAACGCTTATATCGCTGACAACGTGATCGAGGGGCCCACCCCCTGGGCAAGCGCCGCCATGGGCGCCAACGGCGATAACGCGGGCGAAGGCATACAAATTACCGGCCCTGGCAATGTGATCGCTTATAACCGGGTCAGCGGCTATCGTGACGCCATTTCGCTGATGGAAGACAGCCGCGCCTACGAGCAAGTAAGCGTGGACATTTACGGCAACGACATCTCCGTAGGCGCCGACGACGGCATCGAGGCTGACTTCTGCTTCCACAACTGCCGCATCCTTCGCAACCGCCTGACCAACTGCTTCACCGGCTTGAGCTCCCAGCCGGGCCTGGGCGGGCCTACTTACTTCATCCGCAACGTGATGTATAACCTCACTTACGTCCCCTTCAAGCTGCATCGCTTCAGCCAAGGCGACGTGATCCTGCACAACACCACCGTCAAAGTAGGCGACGGCATGGCGTGTTTCAGTTCCGAGCCTTTTGATTACGCCTTGTTCCGCAACAACCTTTCCATCGGCGGCCCGCCGGGCGAACAGCGCTACGGCAACTACAGCGCAGGTACAGGCCTGGCGGCCAACATGAGCAACCCAGGCCCGCATTGCGATTTCGATTACGACGCCGTAGGCACGCTGGCCACGCCCTTCCGTGCCCGCATCGGCCGGCTGGACTTTTTTCAGGTGGAGCCGCACGGCATGAAAGTCGAGTTCGAGGAGGTTTTCGAAAACGTTGAGTTCCCCTTACCGGCTCTTCCTGAGCGGGAACCTGCGGACCTCCGACCCCGGCCCGGCTCGGCCGTGGTGGACGCCGCGCTTCGGCTGCCCAACATCAACGATGATTTTCTGGGCGAGGGGCCTGACATCGGGGCCTATGAAGCAGGCCAGCCCTTGCCGCACTACGGGCCTCGTCCGGAATGGCTGGACGAAGAAACTCAGCTTCAGGAGGTGGCTCGGCTTGGCCTTACGCCAAGGCAGTCCGTCTTGAGCAGGCTGGCTGCCAACTGGCTGCTTCAGCGGCCACCTTTTGTCTCAAGTTGTCGCCCGAGTTGGAGGCCTCTTCAATAACCGGCAGGCCGTCGTTTACGATCGCACCACGGTTATGGCGGCGAACCCTTCCTCCGGGGTGGGCGGCACCAGCTTGGCAGCCATGCGTTCCAAGGCTTCCTCCGGTACTACGCGCTGCCGCTGACGGTTGCGCTGCTTGCATACTTCCAGGGGCACGTCGAAAAACAAAGCCTCCACCGGGCAGTTGAACAACCGCCCCATTTGCAAGTAAGGACGCCGCTCCTGCGGCGTCAGATGGGTGGCGTCCACGTAAGTCACCGGGCGTCCGATGGCGATGCGGTGATAAAGCAGGTAACGCAAGGTCACAAATACGCGCGCGTGAATGGTCTGGTCGGTTTCGTCATCAGCCAGCAACTTGCGGATGGCATCGGAGGAAAGCGTAGGCAAGCCACGCTGCTCCAAATAGGTGGACTTGCCTGACCCGGGCAATCCGACCACCACCACGATGCGGGAGCGCGCCTGCGGAGGCAGCGGCTTTCCTGGCATTGGCACCGACATGAGCCGAAAATTCGAG
>Ga0078972_1011916_pt1 | contig 15271 bp, 20 predicted proteins | sample YelNatPaOPGAMG01_FD_67568 | JGI IMG/M metagenome (GOLD analysis project Ga0078972, IMG submission 67568) | Hot spring thermophilic microbial communities from Obsidian Pool, Yellowstone National Park, USA - OP-RAMG-01 (SPADES assembly) (version 2) | ecosystem: Environmental > Aquatic > Thermal... | reverse complement strand
TCCCAAGATGATACTCCTCTGGCATGTCTTTCTGCTCCTACCTCTTTTACGAACTTTTCAAATTCAAATCTCGAAAAAAATTTTAGCAACTGTCCAAAAATTGTGTTATACTTCTGCATGGCCTAACCTCCTTTATTTATTGATGTTTTTGTCATATTATAACCGATATGACAAAAAAAGGTTAGGCCTTTTTCTATCCTAATTTGGACACTACTGCTCTTAATCTCCATTTAGAAAATGGAGAGATAAAAATAAAAAATTTTTTTAATTTCCCCTCGCCCTTTGAGGGGAGAGGGGGAAGTGGAGAGGGTGATTTAAAAATTTAAAATTATCAATTAAAAATTTTCAATTAAAATGAAAAAATAATAAATAGCAATTAATAATTGGAAATTATAAATTGTAAATTGATAATTGATAATTAAAACAACCCCCTCTCTCTAACTCTCTCCCACGCAGGGGAGAGAGGAAAAAACAAATCCCACTGTTTCCCATTTTTTTATTTTCTCTCTTTTTTAAAGATAGGAGATTTTATTTATGTAAAAAAAAGGTAAAGCAAAAAAATTTACTTTATATTTTATAAAAACCTGCTATCACTGAGGGATTACCTATGGATTTAATTTTTTACTTGACAAAAATTTGTTTTTATTGTAAAATTGTAATTGATACAAAATTAAAATTATTTTAAAATTTGGAGGTGAAAAATGTTAAGTAAAAAAATGGAAGATGCGTTGAACAAACAATTGAATGCAGAGATGTTTTCGGGCTATCTTTATCTATCAATGTCTGCTGATTTTGAAACAAAAGCTCTTACCGGTTTTGCCCATTGGATGGCTGTTCAGGCAAAAGAAGAATTGGAACATGCAAAAAAGTTTTACCATTATATTTTGGAAAGAGGCGGAAAGGTAAAACTTGCACAAATAGATGCACCTAAAAACGAATGGGATTCTCCGTTATCTGCTTTTTCAGATGCTTATGAGCACGAAAAAAAGATAACAAAAAGCATATATGAATTACTTGAACTCGCTCAACAAGAAAAAGATTATGCTACTCAGGAAATGCTGCAATGGTTCGTAAAAGAACAGGTTGAAGAAGAAGCGCAAACGCAATTGATTGTTGAACAATTAAAGCTAATAGGCGATTCAAAAAATGGTTGGTTTGCTCTTGACCATAGATTAAGTAAAAGAGAATAACATGGAAAAAATAGAAAAATTTAAAAATGAGCTCAATCAGAGTAAAATTAAACCATCACTTATCAGATTAAAAGTTCTTGAATATTTAAGAAATACGAGAACACATCCGGATGTTGAGCAAATTTATAAAGAACTTGTAAAAATAATACCAACACTTTCGAAAACGAGTATTTACAATGCTTTGCGGTTATTTGTGAAAAACGGGTTAGTAAAGGAAATTTTAATAGAAAATGAAGAGGTAAGATATGATGGCATTAAAGAAAGGCATGCTCATTTAAAATGTGTTGAATGTAAAAAACTAATAGATATAGATTTAAATTGTAAAAGTTGTAAAAATGCTATAAAAAATAAAAATATAGATATTTTTGATGAACATATTTATTTCGTTGGATTATGTGAAGAATGTAAAAAGGGGTGATTGAAAAATGGCAGTAAAAAAAATAAAAGAAAATGTTTTTTTTGCTGGTGCAGTTCACTGGGATAGACGGCTTTTTGATGAATTAATACCGCTCCCGGACGGGACAAGTTATAATGCTTATTTAATTAAAGGCAAAGAAAAAATTGCATTAATAGATACTGTTGACCCGGAAACAAAAAGTCAATTATTTGAAAATCTGGAGAAATTAAAAGTAGAAAAAATTGATTATGTAATTTCAAATCATGCAGAGCAGGACCACTCAGGCACAATACCTTATGTATTAGAAAAATTTAAGGAAGCAAAAGTTGTGACAAATGAAAAATGCAAAACAATGCTTGCTGATTTACTTTTAATACCTGATGAAAAGTTTATAGTCATAAAAGAGGGTGATAAAATTGAACTTGGGGGAAAGACACTTGAATTTTATTTAACTCCGTGGGTCCACTGGCCAGAAACAATGTCAACTTTTTTAGTTGAAGACAAAATTTTATTTTCCTGTGATTTTTTTGGTTCACATGTTGCAACCTCTGATATTTTTAATGCCGATAATTTTTATATACCCGCAAAAAGGTATTATGCTGAAATTATGGCACCTTTTAGAAATAATGTGAGAAATAACCTTGAAAAAGTAAGAAAAATTTCACCTGAAATAATAGCACCTTCCCATGGAATAGTTTATTTAAAACCAGATGTGATTTTAAATGCGTATGCGGAATGGGCATCTGATAATGTAAAAAATGAAGTTGTTATTGCTTTTATTTCAATGCATGATTCAACAAAAAAAATGGCAGAATATTTACGGGAATGCCTTATAGAACGTGGCATCACAGTGCATTATTTTAATTTAACAAAAACAGATATTGGAGAACTTGCTATGGATTTGCTTGATGCCGCAACTTTAATAATTGGTGCACCGACTGTGCTTGCTGGCATACATCCAGCAGGTGCTTTTGCAGTGTATCTTGCAAATGCTTTAAGACCAAAAACAAAATTTGTTTCTTTAATTACTTCATTTGGCTGGAATGAAAAAGCAAGCGAAGTTGTTAAAGGAATGCTTACAAATTTTAAAGGTGAGATTTTAGAGCCGGTAATTTCAAAGGGCTTTCCGAAAGAAAGTGATTTTAAAAATCTGGAAAAGTTGGCAGATATTATATTACAAAAACATAAAAGTATAGGATTATTATAAAAAGGAGGTAAATATGGCTGAATTTACAATAAAAGATGTCCTGAAGAAAGCAATTGAAATGGAAGAAGCAGGAAAAATATTTTATGAATACGCCACAGCAATTACGGATGATAATAATATAAAAGAAGTTTTTAAAGTGCTTGCAAATGAAGAAATTGGACATAAACATATTTTTGAAAATATGCTGAATAAAATTGATAAATTAAATTTGGTGGGTGAAAAAACAGAAGAAGAATATATAAAATACCTAAATGAGCACATTTCCACAAAAGCAGTTTTTGATAGAAAAAAATTTGAACAGGAAAAAAATTCTGTAAATGGTATAATCAATGCTATTGATTTTGCAATGGAAAGGGAAATGGATTCAATACTTTATTATATGACTCTTATGACATTAGTTCGTGAAGAACAGGCAAATTTTGTGCAACAAATAATAAATGAAGAAAGAAAACATTTTATAAAACTTTCAGAAGCAAAAAAACTTTTAAAAAAATAAAAGGAGGTGAAACTATGGCTTTAAAATCAGGAGTTTATAAGTGTATGGTTTGCGGTAATGTGGTGGAAGTTGCAGTAAGTGGTGGCGGAAAATTGGTTTGCTGCGGTCAGGAAATGAAACTTATGGATGAAAAAACAAAAGAAGGGGCAGGAGAAAAACACTTGCCGGTGATTGAAGAAAAAGGGAATAGCATTTTAGTAAAGGTTGGCTCGGTCCCGCATCCAATGGAAGCAGACCACTGGATTCAGTTCATTGAGGTTTTTACAAAAAGCGGTTTGATTTTAAGAAAGGACTTAAATCCAGGGGATAAGCCAGAAGCAGAATTTAATGTTGCAAAAAATGATGTTTCTCTTGTAAGAGAGTTTTGCAATAAACACGGACTTTGGTCAGTAAATTTATAAAAAAGGAGGTTTAAATCTATGGCAAGTATAAAAGGAACAAAAACAGAAAAAAATTTACTCGCGTCATTTGCGGGCGAATCTCAGGCAAGAAACAGATATACGTTTTTTGCATCGCAGGCAAAAAAAGAAGGATATGAACAAATAGCAGCAATTTTTTTAGAAACAGCAGAAAATGAAAAAGAACACGCAAAAAGATTTTTTAAGTTTTTAGAAGGTGGAATGGTTGAGATTCAGGCATCCTATCCAGCCGGTGTAATTGGCACAACACTTGAAAATCTAAAAGCAGCAGCAAAAGGCGAAAACGAAGAGCATACAAAACTTTATCCTGAAGCAGCTGATATTGCGGAAAAAGAGGGATTTAAAGATGTTGCTGCAACATTCAGATATATTGCAAAAGTAGAAAAGGAGCATGAAGCAAGATATTTAAAATTAATAGAAAATATGGAAAAAGGACAGGTATTTAAAAGAGATAAGGTTGTTAAATGGAAATGTTTAAATTGCGGTTATGTGCATGAAGGTACAGAACCACCTGAAAAATGTCCATCCTGTTTGCATCCAAAAGCATATTTTGCAATTAAAGAGGAAAATTATTAAATTTTAAAAAAAGGTGTGGGTTTAATCCCGCACCTTTTTTTAGCAATGAGGTCATTATGAATAAAAAAATTTCAATAATCCTTGCTGGTGAGGCAGGACAGGGAATTCAATCAATTGAATCAATAATCGTTTCTGTTTTAAAAAAAGATGGTTTTAATATTTTTGCTACAAAAGAATATATGTCAAGGGTTCGCGGGGGTGTGAATTCAACAACAATAATTGTTGCAGAAAACAGTATTGATGCATATTATGAAAATATGGATATTTTTATTCCTTTGAGTGATGCGGCATTAAAAAGATATGAAAAAAACATAACGCAAAACACGATTATATTAGCCGATAATACCCAGGTTCATCATCCTAAAATAACAAATTTGCCTATTCAAAGATTAGCATCTGAACTCGGCAATGTGATTTTTTCAAATACAATTGCAGCAGGTGTTATTCTCGGTATATTTAATGCATCACAAGAAATTATGAATAATTTAATAAAAAATTTATTCCAAAAAAAAGGCGAGGAAATTGTTAATAAAAATTTAGAAGCAATTAAAATTGGCTATAATATAGGAAATGAATTAAAAAATAATAAAGTTGTTGATATAAATATAAATAAAACAGGTGATAAAAATTCATTGTTGATGAATGGGGCTGATGCAATAGCAATTGGGGCGCTGGCTGGTGGTTGCAATGCGTGTTTTGCATATCCTATGACGCCTTCAACTTCAGTTTTCACAAATATGGCAAATTATTCAAAAAATTATAATATAGCAGTTGAGCAGGTAGAAGATGAAATCGGTGTTATAAATATGGCGCTTGGATGCTGGTATGCCGGGGGCAGGGCGCTTGTTACAACATCGGGTGGTGGATTTGCTTTGATGACAGAAGGTTTATCTCTTGCAGGAATGACAGAGACCCCTGTTGTGATTCATTTGGCGCAAAGACCGGGTCCTGCAACTGGTTTGCCAACAAGGACAGAACAAGGTGATTTAAATTTGGCACTTTATGCAGGTCATGGCGTTTTCCCGCGTATAATTTTTGCCCCTGGGAATTTAAAACAAGCGTTTGAGTTATCTGCTATGGCTTTTAATTATGCTGATAAATTTCAGATACCAGTTTTTATTTTATCAGACCAGTATTTTGTTGATACTTATTACAATATACCAATTTTTGATATTGATAATATAAAAAAAGAAGATTTTTTTATAAAAACAGAAAAAGATTATAAAAGATATAAAATAACGGATGATGGCATTTCTCCGCGCGGTATTCCCGGCTTTGGCGAGGGCTTGGTTGCTGTGGATTCAGATGAACATAACGAGGAGGGAAGAATAACTGAAGATTTAAATGGGATTTCACTTCAGATGAAAAATAAAAGATTAAGAAAATTTAAAAAAGTAGAGGAGTATGCGTTACCACCTGTTTTATATGGTAAAGAGGGCTTTAAAAATTTAATTATTTGCTGGGGTTCAACTTTGAATATTGTGCTTGAGACAGTTAAAAATATCAAAAATTCAGATATTGCAGTTTTATTTTTTCCACAGGTTTATCCTTTGCATAAATCAACGATTGAATTTTTAAATAAAGCAAAAAAAGTCATTGCTGTAGAAAATAATTCAACAGGGCAATTTGCTGATTTAATTAAAACAATAACAGGTTTTGAAGTTAAAACAAGAATTTTAAAATACAATGGCATACAATTTTCAGTTGAAGAATTATTAGTAAAAATAAAGGAGAATTTATAAATGGAAAATATTTTTGACAGGCAGCAGGAAATGGCGTGGTGTCCTGGTTGCGGTAATTTTGGTTTAAGAAAAATTGTATTAAGCGCAATTGCAGAACTTGGTTTAGACCAGAAAAAATTGGTTTTTGTGTCAGGTATTGGACAGGCAGCAAAAGCACCCCAGTATATGGATGTAAATTACTTTAATGGATTGCATGGCAGGGCTTTGCCTGCTGCAACAGGCATTAAAATTGCCAATCCGGAATTAACAGTTATCGTTGAAAGCGGAGATGGGGATATGTATGGAGAAGGAGGAAATCATTTTTTACATTCAATAAGGAGGAATCCTGATATAACAGTTATTGTTCATAACAATATGGTATATGGACTTACAAAAGGACAGGCATCACCCACTTCACAAAAAGGTATGATAACACCAATTCAGGTTAATGGCGTTTTTGAAACACCTATAAATCCACTTGCACTCGCTATATCACTTGATGCTTCATTTGTGGCAAGGGGTGCTGTCCACGAGCAGGAACTAACAAAAGAATTAATAAAAAAAGCAATAATGCATAAGGGCTTTGCTTTAGTTGACGTTTTTCAGGCATGCGTTTCTTTTAATAAATTAAATACCCATAAATGGTTCAGAGAAAATACCTATAAGATTGATGAAAATCGTAATCCAGAAGATAAAATAAAAGCATTTGAACTTGCATTAAAAGAAAATCCATACCCTTTAGGTTTATTTTATATTAATAAAAACAAAATACCATTTGAAGAAAATTTACCATTATACAAAAATAGCAAAGAACCACTTTATAAAAGAAAAAATGAAATAAAAAATTTATTGTTATCAAAAATTTAAATGCGGAGGAAAAAATATGAAAATTTATGACATTATTAAAATTTTAGGCATTCTGACATTGTCTTTTTTAACTTTGACTTTTATTTTAGGGTTTTTTAAAATAAACATACCAAACAGATTTCAAATTCATAAATGGTCAGGCATTATAACCTTAATACTTGGTTTAATCCACGGTTTTATTGTTTTTTACATAACATATTTAAAATAAGGAGGCGTTTTATGGAAAAGAAAATTGTTTTTGTTTTAAAAAATCAAAATGGACAGGAAATAAAATCAGAAGATATTAAAGATAAAAAAATTCTTTTATCTTTTCATCCGCTTGCATGGACATCTGTTTGTGCAAAACAGATGCAATCAATCGAAAAAAATTATAAAAAATTTTTAGATTTGAATACTGTGCCATTTGGGATAAGCGTTGACCCACAACCATCAAAAAAAGCGTGGGCGCAAAAATTAAAAATAAAAAAGTTACAACTTTTATCGGATTTCTGGCCACACGGTGAATTTTCCTCCTCTCTTGATTTATTTATTAAAAAATTTGGTTTTACGGCACGTGCCAATGTTATACTTGATGAAAATAAAAAAATTATTTTCAAAAAAATATATCCTATAAAACAATTACCTGATATAAAAGAAATTATTAGTTTTTTAAATGAAAAAAATAAAGGAGGTGAAAAATTATGAAAAAAAAGGTTGCAAAGAAAAAAACAAAAGTGCAAAAGAAAAAGAAGATGTATTGCGAAAAATGCGGTCTTGTTGTAACAATTGATAGCGAATGTGGTTGCGTTGATACCTGTGATTTGATTTGTTGCGGGCAGCAATTGAAAGAGAAAAAATAAAAAAAGGAGGTTGTCAAAATGGCTGATGTAAAAAAAGAATTGATTGAAATGTTGAATAGGGCAGTAGAACTTGAATATGCTGCAAGAATACAGTATTTAGCACATGCCGAAAAGATTAAAGGAGTTAACTCTGAACCGCTTGTGGAGCGACTAAAGGAAATAGCAGGGGATGAATTAAAACATGAAGAAATGTTCAGAAATCTTGTTTGCAACTATTTAGATGGTGAAGTTTCTATGAAAATAGAAAAAACTTATGATGCTAATAATATAAAACAAATACTTGAAGTTAATTTAAAAGGGGAAAAAGATGCTATTGATTTTTATAAACAGATATATAAAAAGGTAATTGAAGCAAAACAGGATTTACAATATGAGTTTGAAACATTGGAACATGAAATAAGACACGTTATAATTGATGAACAAGAACATGTTGTTGAATTAAAAAATTTAATGGAATAGGAGGAGGTGGTTATGAAAAAATTTTTTATTTTAATTTTTTGTTCTTTATTACCCTTAGGGCTTTTTGCCCATCCACCTTCGGATATAAAAATAAGTTATGATTTAAAAAAATCAAATATTTCAGTTAGCATAATGCATGACACAAAAGCAAAAGACAAGCATTTTATTTATGAAGTGGAAGTTTATGTTAATGGTAAAAAAGCAATAAGGCAAGATGCAATAATGCAAATAAATAATGATGGGCAGTTTTTAATTTATGCTGTACCGGGTTTAAAAATAAATGATAAAATAAAAGTATGGGCAGAATGTAATAAAGGTGGAGAATTACAAAAAGAAATTTTAGTTAAATAGGTGAAAAAATGGATGTGAAAGATGCAATAGAAAAAAGAAGGGCATACAGATGCCTTGAAAAAGTTGAAATTACAGATGATACTATAAATCTGCTTGTCAGGGCTGCACAAATAACGGCATCCTGTTTTAATAATCAGCCCTGGCGATTTATTTTTGTAAAAAGCAATGAAAAACTTGAAGAAATAAAACAAGCAATGAATAAAGGAAATGAATGGACGTATGCTGCATCTTTGATAATTGCTGTTATTACAAAAAAAGAATTTGATTGCGTTATTAAAGATAGAGAATATTTTCTTTTTGATACAGGAATGGCAGTTCAATCGATGATTTTACAGGCAACAGAACTCGGACTTGTTGCCCATCCGATTGCAGGCTATTCACCTGAGAAAGTAAGAGAAATTTTATCCATTCCGCAGGATTTTAATGTGATTACCCTAATCATTGTTGGCAAAAAATCAGATAAAGAAAATAATGGGCTTTTAAATGAAAATCAGGTCGCAGTAGAAAAACAAAGACCAGAAAGAATACCTTTTGAAAGAGTTTTTTCAATGGATGTTTTTAATGAAAAATTAAATCAAAAGGTTGAGCATAAAAAATAAGAAAGGAGGAAACAACAATGTTTAAAGTAAATGAAGGATCAGTTGATAGAATTATAAGAGTAATCCTTGGCATTGGGCTTGTTGCTGCTGGCTTTTTTGTTTCAGGTGTTGCATCAGTTGTTTTGTGGGTCATTGGTGCAATTTCTCTTTTGACAGGTATTACAGGGTTTTGCGGGCTTTATGTTTTGCTTGGAATAAATACCTGTCCTTTAAAAAAAGAGGAGAAAAAGTAAATTTAAAAAATGCAGGACATAGATACTCTTTGTGTTAATACTTTAAGAATTTTATCCATAGATATGATAGAAGGGGCAAAATCAGGTCATCCTGGTATTGCCCTTGGCGCTGCTCCTGTGGCATATACTTTATTTTCTCGGTTTTTAAAATATAATCCAGAAAATTCAAAATGGTTTAACAGGGATAGATTTATTTTGTCAGCAGGGCATGGGAGTGCCTTGCTTTATTCTTTATTGCATATCGCCGGTTATAATTTATCCATTGATGATTTAAAAAATTTTAGAAAATACGGCAGTAAAACGCCAGGGCATCCTGAATATGGTGTAACAGATGGGGTTGAAGCAACAACAGGACCGCTTGGTCAGGGATTTGCAATGGGTGTTGGAATGGCAATTGCTGAAAAAACACTTGCGAATTGCTTTAATAAGCCGGATTTTAATATAATTGACCATTATACTTATGCAATTGTATCTGATGGGGATTTAATGGAAGGGGTAGCAGCAGAAGCAGCATCGCTCGCCGGAACTTTAAAGCTCAGTAAACTTATTTATTTATATGATGATAATGATATAACAATAGAAGGAGATACAACAATTGCATTTACAGAAAATGTTTATGAAAGATTTCAGGCATACGGGTGGTATGTTCAAAGAATTGCAGATGGAAATGATATTTATGCAATTGAACAGGCAATTGAAAATGCAAAAAAACAAAAAGAAAAGCCATCTCTCATAATTATTAGAACACATATTGGTTATGGCTCTCCAAAACAGGATACTGCTTCGGTTCATGGAGAACCACTCAATTCTGAAGAGGTTAAAAAAACAAAGGAATTTTTTTGCTTTCCTGCTGATAAAAGTTTTTATGTCCCAGAAGAAGTTTATGAATATTTTAAAAAGATAAAAGAAAAAAATAAAGAAGAAAATAAAAAATGGGAACAATTATTTTTGGACTATAAAGAAAACTATTCACAGGAATATGATTTACTAAAAAAATATATAACTGGAAATATAAATAAAGAACTTTTAAATAATTTAAAATTTTTTGAAAAAGAAGAAAAAGAGATTGCGACTCGTGTTGCATCTGGAAAAACAATGAATTTGATAGAAAAGTATTTTACAGAATTCATTGGTGGTTCTGCGGACCTCGCTCCTTCAACAAAAACAACATTGGAAGGATATGGTAGTTTTGGCATAGGTAGTATGTGCACGAGAAATATTCATTTTGGTGTAAGGGAACATGCAATGGGCGCAATAATAAATGGTATGGCATTGCACGGTGGTTTAATACCTTATGGGGCAACATTTTTAGTTTTTTCAGATTATATGAGGCCGGCGATTCGTCTTGCCGCTATGATGAAAACCCACAGCATTTTTATTTTTACACATGACTCAATTGGCGTTGGCGAGGATGGACCAACCCATCAGCCGATTGAACATCTTTCATCCTTGCGTTTGATACCAAATTTAACAGTTATAAGGCCTGCGGATGCAAATGAAACAGTTGCAGCATGGTACTGGGCAATTGTAAATAAAAAGCCGGTTTGTTTAATTTTAACACGTCAGAACGTTCCTGTGCTTGATTATAAAAAATATAATATATTTGAAGGAGTCCAAAAAGGAGCATATATTTTAGAAACAGATGAAAAACCAGAAATTTTAATTATTGCAACTGGGTCAGAAGTTCATCTCGCCTTATCAGCTTATCCTATTTTAAAACAAAAAGGAATATCATCAAGAATTATTTCAATGCCATCTTACGAAATTTTTAAACAACAGGATGAAGATTATAAAAATTATGTTATACCCAAAACAATAAAAAAAAGATTAATAATTGAAGCAGGTGCAACAGAATTCTGGCGCGGTTTTGCCTGCGAAGGTGATGTTATCGGGGTTGATAAATTTGGTATGTCAAGTAAATACAATGACTTATTTAAAAATTATGGTTTCACAGTAGAAAATGTTCTGGATAGGGCTTTAAAAATTTTAAATAAAAAGGAGTAAAAATATGGAAATTGCAATGATTGGTCTTGGAAAAATGGGAATGAATATGGCAAGGCGTTTGCTATTATTTAAAAATAAAGTAGTTGTTTATAATAGAACAAAAGAAAAAATAAAAATTATTGCAAAAGAAGGTGCAATTCCAGCATATTCATTAAAAGAAGCTGTAAAAAAATTGAAAAAACCAGCAATTGTTTGGTTAATGTTGCCAGCTGGCAAAATTACAGAAGAGTATATTGAAAAATTGGTATACCTTTTAAAGCCAGGAGATATAATAATAGATGGCAGTAATGGGGATTATAAGGATGATATTAGGCGAAGCAAAGAATTGGAAAGAGAAAAAATAAATTACATTGATGCAGGGGTTTCGGGTGGAATATGGGGTTTAAAAAATGGTTATTGCATAATGATTGGTGGGGAAAAAAAGATATATAAAATTATTGAGCCGATTTTAAAGAATTTATCAAATAAAAATGGATATATGTATTGTGGCAAAGCAGGAGCAGGGCATTTTGTAAAAATGGTTCATAATGCAATAGAATATGCATTGATGCAAGCGTATGCCGAGGGCTTTCATTTATTAAAAGAGTCCGAATATGGAAGAAATTTAAAATTAGATAAAGTAGCAAAATTATGGAATAACGGCAGTGTGATAAGGTCGTGGTTACTTGAACTTTTAGAAAATGTTTTTAAAGATGAAAAAAAATTAAATGAAATTAAGGGTTATGTTGCTGATTCAGGGGAAACTCGCTGGGCTTTACGAGAAGCAATTGATAAAGGAATAGCATTGGGTAGCATTGCAATAGCACTTTTTAAAAGATTTGATTCTCAAAAAGAAGATTTATATCCTAATAAAATTCTTGCCGCCTTGCGAAATGAATTTGGCGGTCATAAAATAGTAAAATTTAAAAAATGAAAAGTTTTAACTCCTGCCAGCGAATTGTAACAGACCCTTTTGGAATTATTATATTTGGTGCTTCTGGTAATTTATCAGAAAAAAAATTGATACCAGCTTTGTATAATATTTTTAATACACGTAAAATTTCTAAAAATTTTTTTATAATTGGTTTTGGGAGGACAAAATTTAATGACAGTAGTTTCAAAGAAAAAATAAGAAATATTTTAAAAATTAATAAAAATACTTATGAATTTTTAAAACACTGTTATTACATAAATGGTTTTTATGATGATGATTTAAGTTATATTAGATTAAAAGAAAAAATAAAAATTTTATCCAAAGAATATAATACAAGAGGTAATTTATTATTTTATGCAGCAACCCCGCCAGATATTTATACGAGTATTGCTGAAAAATTGTTTGTAAATAAAATTTCCTTAAAAGGCAAAATAAGAACCCCTTTTCATAGAATAATCATTGAAAAACCATTCGGTAGGGATTTAGAGTCCGCTAAAAAATTAAATGAAATAATATTAAAATATTTTTCAGAAGAACAAATTTTTAGAATAGACCATTACCTTGGTAAAGAGCCGGTGCAGAATATAATTTCATTCAGATTTGCGAATACAATTTTTGAAAAAATGTGGAATAATAAATTTATTGATAACATACAGATTACAATTTCAGAAGATATAGGAATTGAAAATAGAGCAGGATATTTTGAAAAATATGGATTAATAAGAGATATGATGCAGAATCATATGATGCAATTGCTTGTCCTAATTGCAATGGACCCACCTGGTGTTTGGAATGAGATGGCAATAATGGAAGAAAAAATAAAACTTTTTAATTCAATTGCACCGATAAAAGAAAGTGATTTAATAAGAGGACAATATACAGAGGGTAAAATAAATAATAAAAATGTTGTTGCCTACAGAAATGAAATTGGAGTTGATAAAAATTCATTTACTGAAACTTTTTTTGTTGCAAAATTAAAAATTAATAATAAAAGATGGAATAATGTTGATTTTTATTTAAAGGGTGGCAAACGTCTTGAAAAAAAAGAAACGAAAATAACAGTTGTATTTAAAAAAAAGGATTTTTGTGGATTGTGTAAATTTAAAGATACTCCTGAATTGCCAAATGTTTTAATTTTTAAAATTTATCCGGAACAAGAGATATCTCTATTATTTCAGGCAAAAACGCCTTCATCAAAAATGTGTTTAACCCCGGCGGAATTTCATTTTAATTACAAAGAAATGTTTGGGGGAGAGGTAAAAGATGATTATGAAACATTACTTATGGATTGTATAAATGGCGATCATTTATTTTTTTGGGATTCAAAAGGTATTGAACAGGTTTGGCAGGTTCTTGACCCTGTTTTAAAAAAATGGGATAATTACTCTGCTCAAATAAAAAAGAATAAATTAAAATTCTATGAAGCTGGAAGTTCAGGACCAAAAGAAGCAGAAATTTTTATAAAAAAAGATGGGAAATAAATGCAAGCATTTGAATTTAACAATTTAGATGAGATGTCAATTAAAGCTGCAGAAAATATTGTTAATTACGGTTTGGATAGTATTAAACAAAAGGGTTTTTTTACAATTTCATTATCCGGTGGTAATTCGCCAAGACAGATTTATTCTTTAATGCCAGAGATAGCAGAAAAAAAAGGGCTTAACTGGAACCGTGTTTTTATTTTCTGGGGCGATGAAAGATATATTTCTCATACCCATCGTGAATCAAATTATAAAATGGCTTATGATACATTGCTTTCAAAAATAAATATACCGCAGGAAAATATTTTTCGTATTCCAACAGAAATAGAGCCGGTGGATTCAGTTGCGTTGTTATATGAAAAAATAATGAGAAAATTTTTCACAGTTGCAAAGATGATTGATTATAAAAAAAATTTGCCAATTTTTGATTTAATATTACTTGGTATTGGCAGTGATGGGCATACCGCATCTTTGTTTCCAGGGCACAGGGCTGTAAATGAACAAAAAAGATGGGTGGTTTATGTTAAAGCCCATGCACGAGTTACTCTGCGAGATAGAATAACAATAACTTTGCCAGTTATAAATGCAGCAAAAAATATTATGTTTATAATATCAGGAGAGGGAAAGGGGAAAATAGTAAAATCAATAATGGAAGAAAAAAAACAAATTTATCCGGCTTCAAAAATAAATCCAGGAGATGGTCAGACAATATGGTATATTGATAGAAATATTTATTGATTTTAAAAAAATTTTTTTTATAATTTAAATATGAGTATGAAAGAATATTTAAAACCATTTTTTTATACATGTATTTATGCACTTTTAGGAGTGTTGTGGATATTTCTTACGGATAAATTAATTTTATCTATTTCGCAAAATATAGAAAATTTAACAAAATTACAGGGAATAAAAGTTACCCATCAGTCACGATAGGTAGAATGAGAATAAAAAAATACATAAAGGATTAAAATGCCTTTTTAATCTGACTTAAGAAAACAACCATTACCCACAAGTTAGCCCGTAGCAGACAGCACAATCAATTTTTTTTGTGATTTCTAAATACTAATAAGCAAACGGGGATAAAAACATGGCAAGTGCCAGAGCAATTTTTTCATTAAAATTAGGAAATGCCGTAACTTGCTAATAACAAGGGGTTGGATTTTTAGTGCACAAAAACAAAGCGTAGCACTTGGCTTGCGAGGGAAAACCTAAGCATTTGAATTACCCGCTTAAACTTTAATAACAGGATTAAAGAATATAGCCCCTAAACTTCTTGATTTTATTCAAAAAATTGCCTGGCTTCCAGCCACGGGCTAAAATTAAAGATGTGGGTAATGGTCAGATTTAAAAAAGAGTGGAATTAAAAAAAATTTTCATTTTTATCTCTCCCTTTTCTAGAGCCTGTGCAAAAAACATAAAATTTGATATTTTAATTTTTTCTATTTTTATTTTTCCCTTATTTTTTAATCATTTTTGTATGCCAGTTTTTCGTTTTTTATGTCTTTCCCTATTTTTTGCA
>Ga0078972_1011914_pt1 | contig 15275 bp, 10 predicted proteins | sample YelNatPaOPGAMG01_FD_67568 | JGI IMG/M metagenome (GOLD analysis project Ga0078972, IMG submission 67568) | Hot spring thermophilic microbial communities from Obsidian Pool, Yellowstone National Park, USA - OP-RAMG-01 (SPADES assembly) (version 2) | ecosystem: Environmental > Aquatic > Thermal... | reverse complement strand
GCATCGCAGGCGCAGCGCAGGCCGGTGTAGAGGATGTTGACCAGCGCGGGCTGGTTGGCCCGGCGCGAGTTTTAAGCGCTAGCGCACAGGCGGAGCGTACATTCGGTCGTGATAGGCGGCGATCACGTCACGGCGACTCAGGATGCCGACGAAACGACGTGAGCCTTCGGTTTCCACGACCGGCAATTCCTCCAACCGGCTCGTGCGGAATTTGCGCAGCGCCGAGGCAAGGTCTTCCTCCAACGCTACGACGGTATATGAGGCCGCGAGTAAATCTTGCGCCACCACGGCGCGTGACGGCACACCGCGCTCGGTGAAAAAGACGCGGACGTCGTCGAAGTAAATGATGCCGTGCAACAGTTCGCCATCTTCCAGAACCGGGAAGATATGCTGCTTGCTCGTGGCAAAGCCTTCGAGCATTTCTGCGAGCGGTGTGTCCTGCCGAAAAACCGTCAGCTTTGCGTCCTTGGCCATCGCGTCACGCACCTGCAACCGCTCCAGAATGTCCACGACGAACTCGCCTTCGTGCGCCGGCGAGTCGGTCCGCCGATTCACTTGATGCTCGTACATGGAAATCTTCCGCGGCGTCAGCAGGTAGCAGGCGCCGGTGGTCAACATCAGCGGCGCAAGCAGCCCGTAGCCGGTGGTCATCTCCGACACCATGATCAACGACGACAACGGTGTTTTGGCCACGCCCGCAAAAAAACCGGCCATGCCCACCAGCGCAAATGCCGCCGGCTGCGTGACCACGCCCGGCATCCAGCGATGAAACACCGTGCCCACCGCCGCCCCCGTCAGACCGCCAATGACCATCGAGGGCGCAAACACGCCGCCGCTGCCGCCGGAACTGATCGTCAGACCGGTGGCGAGGATTTTCATGAAGGCAATCGTGACAATCAACCCGAGCGCGAGTTGGCCGTCCATCGCCAGTTGCACCCAGCCGTAGCCCATGCTCAAGACCTGCGGCAGAAAATACGCAATGACGCCGACCCCCAATCCGCCAAGGGCCGGTTTGATGTGGCGCGGCAGCGGGATCTTCCGAAACACCTGATCGCGCACACCGTAAAATACCTTCACATACAACATCCCCATCAACGCGCAGACCACTCCCAACGCCAGATACAGCAGCAACTCCACCGGCTGATTGAACCTCACTTCCGGCACCCGGAAAATCGCGCCCCACTTGCCACTGAGCGCGCAGTAAATTGAATACGAAACAATGGACGCCACAAACGTCGGCACGAGCGCCGCCGATTCAAACTCGACCTCCCGGTACAACACTTCCACAGCAAAGAGCGCCCCACCCAGTGGCGCGCGAAATACCGCCCCGATGCCCGCGCCCGCACCGGCCAGCAACAACAACCGTCGCTCGTGATCCCCCGACTTCAGCCAGGTCGCCAGCGCCGAACCAAAGCCGGACCCGACTTGCGCGATTGGCCCTTCACGACCTGCCGACCCGCCGCTGCCAATCGTCAGCGCGGAAGCGATGGTCTTGACGAACGGGATGCGCTTGCGGACGACACCGCGCTTCCGGTGGAACGCGTCAATCATCGCATCCGTCCCATGCCCCTCTGCCTCGGGCGCGATGGAGAACACCAGCAGCCCCGACAACAACCCGCCCACCGCCGGCACGACCAACAACAGCCAACGCCGCGCTGGCGCTTCCGGCATTCTGGTCTCACCTTCTCCGCCCGGTGACGGAATCGCATAGCCGACGGCTCGCTTCATAAAAAGCTCGCCGGAAGAATCCAGAATGAAGTTAAACGCCAGCGCCCCAAATCCAGCCACAACACCCACCAGCGCGCTCAGCAACACCAGCCGCGCCATCGGGTGCGTCTTGATCTGCTTCCAGAATTTGGTCGCCAATTTCATTTGCCGCCCAAACCTATACAAGGGCGACACAATTTCCGCCAGCCGCATTCTATTGCCGGTAAGAGTTCGTTACGCAGGCGCGGCGTGGTCGCGGTTCAACCTGCCGCGCTGCCGACGTCGCAGGCACAACGCAGGCCGGTGTAGAGGATGTTGACGAGGGCGGGCGGGTTGGCCCGGCGCATGGCGCAACGGAATTCCAGCTTGTTCCGCCGGTAACAATTTCCGCCGCGCGCGACGCGACCGATGCCGTGCGTCGGCAAGTGTAAGTCGCCGGCAGCGTAACGTTGGTACACGTCGGGCTGATACCAGTCAGCACACCATTCTTCGACTGCCTCCGCCGTTGACCGACACCTAGTAACTGGTGAACTATCAGACCAATTGCTGAGCTTGATGGATGCAACAGTTCTTGGAAGATTTTTTCGTGGCGTAATGTGGCGATAATGTTGGATAGGGCAGGATGCGGGCGTCGAACAGAAGTCCATACCGCGCCGCCGGTTGGCGGATGCGGTAAACAAAAACCAAAACAATGGAGGAAGAAGCAATGAAGACGCAAAAGTTCGTGAAGATCACAGCCGCATTGGCGTTGGCCATCGGGCTGGTAGCCGTGACGGTCGTTCAAGCCGCCGAAAAGAAAGGCGAAGGCAAGAACGAACAAGATGGCAAGAAGGTGACGCTGGCGGACGTGCCCGCGCCGGTCCGTGCGGCGATTAAGGCAGCCACTGCCGGCGGCACGATCAAGGAGATCGAACAGGAAGACGAGGACGGCAAGACGGTGTACGACGTAGATGCCACCGTGAACGGCAAGGATATGGAGATCAAAGTCGCTGCCAACGGCACGATCCTCAGCAACAAGGAAGACAAGGACGGCGGCGACAAGAAGGATGAGGGCGAGAACAACGAACAAGATGGCAAGAAGGTGACGCTGTCGGATGTGCCCGCGCCGGTCCGTGCGGCGATTAAGGCAGCCACTGCCGGCGGTACGATCAAGGAGATCGAACAGGAAGACGAGGATGGCAAGACGGTGTACGACGTAGATGCCACCGTGAACGGCAAGGACCTGGAGATCAAAGTCGCTGCCGACGGCACGATCCTCAGCAACAAGGAAGATAAGGACGGCGGCGAAAAAGATTAGTTGTTGCGTGTTGGCAAGTATGTGGCGGGTTTGTGAGCGGTCTTGCCGTGTCACGAACCCGCCGCTATTCTGTTTGCCATCATTATGCGCGTGCTCCTCATTGAAGATTCACCGCGCCTGCAAGACGCGGTGGGACGCGGCCTCCGCTGTGCCGGTTACGTTGTGGACGTAACTGGCGACGGCAAGGAGGGACTCTGGCTCGCGCAATCCAACGACTATGACGCCATCATCCTCGACCTGATGTTGCCGGGGTTGGATGGGTTGACGTTGCTGCGCCGGTTGCGGGCGGGCAAACACGAGGCGCCGGTATTGATTCTCACCGCGAAGGATACCGTTGAAGATCGCGTGCGCGGCCTCGAACAAGGAGCGGACGATTATCTCATCAAACCGTTCGCATTCGCCGAACTCCTCGCCCGTGTCCAAACGCTTTGCCGGCGCCGGTACGGGCGCAAGAACACGCCGCTGGTGATCGGCGGCCTGCACATCGATAGTGTCACCCGCACCGTCAAACACGGCAAAAGAATCATCGACCTTACCCCGCGCGAGTTCAGTCTGCTGGAGTATCTCGCTCTGCGCCGCGGGGAAGTGGTCTGTCGCACCGACATCGAACAACACCTCTACGGCGAGAATGCTGATCTTATGAGCAATACTGTGGACTCAGCCATCTGCACCTTACGCCGCAAGCTCGGCACAGCGGCTCCGCTGATTCAGACCCGCCGCGCCCAAGGGTACGTTTTGCAGGACGACATAGCGCAATGAGGTCGATTCGCCAACGCCTGACGCTGGGTTTGGTCACGGCCTGCCTCCTACTTTGGGGCGGCGGCGGTGTGGTGGTGTACCTGGCGGTGCGAGCCGGGCTGGTGGCGGAGTTTGATCAAACGCTGCAGGCTAATGCACAGGCGCTAACGACATTGACCAAGCAAAGCGAGCAGGACATTGAATTCGAGTTTGCCGACGAACTCATGCCGGTGTTTGGGCGAACCAACACGCCGAACTTCTTCCAGCTTTGGCGGGCCGATGGCACGACCCTCGAACGGTCGCCATCGTTGCGTGACCGGAATTTGCCCCGGCCGGCGGCCACGACGAAGAAGACGCAATTCTGGAATCTGAAGTTGCCCGGCGATCAGGACGGGCGCGCCATCAGCATTCGATTTCTGCCACAGATGGATGATGAGGATAAAAAGGCGGCGCAATCACGGAGCGAGGTGACGTTGGTGGTCGCGCGTCATCGCGACGCGCTTGACCGGCGGCTGAATGGGTTGGCGACCGTGTTGTTGCTGGTCGGCGCGAGCATGGCAGCGGTCACGGTGTTCGTGGTGTCGGTCGTGGTGCGACGCGGCTTGCAGCCGCTGGCGCAACTGGCCGAGCGTGCCGGCATGATTGACGCGGCGTCGCTGCAACTGCGGTTTCCGATGGAGCAACTGCCGGCTGAGTTGTTGCCAATTGCCGGGCGATTGAACGAACTATTGGCGCGCCTTGAAGCGGCGTTCGAGCGCGAACGGCAGTTCAGCGCCGACGTTACCCACGAACTGCGCACGCCGATTGCGGAGTTGCGGTCGTTGACGGAGGTGGCGCTGCGCTGGCCCGACGATGCGGCGGCTACCAAGCGCACCTTGCAGGAGGCACTGGCCATCGCGTTGCAGATGGAATCGGTGGTGACGCGGCTGCTGGCACTGGCGCGGTGCGAAGCCGGGCAGATGGCGGTGCGGCGCGAGCCAGTGGCGGTGGCGGCGTTGGTCGCGGAACTGTGGGAGTCGTTGGCCGAGCCGGCGCGGCAGAAGAATCTGATAGTGACAATCGGCGTGCCGGCGGAGGCGCAGTGGGAGGCGGATCCGGCGTTGTTACGCGGAATTCTGGCGAATCTGTTGGCGAACGCGGTGGAGTATTGTCCGGCCGGCGGGTCGGTGGAAGTGCGGTTCGACGGGAACGAGTTGCGGGTGGCAAACGCGACGGACAATCTCAGCGAATCGGACCTGTCGCATTTGTTCGAGCGTTTCTGGCGAAAAGACCCTGCCCGGTCATCGGGAACGCATTGCGGATTGGGGTTGGCGCTCGCGCGGGCGTTTGCGCGGGCGATGGAGTGCGACCTCAAGGCCTCATTGTCGTCGTTCACTCTAACGATGACGCTTGCTCGCGTCTCACAATCCTAGACTTCTTCTGGTGATGGGAACTGCCGCGCTTCGTGGTCGTAGGCGAACATTTTGCCGGACGCGGAAAATCTGAACGCGGTGGTGGTCGTGGCTCAACTTCGGGCACTGTCGGCGTCGCAGGCGCAACGGAGGCCGGTGTAGAGGATGTTGACGAGGGCGGGCGGGTTGGCCCGACGCATGGCGCAGCGAAATTCGAGCTTGTTGCGCCGCAGACACGCGCCGCCGCGCGCGACGCGACCGACGCCGCGGGTCGGTAATCGCAGGTCGCCGGCAGCGTAGCGTTGGTACACGTCGGGCTGATACCAGTCGGCGCACCATTCTTCGACGTTGCCGGCCATTTGGTAGAGACCGTAGGGCGAGCAGCCTTCCGGCAAGGCATCCACGGGCGCGGTGGTTTCGTGGCGCGGCCGGTTGTTCCACCAGCGCAACACATCGGGACGCCAGTCGTTGCCCCACGGAAAGAGCCGGCCATCCGTGCCGCGCGCAGCTTTCTCCCATTCGATCTCGGTCGGCAATCGCAGTCCCGCCCATTGGCAGTAGGCTTGTGCGCCAAACCAAGAGACGTTGACGACGGGATGCCGCTCGAAACCGGGAATGACCCGGTACGGTTCAACGAGGATGCGTTCGTTCCACGGCAGCCAGTATTCGAGTTGCGGCGGCGTGGGACGCACGTCGTTAAGAAACCGGGCAAACTGTTCGTTGGTCACGGCATAGACGCCGATGTAATAAGCTGGTGTCGTTGCTGTGAACTGCGGCGTTTCGTGGCGCAAGGCGAACTTTTCGCCGTCCTTGTCCATGCGCGTCGCCGCCACGATGTCCTCGGGTGTCGATCCCATCGTGAACGCGCCCATCGGGATCAAACGCATCACTGAGCCATCGCGCGGGTTGGTCCAGTGGTCAGCTTCTATGGGATTGTCAGTCATACTGCGTTTTGCAGGCAATATGTGGCCAGTGTCCTCCAACCGTCAAGCCACCGGCAGGCAGCGGCGGATGGACGGAAGAGCGACGAGGCTGCGCAAGGGCGTCCGATGCCTAGTAGTACTAGGCATCATGGCTGGGCGGAGAGAATCGGGAAGCGGCGTGCGGAGAATGAGGAACGCGGACGTGGCTGGCGTAATCCATCGGCCTCGGGGCGGAGTGATGGCAACGAGAGGCTTGCTTGCCGGTCGGCGTAGGCGTACAAATCGTGCCGTTGAAAGGAAGTCGTATCGAACTGAACTAATAACCCAAAACCATTTTTACGGCTTCGGCTGCTGTCCACTGCGAAACTGAGAATTTCCACGTACCGGACAACGCTGGAAGCACGCCCCACCCGGGGCGTGCCGAAAGTGCTCCGGTAAAGGCATCTCAGTGCCTGCAGTGGGGCGCAAGTAAGTGCGCCCCTTTTGTTTGGACGCGGCAGAATCACTGCGGCGAGGGAAGGAAAGGTAAACGTGAAACAATTTCTGGCGCTAATTTGCAGTTGGTCTTTTGGTGTGGCAGTGCTGGCTGCCGCCAGTCCGGGTTTGGAGCCGGAGATTTTTCTTTCCGATGGGCGGCAGGTTGTTTGGATTGAACTGCCAACAAACGCGAGCCCACGGGCACTAAAAGTTCAAGTTGAGCAACGAGGCGGTCAGGTTCTCAGTCTAGCACCCGAAGGCCGTATGGTTGTTGCGTTAGCCAAAACGGATGTTGCTTCCTTCAGCAAGGGCTTGAAGCTTACCCCAGCGCATGTTGCCTCAGCGTTGGCACTAATCGGTGGCGGACTTAAGGATCCCGGTCTAGGAGACAGACCGCCTACCCCGAAGGAAAAACGCCACATTGATCGAAACGTTGTTCCCGTCCAAACGATTAGATCATCCCCACTTTCTGTGCAACGTGCGGAATTGGAAGGGGCAGCAAGCTCGCCTTCTGCGGTAGATAATTCGCTGTCGATGTATTTTCCACCCATCGGCGACCAAGGCGGACAAGGCTCATGCACTGCTTGGGCGGCTTGCTATTACTACAACACCTACACCCAAGCGCGTGATGAAAATATTGACGTTTCCGGTGGCAGTACCGACAACATCAACAGTCCGGCGTTCATGTACCCGTTGGTCAACGGCGGGGTGGATAAAGGCGCTAATACTGAATACGTTGTCCAGCGGCTCAGTTCTGTCGGGTGCTGTAGTTGTACATTGAAACCTTATTCGGACACCGACTATACGAGCTGGCCAACTGAGGCGGCGTGGGTGAACGCCCTCAACAGGCGTACCACGACTTCGCACAGAATCGGGTCGGACTCTGGCGCGACAGATAGCGATGTTGACGCGATCAAGCAGCACTTGGCAAACGGCAACGTTCTGGTGACCCGGGACGGATGTGTATTCCAACTGGCATCCTACATTCATGGATAATCAGAGTCGCGGCATTCAGAACGGCGTTTTATTCTCTCACAGCGGCCAGACGTACAAAGGTAGCCACGCGATGACCATTGTCGGCTACGACGATAACCGGGCCTATATTTCCGGCACTGTGACAAATCATGGTGCGTTCTTGGTGGCAAACCAGTGGGGACAGTCGTGGGGCACATACAACAGTTCCGGCACCGGTACGCGTGGTTTCATGTGGGTCGCTTATGACTACTTCAAAGCCAACAACGGCGCTTTCGGAATCGCTTTCTACAATGACGACCGTCCCCGCTACCGGCCGAAGCTTTACGCAATTGCCGGTTTAACCCATGCGCAACGCGGTAGGGTGAGCTTTGATGGCGGGGTTCGGTCAGCTGGCAGTCAGGTCTGGGAGTGCCACTATCCCGACGACTATCCAATTGATCAAGACGGCGGAAACTCATTCGCACTCTCTGACAGCCGGCGAATTGCGGTTGATCTGACCGACGGCATTCCCTTTATCTCTGATTATGGAAACATCCAACTATTTGCGAAGTGCATGGTTTCGTCGTCCGCGACAACGACAGGGATAATCACAAGCGCGGACTTCTACCACGACTTTGACGGCGACGGCACTTTCCAGCACTTGACCTCATCTACCCCGCCGGTCACCGTGAATCCGGGACAAACCGGTTACGCAACGGTTAGTTTTGCTGTAACAGCTAATCGTGCCCCCGTCTTGTCTAATGCTCGCGTAACGCCGGCTTCTGGTGCAACTGCAACGACATTTGAGTTCCTTGTGGACTACTACGACCCGGACGGAAATCCGCCATACTCTGGTTTTCCGAAAGTTTATCTCTCAAATGGCGCAAACGCTCAGATGACACTGAAAAGCGGCTCGGCGGCAAACGGCACGTATCATTACTCGACAACACTTTCAGCCGGTTCGTACACCTACTTTTTCTCGGCGGCGGATACGCTCGGTGGTTCAATGCAAACGGGCTGGTACAGCGGCCCATCCGTTTATTCCACCGGCAACGCCACGATTGACATTGTGATTCAGTGCACGCGGATTTCATCCGATCTCCACTTGAAGTATTCGACGACAAGCTCATCCGGGCCGTGGACGGATATTCCGATTACGAAGGCAATCCTTGATCCGCTGGTTGTTCCGGCACAATCAACCGTCTATTTCCAAGCCAGCGTTGCGAGCGCCAACTACGAATACCGGGGATGGGAAGGGCGTGAGAATGGTGTCCTCTTTGGTGGTTCTAGCGCTTCGGCGTGGTCGGTGACCCTTGGATCGTCCACAACAGAAATAGGAATCAACGTTTTCTATGGCTACACGCCGCAGTACTACAGCATCGCTGGAACGGTCACGCTGAACGGTGGCGGCACAGTATCGGGCGGCGTTGATCTCATTCTGTCGAGTTCCGAGCAAACCATCACTAACCATACGGATAACGGAAGCTGGTCATTCTCCAGCATTCTCGGCGGCGTTTCTGTTACGGTCACGCCGCAGGCCAACGGCTACACGTTCAGCCCGGCCTCGCTGGTTTTTAACAACCTCAGCGCAAACAAGACTGGCCAAGCAATCACGGCGTACTCGTCTGACGACTACGTGCCGACAACGCAGTTCACAACGCTGCCCCCAAATGTTACCACAAATGCAGCGGTGGCTTTTGCGTGGTCCGGTCAAGACAACGTGAGTTTGCCGGCTAACCTCGTCTATCAGTATAAACTCGATTGCGTTAACGCAGACTGGTCGGCATTTGCATCTGCAACGTCGGCGAACTACAGCCTTTCCAACGGTTGCTACACGTTTTGGTTGCGTGCTAAAGACCAAGCCGGAAATACGAATCAAGCGCCCAGCAGTTACACGTTCGTCGTGAACGCCGCGCCGAAAGTTCTGGCAGCCGTGCGAAATGCTCGCAGCGTGTGGGCGAGTCGTGTCACCGTGCAGATGCCAAATGGCGCACCGAATCCATCAAACAAACTCATTCTCTTGCCGCAACACTCCGGCATGACAGACTCCGATCTTGTTCCGGTTAGAATCCACCGTGCCGACCAAGTAACGCCGAGCGGCGCAAACGCGATCATCGCATCGCAAGTGGGTTTGCCGGCAAGCATCACCAAGACAAACATCGGCTGGCTTGTGACGTTGCCGGACAGTCTGTCCGCAGGCCAGACGGCCAGTTATGATGTCGTGTGGGGCAAGGCCGAGTATTTCGGTTGGAGAGAGAACGTGAACATTCCACGCAATCTGCCCAACGGTGGGCAGGTCGTTTCCTCATTCCTTAACGATGATTACCGGTTATGGCGACTCGCGGTGAAAAACATTCAGTACGGTGGCAACATCGGGGAATGCAAGTCATGGGTCTTTATGAATGTTTCGGACGGTGGCGGCACGGTTGTCCCCGAAACAATCGCCCGCCATCAGTATGGGCAACCATTCAATGGCTCGTTGGGGTACAACCTCACCTGGAATTACGGCCAGATTATAAAGACGGACGCTCGCTTGTGCCTCTATTGGTTGGACAACAAAGATGCTTGGGATGGCAGCAAGAATTACTACTACAAGCGTTTTGGGGGACAGTTCTTCGACCTCGGCGGCGCGGCGAAGAATACGTACGACAGTACGTATGTGGACAGAAACTACATCTCACTTCCATCAACAGCTATTCGCAACCGTGTCTGGCTGATGGGCGAAAGAAATGGGGTTCATTCGAGCGACCCGGTTTACGCATGGTTTCAGGTTCTTGATTCGTACGGCAATGAATTCCTGCCCAGCACGGATATTGACTCAATTCAGAACAGCAACTTTGCGGACATTTTCTCGCCACAATGCGCGCAACTCGGAACAAACACACTTCTTCTGTGGCAGCGGTACTATGACACGTCGCTGGGTCGCGGTCGCGAACAGATGTCCTACCAAGTGCGAAACGATTCGGGACAGCTTGTGAAATCAACGTCTTCTTTTACGCCTCTCTTGGATGACAGCCAAAACAAGACTGACACATATGAACCGTACACCATCTTAACCGACAATGACGGTAAAGTGTGGATTTCATATTTCCACCACCGCACAAGCCAAACTGATGAGCAACTGTACATCATTATCGGCACTGACGGTAACGTGTGGAAAGGACCGGTCCAGACTTCATCCGCCCGATATTTCAATTTCTGCGACAAAGACGGATTGATTTGGACGACGGAAAACGGGCAGTTGTTCGCATTGAATTCGAACGACACCACGAATGTCCCATCACGAACGCAGACATGGATTCCGAACCAGAAATGCGGCGCTATTTCGGCTTCGGTGAATGCCGATGGCTACCGGCTATACGACCGCTGGTCGCCACAAGTCGCGGAAGTGGACGTTCCTCTTGCTGCGACGCCGACGAGCATGGAAGTCTATGATCTCAACCTCTGGAGCAACGATCTTCACACCGCCAACTTCACCGTTCAAAATGGTTCAACGACTGTTTGGAGTCAGAGCGGACAGTTCACCGGGGATGTCGCTGTAGCGGTTGTCGGCAAGTTCAACGAAGGCCAGAACATCCTGACACTCACGCAAAATGATTTCCTCGGCGGTCAAGTTCTCATCACATTCCCCTACGCGTTCAACCATGTCATCACTGCTGCGGGCGACGCGAATGTGGCAGTCGCACCGGCGGGCAATGTCGTTGTCACGAACGGCGCGAACGCGCCCTTCAACTTTACTCCGGCTCAGTACTACCACATCGCCAATGTTGAGGTTGATGCCGCATCTGTCGGCACGAATAGCTCCTACACGCTCCTAAACGTGACTCAAGACCACACGTTGCAGGTGTACTCTGCCGCAAATGTGGCGACGAATAATGTTCCTCACTGGTGGCTCGCCTCCTACGGATGGACGAATAACTTCGATCAGGTTGCGCTGAGTGATCCAGATGGTGACGGCATGACGGTATGGCAGGAGTATCACGCCGGCACTGATCCCACAAACGCCGCAAGCAAATTTGGGATGAACACGGCACAAGCAGTACCGGGCGGGTTTGTGATCACATGGAGCACCGTCCCCGGTAAGACCTACAAGGTGCTCTACGCAGATTCGCCGGGCGGTCCGTGGCAGGAAGACTTGCCGAGTTCGCAGGTCACGGCAGGCCCCGGCGAGACAGGCATGTCCTACACGGACACGACTGTAGGCGCGGCAGGTAAACGGTTCTACCGGGTACGGGTGGTTGTGCCGTAACGAGCCGGTCGCGGCAAGAATGCCGCTCCCACAATGACGGCGGATGCAGGCGAGGATGGCTGCGCTACCGAAGAGAGGAACGCGAACGGGATCGGTAACTATTGGTAGGGCTGGACCGCCGGGCCAGCCGTATCCGAACAACGACTCGGCGCGCCCGGCGGTCGCGCCCCGGTAATCAAATATGTTGTCGTGCCACGGGTCGTGGCGGGGATTGGGTGCGTTGACGGATTTGATCGGCGGCGGATTGCGCGTGCAGAGCGGCGGCGGTCGGTAGTCCGGTTGTTTCGTCGGTTTCAACTCCCAAGCGGACAAGTGCCGGCAAGGCGCTCGGGTCGCCGATCTGACTCAAGGCTTGCACGGCTTCGCAGCGGACTCGCTCTTCGGGATCGTGCAACGCCGCGATCAGGGCGGCGACGGCGGAGTCGCCGCCGAGGTTTCCCAACGCACAGGCGGCTTCCCAGCGCACTCGCTGTTCCACGTCGCGGAGCGCGGCGATCAGCGGTTCGACCGCGCGCGGGTCGCCGAGCTTGCCCAGCGCGCGCACCGCTTCCCAACGGACTTGGGCTTCGCGGTCGGCGAGGGCGGTCAGCAGCGGTTCGAGAGCGCGAATGTCGCCGAGACTGCCGAGGGCGCGAGCAGCTTCCCATCGCACCCATTGATCGGAGTCACGCATGGCGACGACGAGGGCTTCGACGGCGCGCGGGTCGCCGATGTTTCCCAAGGCGTGCGCCACTTCCCAGCGCACCCAGACATCCGGGTCGTTGAGTGCCGCGATCAGTGGTTCGACCGCGCGCGGGTCGGCGGTGGTTGCCAATGTTTTGGCGGCGTGCCAGCGAACTGTCCAATCCGATGAGAACAATTCTTCGCAATACACTTCAACGGCATCGCGTGAGGTGGGGTTCATTGCGGAAGCGGCGCGAGATGTTGCCGGAGCGTTTGGAGGTCGGCGAGCGCGGCTTCGAGTCGAGCGAGTTCGGGGGCGACACTGGCGGAATCCTCGGTGCGGCGTCGCCGGGCGGTCTCGATGGCGGTGCGGGTGGTGTGGATGGTTTGTTCGATGGCGGCGGTGAGCCGGTCGCGGAAGGTCTGGATGCTGGCGTGGAGGTTGTCGGTAATGCTGGAGCGCAGGTCGCCCACGTTGCGGGTGGCAAGGTATTCGACGTATTCCGTGAGCCGGTGACGGATGCGGGCGTGGCGGAGGCGTTGGGGAAGCAGCCGGTCAATCCAACTCGGCGGGATTGAGGCGCTGCCGGCAAACACCCAGCGGTGCGTTCGCCAATACGGACGGTCCGCCGTGGTCAACGCGATTTCCTTCGGAGCGGCGTCGCAGCGCAGGTCGAACAACTGGCTGACGATGCGTTGGACGGTGGCGATGAGTTCTTCGGCGCGGCGGCGATGCGGTTGCAACGCCGCGCGCAGTTCGGCGTCGCAGGCTTGATGTGCCGCGCCGAACTCGCGTTCGAAGAAACTGGGAATGGCGGCGGCCAGCGCGGCGCGGGCGGATTCTTCCGTCCAATGGGCGTTGTCGCGTTCCTGCGATTCTTGCACGACGCGTTGGAGAAAGTGCAGACATTTCGGCAGCAACGGCGCGGCGCGTTGGGCAACGGCCTCGGCGAGGCGTTCCTCGTCGCGGGCCAGCCGGGCCAGCAGCACAATGCGTTGCTCTTCGATCTCGACCAGCCGGTCGGCGAACTGCTGGATACGGGCGTCGAGGTCGGCCAACGGCAGTTGCAGCGAGCGTCGGGTGAGTTCGAGCCGGTGCGAGACATCGGCAAGCAGGTCGGCAGCCTGTCGGGCAAGCGCGCGCTGGAGCACATCGGTTTTTTCGGTGAGCAGAAACTCGACGATGCGTTGTTCCACGTCGTTCATGCCGCTTTGTTCCCACGCGGCGGCATCGGTTTTTTGCCGGGCAGCCAGACCTTGCCGGGCTGAGACGCAGAAAATCGGCGGCACGTCGGCGAACCCCGCTTGCTCGTGCAACACGCGCTGCAGAAACGCCACGGCGGTGCGACGCTCGTCGGGATCGAGGTAGTCGGCCTTGTTCAGCACGAAAAACAGGCGAGCCAGTTTGCCGCGCACGAGTTTGAGGAACTCGACTTCGACCTCCGTGATCGGCGGATCGGCGGACACGACGAAGATGGCGGCATCGCATTGTGGCAGAAAGTTCAGCGTCGCTTCGGTGTTGTGACGGAATGTCGAGCCGATGCCGGGCGTGTCAATCAACACCAGACCCTGCTGCAACACGGCGGCCGGGCAGGTGACCTCGACCTGTTCGACGCCGAGACGGTTGCGCGGGTTGGCTTCCTCGGTCACAAACTGGCGGAGAAATTCGCCCAACGCTTCGGCGTCCGCCCCAGCAAATCGGGCGTCGGGTTTGTCGTTCTCGAACACCACCCGCGCCGTCAACCCGTCGCCGCCATGCAGGAAGGTCGGAATCGAAGTCAGCGGCACAATGGCCGACGGCAGGACCGGCGCGCCGAGCAGCGCGTTGATCAATGTGCTCTTGCCGCGTTTGAACTGGCCGAGCACGGCGAGATGACACCGTTCCGCGCGCAACCGCTCCTGCAAACCGATCAGGCGTTCCCGGTCCGCGTCGAACTCCGTGCCGAGCGCGGCGACGAGGTCGGCGGCGGTGCGCAGCCATTCGGGGAGCGAGATGGCGCGGGGGGGCGGTGATGACGCCGGTACGACTGTCTCCTGTTGACGAACCTGCATGTGCTGATGCTCCTGAATTACGTTGTTGCGTTTCTTCAGGAGTCATCAGCCAACCGGCGCTTGCGGTGGACTCCATCACCTTCTGGAGCAAAACCTCGCTCCAAGACGATGTCAATCCATACATCCACCGGCCAACCGTGTCAACGGCAGCGAGGTTGACTTCGTGGTTGGACACTGGCAATTTGATGGCGTAAGCCGTGGCGATGGAGTTCGCCGAATGTCGCGCTACCGACGACTGATGACTCCTACTGAAACAAACTGTTTCGGTAGGAGATTTTTATGAGTCAAAAATCGGGACCGACGACGAACCGCTGGCCGTTGAACGAATCGCAGCGCCGGGTGCTGGCGATCACGCTGGCCGGTATCGAACGCGATTTGCGACAGGTGACCGATGGTCTGGAGCGTCCGCCCGCCGATAGTCGGTTGCTCCGACACGTTGACCCCTTGTTGACGGATGCCGATGCGACACGTCAAAAGGTGGCGGAAATCCGTCAGAGCATTGAACAACTCGCCCACGACCTCGATCTGCCCGCCCAGGAAGAATCACTCACCCAATCCCTGGTCGCGTCGTTGTTGCTCGACCAGGTGGGTGTGGAAGAGGTTGAGCCGTGCCGGCTGCGCGGTTACGGCGAGGTGAACGCAGCTACGGCGGCTTATCTGGAGGATCGGCTGCCTCGGTTGCGGAGTTTGTTGCAACAGCTCCAGGCGCTTTTGAACAATGGCCCCGGCCGCGTGAGGCGTTCGCATGAACCTGATCGGACGTGAGAAAGAAATGGCCGTGGTGCGGGAGCATGTGTGCGCGGGCAGGAATCTGGTCGTGTGCG
>Ga0078972_1011913_pt1 | contig 15277 bp, 12 predicted proteins | sample YelNatPaOPGAMG01_FD_67568 | JGI IMG/M metagenome (GOLD analysis project Ga0078972, IMG submission 67568) | Hot spring thermophilic microbial communities from Obsidian Pool, Yellowstone National Park, USA - OP-RAMG-01 (SPADES assembly) (version 2) | ecosystem: Environmental > Aquatic > Thermal... | reverse complement strand
ACCGAGTACGTGTACAAGTGCATTAAAGCCAATGGGTCTTATGAAGGTTATCCTCTGGGCACCTCCATGTCCCGGGTTCTAATAGCTTCTAAGGTAGTGGAAACAGCCTTGGAAAGGGGAGCTGAAGCGGTGGCCCATGGATGCACGGGAAAGGGGAACGATCAGTATAGGATGGAGGTTACATTCAAGTATTATTCTCCAGACGTAAAAATCATCGCTCCAGTCAGAGAGTTAAACCTCATACGATCCCAGGAGGAGGAGATTCTAAGGAAACATGGAATCGACCCTGAAAAAAGAGTGGGGAAGATAGGTGGGGACGTAAATATTTGGTCCCACTCCATAGGCAGCGGCCAATTAGAGGACCTTTCAACCCAAGTAACCTCAGATTATCTTTGGGCCACATCGATCGAGGAAGCGGATGAAAACGGCGTAGAGGTCACCGTCGAATTCGAGGAGGGAGTTCCAACAGCCGTAGACGGTGTAACGGACCCTGTTTCCATGCTTACCTACCTTAACGAGCTAGGTGGCAGAAACGGAGTGGGGCGCATAGATATCTTGGAGGATGGAATCATAGGGTTAAAGTCGAGAGAAATATATGAAGCCCCAGCCGCCGTAATACTCTTAAAACTTCACGCTGACCTAGAGCACTTAGTATTAACAAAGGAGCAGTTAAGGTTGAAGTTTGAAGTTGACAGGCTTTGGGCTGACATGGTATACCATGGAATGTGGCTACATCCCTTAAAAAGAGATTTGGACGCTTTCATCGACTCAACCCAACGGTATGTCAACGGAAAGTACAAGGTTAGGCTGTTTAAAGGAAACATCTTAATACTCGAAAGGGACTCCAAAGACAGCCTATTCGCCCCCGAGTTGAGGTCCATTAAAAAATCAGGCTTCGACCAAAGGGACGCCACAGGCGCGGTGAGCGTTTACACGCTTCCATATCGGCTACTCAGGATGAAAGGCAGGTGACCTCGAAAATCAAAGCGTTCAAACGTGGTAAGCGGTGAGTTGATGGGGAGCGGATATGATTTAAGAACCTTCATGAATGGTTTAACCACGGTAAAGCCCTAAGCGCCTTGCTTCGATGTGACTTAAAGATGCACATCGCCGTCGTAGGGACAGGTAGAGTCGGGAGACCTACAGCCAACGCCCTTTTAACTGAGGGATTGGCGTCGGAGCTCACTGTGTGCGATATAAAGAAGGACCTCGCCGAATCCTTCGCCGAGGAGTTAAAGCACGTGGCGGCTAGTCAAAGGTTCGACGTGAAGGTAAACGTTTGCGGCGACGCGGAAAACATTTCTGGAGCGGATTTGATAATCATCTCAGCCGGATATCCTAGAACCCCGGGGTCAAACATCAGCCGGAGAATGTTGTCGGAAAAAAACGCTGAGATTGTTAAGGAGGTTTCCGAGAAAACAATGGAGAAAAACCCCGACGCGAAATACGTTGTAGTCACTAACCCCGTCGACGCCATGGCCATGATTTGTAAGCGCTATACGGGACGCCCCTTCGTTTTAAGCACAGGAACCCACCTAGAATCCTTAAGGTTTAGGGCTCGGTTAGCCGAGTCGCTGTCAGTTCCAGTGTCCAAGGTGCAGGGCTGGGTGCTGGGTGAGCATGGGGAAAACGCGTTTATAGCCTGGTCTTCTGTGAAGATCGATGGGTTGAGCCTCGAGGAACGTTTAGAGGAAGTTGATGAAACCCTTAAGAGTGAAGTTCTCTCATACATACTGAGCGTTTCAAGGAGGATTATCGATGGACTCGGCGCGACGGAGTTCGGTCCAGCCGCTTCGTTTAGGGATATCGTAAGGGCGATTGTTAGAAACACTAATGAAGTGATGCCGGTTGCGTCGCCAATACGTTTCGAAGGAATTGGAGAGCCGGTTTTCGTCAGCGCCCCTACGAGGCTGGGCTCATCCATCGGCCCAGTGCTAATTAACCGGCTTTCAGCGGATGAGAAGCTTCGCTTAAAGTCAGCTGCTGAATCAGTTTATCAAACATATCTTACAGCGTTGAAGTCGCTGGAGGTTCGGTGAACCATCACCCCGCCTCCTCCTTTAACGATACGTTTAGGCTTTCCAGCTTTGACTTGGCCTTCTCAAGCCTACTCCTCAACTCTTCGTGAATGCTAAGATACGCGGTCTTCTCGATTTTACCTATCCGATACTGAACCCTAAGGTTTCTGATGCTGGTGTAAACGGCTTCAACCTCAGCCTCAGCTTTATCCATTAGGTTTAAGATTTCACCGTATCTGGGGTTGAGGCTGGCTAAACTCGATTTAAGAGGCTTCAATAACCGATTAATGGCGGCCAGCCTCGTCTCGACGCCGCGCCGCCTCCTACGGTAATCGTTTTTGGAAATCGCCTTCTTAGCCAGTTTTTCATCCAAATCTTCAAGGGTGTTCCTTAACCCTATTTTCTCATCGATCAGCTCCGTGACCCTTCGAATCTGATCCGCGGGAACGGTTACGCCTTCCTCCACAACCTCCCTTTTCACCGTCTTCAAGGACGCGTATAAAGCGCAGAAGGCGGCTTCAACCATGGCTACTATTCCGATGGGTCTAACAGCCGCCCAGAAGCCGTCGTATTTAAACCCGACTTGTAGGGATAGGTCGTCAAGGGGCGTTACATCGCCGACATCGTACAGGTACCTTACTTCGTAAAGCTTGTCGGATAACGTGTCCGGAGGCTTGGAAACCTCGTTTACGCTTAAACTTTTGGGAAACGTTATTTCAGTGGTTAAATGATAGATGATGAATGGTTGAGGGGTTATAAGTGTTAGGTTCAGCTCATACTGGCCAAGCGTTCCTCGCCTAGATAAATGGGAGTTTGAGAGGTCGTATTTAAGAGTAAACGTGAAGCTTTCATTGGCCTTAATAGTTCCATATCTCGGGGAAACCGTTACTCTATCTCCTTTCTGGGGTTCATCCCAGATCGGGCCCAGTTTGTCATAGGCCATTACGTTACTTGAATTCTTAGGCAGGAGGATTTCGATTTGAGAGGTGCTGGTTGAGAGGTTGGTTACGCTGTACGAGTCCTCAACGCTGATTCCTCCAAGCGGCTTGAATGTGACTTTTCTCTCCGCCCAATGCACCTTGAAAAGCTGTACGGTGATGGATTGGAAAGTAAAGTTGAGGGGTTTCCAGGTGAATGGTTGAAGGGGTTTAAAAACCGCGTTGAGGGCCGGTAAACCGTTAAAACTTGTTTTGGCGAAGCTATAGTTTTCAGGGATATTCACCGTTGAATCCCTAGGCAACACAACGGTTACGTTGCACAGCTCGGCTTTTTCATCTAGAAGTGGCGTCTCTGTGAAGTTGAAGCTAAACCTTCCCATTTGATAGGAAACCAAATCCGAATACACGGTGGCGACGTTGAAGCGATGGGTCTCCCCCACCTCTTTTTCGAGCTTGAACTCAACCCATAGCACACCGCTGGTTGAATCGAGAATCCTCGTGGTTGGTAGAGGGGAACCTGACTCGTCCTTAGCTTGAGCATACCTTAGAAAGGAGGCGAACTCCGCTGGGACGCCTAATCTGAACCTTGTTGAACCAGCTTCATGCGTATCGGTCAGCGTGATGGTGTCGTTGACCACGGTAACCCCCCAGTCGGTGATGTACACCGTCCTTTGAACGTTGACTCCTCGAGGCTGAATCTCCATAGCTGAGACGTAGGCCTGTGTAACCACGAGGAAAGCCACGATGATGACGCAGAAAGCGATGATCGTAAAGTTAACCTTCGCCACTTTAATCGCCCCTAGGTTATATGCTTCATCTCCAATCATCAGGGACATTACTAAGCTTTTTGGCTGGAACACCTACATAGATGGTTCTGGGAGGAACATCCTCCAGAACCAGGGAGCCAGCCCCTATCACCGCTCCTTCGCCAACCGTTATCCTAGGCATTAAAATGGCCCCCCCACCTATGCTCGCGCCGTTCTTCACGTTGGGGCCCTTTAACTCATAGGGCTTTCTTGCCATGTATTTGTCGTTTAAAAGCTTTGAGTAGGGTCCTAAAAACACGCCATCTCCCACCGTGGAGAAGGCGCTTACGTAGACGCCTGTTTGCATTCTAACCTCTCGGCCAATCTCCGAGTATCCATCTATGACTGAGCCTGTGCCGATCAACGTTTTGGACCCTACTCTACATCCTTCCCTGATCAGCACGTTATGGCCCAGCTCAACTTCGTCTCCTAACGTCACGTCAGAGTATACTACGGATCCGCTTCTGATCACGCACCTCGACCCCAGTATGGTTGGTTTATCGGTCGGCTTATCGGCTTTAAGGATGCTTCTAGGTGGATGCCCTATGACGCAGTGAGAGCCTATGAAGCAACCCTCGTTTATAACGGCGTTTCCGTATATGACTGTGTGGCAGCAAATCCTGACATGACCCATGATTTTCGCGTGAGAGTGTATGTAGGTTGCCCCCTCTATTATACATGAGTCCCCGAGGATTGCTTCAGGACCAATGCTGGCGGAGGGGTCGATGGAGGCTCTGCTCAATTTTCTATCGGCCTAACCCTTCTTTTCAGGCAAGGTTACCCCGCATTTAAAGCAGAACTTGGAGGCTGCTGGATTCTTGCTTTTACAGTTGGGGCAAACGACCTCTGAGACGGTGATGATTTCTAAATCGTTAATAGACTTAATCAATACTACGTCCCCTATCTTAGTTATTTTATCGAATGGTAGAAATCCCTCTCTTAGGGCGCCTTTTTCAGGGGGAAGCTCCACTACTAACGCGGCTTTTCCATCCGACGTGTACGCTAGATCCTTTATTACGCCAACCTTCTTCGCCTCTGACTCTATTAGATCCTTGCCTGTGATTTCATCTCTTCGATGATATTTTGTCAAGCCTCTTCATCCTCAACCATTCCTAATCTCATTTGATGCTATTTAAATTTGCCATGAACCCTTGAAACTTTAACGTAGAGTAAAGGAGATTAATAGGTTTTCACCTTTTCAATGCTCGCTCACACGTGATAATGGTGTAGAAAATGACCATGAACAAGTATCATCCATACATTCCCAACAGTGAAGAAGAGGTTGAAGCCGTCCTTCTAAGGTCGCTGGGGTTAACGGAGGTTGGGGAATTGTTCAGGGATGTCCCCAGCTCCGTGAGGCTTAAAAGGCCTCTTAAAATTCCAGAGTCTAGCTCGGAGCTTGAAGTTGAACGGAGAATTGAGGAGGTTTTAAATGAGAACCTGTCCATCAAGGATTTGCCGGTTTTCCTAGGAGGAGGGTTTTGGCCCCACTATGTTCCGGCGGCTGTTGAGGAGGTTATCAACAGGTCTGAGTTTCTAACCTCCTACACACCCTACCAGCCGGAAATCTCCCAGGGAGTTTTGCAAGCGTTATTCGAGTTTCAAAGCATGGTTGCCCAGCTTACTGGCATGAAATATTCAAACTGTTCGATGTACGATTTCTCCTCGGCTTTAGGTGAAGCCGCGCGAATGGCCGCCAGGGTTACGGGGAGGTTGAAAATTCTAATACCTGAATTCATTTCCCCATTAAGGGAAAGGGTCCTCAAAACCTACATTGAACCCGCTGGAATGCGGGTTGTCAAGTATCCTCAAGAAAACTCGACCGGTCAAATCGATGTAGAAGCTTTGGAAAAGCTTTGCGACGATAAGGTCGCGGCTGTTTACCTTGAGAACCCGTCTTATTTAGGATTCGTCGAGGAGGGGGTTGAACCTGTCGAGGAAACCACGCACTCCGTCGGCGCGACGCTGATCGTAGGGGTGGATCCGCTGAGCCTTGGAATACTGAGGCCGCCAGGCGACTACGGAGCGGACATCGTGGTGGCTGAAGGCCAGCCGTTGGGCCTTGGATTAAACTATGGAGGGCCAGGCCTAGGCGTCATGGCGTGTAGAGACCCCTCGCTTTTAAGGCAGATGCCGGGGAGAATCGTCGGCATGACCCAAACGGTTGAAGGAGACCGCCCAGCTTTCTGTTTAGCTTTACAAAGCCGAGAACAGCATATTAAACGTGAAAGGGCCACCTCCAACATATGCACCAACAACGCCCTTTACGCCATAGCGGCGGCGGTTTACCTATCCCTCCTAGGCTCTGATGGCCTAGCAGAGCTGGGTAAAACCATAGCCGCCAAATCCAGATACGCCATGGAAGGGGTAAGCTCGATTAGCAAAGTTGAAGTCCCGGTTTTCCAAGCTTTCCACTTTAAGGAATTTGTAGTTAGAATTCACGCTCCAATAAGAATTGAAGACGTGAACAAACGTCTGCTGAAACATGGCGTGTATGGAGGCCTACCCCTAAGGTCTGAGTTTCCCAACTTAGGGAACGCGGCTTTGCTCTGCGTCACTGAAGTTCATTCCAAAGAGGATATTGACAGGTTGGTGGATGCGATTCGACTGGAGGTTGGTTAAACATGGGATTTAACCAAGCCAGATGGGAGGAGCCCCTTCTCAACGCGATTTCAAAGGGAGTTGGAAAATGGGGTGGTCTCCCTAAACTCTCAGAGGAGGAGGTAAAATGCATGGAGAAAGTTGAGGCTTCTATACCGGAAGCGTTGAGGAGAAAGACCCCGCTGAAACTTCCCTCTTTACCAGAAGTAGAGGTGGTTAGACATTTCACAAGGCTGTCGGAAATGTGTTACGGCGTGGACTCTGGAATATACCCGTTGGGAAGTTGCACGATGAAGTACACGCCGAAGTTAACCAGTAGAATCGCTGGGCATTGGAAAGTCAAATATGTTCACCCTCGTGTGGAGTGTGATAAAGCTCAAGGATTGCTGAGAATCATGTATGAGCTCTCGGAATTTTTAGCTGAAATCGTGGGAATGGATAAGTTTTCCCTTCAACCCGCGGCTGGAGCTCAAGGAGAGCTGGCTGGAACCCTCATTATGAGGGCGTACCATCGCGAGAAAGGAGAATTGGAGAGGAGGAATGAAATAATAGTGCCGGATTCGGCGCATGGAACCAATCCGGCCAGCGCGTCCATGGCTGGGTTTAAGGTCGTTGTCGTGCCCTCCGGTGAAGATGGAACCATAGACGTCGAAGCCTTGAAATCCGCCGCGGGGAAAAATACGGCTGGTTTGATGATCACAAACCCAAACACCTTAGGGTTGTTTGAAAAAAACATCGTTGAAGTCGCGGCGATAATTCATGAAGCCGGAGGCCTACTCTACTATGATGGAGCAAACCTGAACGCCATAATGGGCGTCGCGAGGCCCGGTGACATGGGCTTCGACATAGCGCATGTAAACCTGCATAAAACCTTTTCCACACCCCACGGGGGTGGAGGCCCGGGAAGCGGCCCGGTGGGCGTTAAGGCCTTTCTCAAAAAGTTTCTACCAGTTCCAACGGTTGAGTTCGATGGAAAACAATTCTACCTGGACTACGATAGACCCAGTAGCATAGGGTCTTTGACGAACTTTTACGGTAACGTGGCTGTTCTAATCAGAGCCTACGCCTACATCCTGTTGATGGGACGCCAGGGCCTAAGAAGAGCGGCTGAAGTCGCGGTGTTAAACTCAAACTACGTGGCTAATGAGCTCTCGAAGTTAAAGGGATTCACATTATCCTACCCCGGACAACCTAGGAAACATGAATTCGTTTTGTCAGCGTTGCCCATGCTGAAAGACCAGGGGATTCGCGCCCTAGACGTTTCGAAAAGACTACTGGATTTAGGGGTTCACGCACCCACGCATTATTTTCCTTTAATCGTCCCAGAAGCCCTCATGGTGGAGCCCACTGAAACCGAATCCAAGCAGGAACTGGATAAACTCATTAAGGCGTTTAAGCTCATCAGCGAGGAGGCGTATAGCCAACCTGATGTTTTAAGGAAGGCCCCGATGAACACGACGGTTGGCAGAGTAGATGAAGTGAAGGCCTCACATCCGAAAACGATGAAGTTGACGTGGTGAGGTGAAGACTTTTAAAGGACTTTAAAGGAGAAAAGATAAAAGCAGGCCTAACGTTGATGATTCGATCAATAAAAGTGGAGGAGGGTTTACATTGAAGGTGAAGGTGAAATTTTTCGCGGCGTTAAGAGACCTAGCTGGCTTAAAGGAAGCCGACATAGAGTTGCCCGATGGGTCAACCGTAACCGACCTACTGCAAGAGCTTACAAACCGGTTTGGAGAGCCGTTTAAAAAATACGTATTCGACGAAAAGACAGGTAAGCCGAGGGGGTACCTACAGTTCCTACTGGATGGAAGAAACATATCGAATATGGATGGGTTTACCACTAGGCTGAAGGGAGGGGAAAGCTTCGCCATAATACCTCCTGTTGGAGGGGGATAAAGGAGCCTGAGATGACAAGGCCTCCAACCATATACCTTGAAAACTACGGATGCGCCTCAAACCTGTTCGACTACGAGATCATAAGGGGGATCCTGAAAAACATAGGTTACGCCTTCACTGACGACTTTTACAACGCCGACGCGTACATCATCAATAGCTGCGGGGTTAAAAAGCAAACTGAAGATAAAATCATCCATCGATTAAAACAAGTTAACTCGCTCGGAAAGCCCGTCATCGTCACCGGATGTCTACCCAAAATAGATTTAAACGCTATATTTAAAGCGGCCCCGGAGGCGCGGACACTTGACCCCACGTCACTTCATAAATTGCCTGAAGTTTTAGAGAGCGTGGTGGACGCGAAGCTCTCGGATCCAAAGCTTAGCCACCCAACCGTTAAACTATTGATGCCCAAGCTCAGATGTAATAGGCTTAGAGAAATCGTACAGATCTCTGAGGGATGCTTAGGTGAATGCACCTACTGTTGTGTTAGAAACGCTAGGGGGAGGTTAGTATCCTATCCACCTGAGCTGATAATTTCAACGGTTAGGAAAGCCGTTGAGGAGGGCGCGAAGGAAATATACTTGACGGCTCAAGACACAGGGTCTTATGGCCTTGACATTGGAGCAACCCTTCTCGAACTCTTGCAGCGCGTCGTAAACATTCATGGGGAGTTTAAGGTGCGTTTAGGGATGATGAACCCTGACCAAGCGTTAAAGATTTGCTCACCCCTCAGCCGCTTGTTGAATCATGATAAGATGTACAGGTTCCTACACGTTCCAGTTCAATCCGGCTCAGATAGGGTTCTTACACATATGAAGCGGCGGTACACCCGATCAGGGTTCCTCAAGCTCGTGGAGGCTGTTAGGGGAAAAGTGGGGGACGTTACCATCGCGACGGATGTAATAGTGGGTTACCCAACGGAGAGTGAAGATGATTTTCAGGAAACCATTAGCTTACTGGAGGAGGCAAAACCTCAAATCGTAAACGTTTCAAGGTATACTCCGAGGCCTCATACCCCAGCCGCGGAGCTACCACCACTCCCCTCCACAACGGTGACGGCCCGCTTGAAATCCATCTCAACCCTATGCCGGAGGATCACCCTCAATTGGAACAGCCTATCTCTCCACAAGAAATATCATGTGAGAATTCTAGATAAGAGTAGTAAGGGAAATTATGTGGGGCGGACACATAACTATCGACGTGTAATTATTCCTAACAGTCCTAGGAATCTGCTGGGAGAAAGTGTTTTAGTGAAAATAGAGGGCTTCACGGAGAGGTATCTCATAGGCTCCATCGCCGAGGACCCTCATAATTAACTTTTTCCACCGCTCCCTCGTTTGAAAACCCATCGGCACCGACGACGTCTCTAGAAGCCACTTACTCGACAAATCTTAACCCAACACACCAACCCACCTTATTTACGTGACTGTAAATAAGACTGGGCTCTTTGAACCTTTAAGTTGACAGGAAACAGACTTAACATACCGATAGGAAAGCGTTTTGAGAACCTGGGAATATATTAGGCGGCGTTAAACGTATTTTCCACGTAATACCAAACATTAAAGATTAAGCACAACGCCACATTACTCCATCACGCGTTGAAAGGGGTAAGCCACCTTCACAAACGAAGGAAGGAATGAACCGTTATCGAGGGGTAGAAGAGTGCTTTGAAACCTAGGTTGGTGAACGAGATCTTCGAGACTAGAGGGGCGTCGTTTCCAGAACGCTGTCTAGGAGACGAAGCCCCGCTTATGTTCAATGTTAGTTTTCTCAGCCGGACTCGAATAGGCAACCGGGAGTATTTAATCGCGGGTTTAAAAGAGCCGATGGAGGCGGCGAAGCCGTTAATAGGAACGCTATCTTCCATGGCACGGCTCTTTAAGGTTAAGGGAATCTTATTGGCCTCACCTGAAGCGTTATGGATGAGGGAAAAAATCGCCGCGCTCACGGACACGTTTTTAATGGAGCACTCTATCTCAGAAAACGGCGTGCTAGCCGCCGCCGTTCAAGGAGCCTCTTGCTCAAGGTTTAGGGCGGTGGAGGCGGTGAGGGCGGCTTTAAGGAAGCTAAGTTGGATGGGGATTCCAAGATACGGTGCGATAGTTGAGGCGTGTTGTTCCAGTTCGATTCAAGAATTAGAGATTCGCCGTATGGTCAAGGTGATGGAGGAGTTTTTAGGTCCTGAAAAGAAGCTTACCCTTTCCTTCAAGCTCGGCGGCGAGGCGAATTCCTTAACCGCAACTTTAATCAACATAGGCTTAAGCCTTAATGGCGTTGAAGAAAGTTTGGATTTAAACTTGTTTCAGTTGGAGCCTGAGGCTGGACGCGAACAGAAACTGTTTTTAGACTTACCTATTCCCACCATACCGGAGTAAATCCTTCTTAACCTTCAACAACATGTGAAGGATACTGGTTCGACCAGAAACCACCTCGGTCCTCCGCGACGCGATGGATTTTAAAACGTCCTCGACGGATGAATAGTCGACCTCGATCACCGTGTAAGCGTCTCCTATCGTCTGCGGCAGGTGGGAGTCGCTTCCCCCAACCATAGCTAAGCCGAAACGTTCAGCCACCTTTAAAATTTTTTTACGACGAAGTTGCATGGCGGACGCGTTAGCCACCTCAATGGCGTCCACGCACCCCCCAAATTTCACCGGATCTACGCTATGGGAGAACATATCGTAGGGATGGGGTATGACCGCCAACCCGCCTTGAGAGTGAATTAAATCAATCGTTTCCAAGGGGTCACGGTGTTTGGGCACTGGTTCCCGGATCCCTAATCCGATGATGTGGCCTTCTAGGGTGGATACCTCGATCCCAGGCAATATTAAACAGCCTTCTACCTCAACCCTGGAGTTTACATCATGGTCGGTGACCGCTATCCCATCTAACCCCTTGCTTCTTAGGATCCTAGGAATTTCTCTAGGCCTAGTGTAGCCGTCCTTAGAGTTCACGGTGTGAACGTGGAGGTCTATTTTAACCTTCAAGCTTTTTCCTCTTGGCTTCATCGACCTTAACCATCAATTCCTCCAGCTTGATCTTCTTAAAAATGGGTTGAACCGCCCCGATTCTATGGCCTTCCATCAACCTTAGCTCGCCGGCGTCATCCCACCGAGCCTCCTCCACGGGTTTAAGGTTCAATTGCTCACGAATGATATCCGCTGTTCTCGGCATGAAGGGCCAGAGCAAAATGGATATAGAGTGAATCAACTGGCCGCATAGATTTAACGTGGTTTCAGCCGACTGGGGATCGATTTTAAGCTTATGCCAAGGTTCATTAGCGCTTAAATACTGGTTTCCCTTCCTCGCCATTCCAATTATCTCGGAGACGGCGTCGCGGAGCCTCACCTTATCCATTAACCCACCAACTTTCCGCGGTGAATCCTCGATCAGCTTAATGATCTCCCTGTCTAACCCGCTGACCGGCCGTCTAGTCGGGATTTTGGAGTCAAACCTCGATTTGATAAAACTTAGCGTCCTGAACACGAAGTTTCCTAGGACATCGTTAAGGTCTATGTTAACTTTAGATTGAAAGTCTCTCCACGTAAAGTTGGCGTCTTTAGCCTCAGGCCTCAGGGCCATGAGAACGTACCTCCAATACTCTGCGTCGGCGATCTCTAAGGCTTCATCCACCCAAACCCCAATCCTTCTGCTCTTGGAGAACTTCTGCGATTCATATAATATGAACTCTGTTGAAGATACCTGCCATGGTAAGACGTAATCGTCGCCTGAAGCCATCAACAGGGCTGGGAAAATGATCGTATGAAACGGTATATTATCTTTACCGATAAAGTACACGGATTTTGTGTTTTTATCGAACCAGAACCGCTTCCATTCTTCAGGGGATCCCCCCCTCCTCGACCATTCCACGGTCGCTGACACATATCCTAACACGGCTTCCAACCACACGTATATCGTTTTTCCCTCCGCGCCGGGAAAGGGGGCTGGAATCCCCCATCGGTTGTCCCTGGTGGCCGCCCTGGGCTTTAGCCCATCTCTCAACCACCTGTAAGAAAAATTCCTAGCGTTTTCCGGCAACTGGGGGTTGCTGTTCAAGTAGTCTTCCAATCGATCGGCGAATTTAGGTAGGTTAAAGAACCAGTGTTTGCTTTTCCTCGCTGTGGGCTTTAAGCCGCAGAAAACGCAGTGGGGTTCGATGAGGTCGCTGGGCTCTAGGACGCTTCCGCATTGGTCACATTGATCCCCTTTCGCCGCCTCGAAGTGGCATTGGGGACATTCGCCTTCTATGAAGCGGTCGGGCAAGTATCTGCCGCATCGCTCACAGTATGGAAGCGTCACCTCCTGAGGGAAAACGTACCCATTGTCGTAGATCTTTTTAAATATGCTTTGGACCACTTCTATGTGAACTGGATTTTCGGTTCGAGTGTAATTATCGAATTTAACGTCGTATTTATCGAGAAGTGTTAATATGGCGTGATGGTACTTGTCGGTTATGGTTTTCGGGGATACCCCTCTCCTTATGGCCTCCAACTCTATTGGGGTTCCATGCTCATCTGAACCTGTAACCGATACCACTTGCTCCCCTTTAAGCTTCAGATACCTCGAGTAAACGTCAGCGGATAGGAGGTGTATGAATGTTCCCAAATGAGGAATTGTGTTAACATAAGGCCACGCTGAACATACAATCCATTTTCCCATTGTGAACGATTTAAAAGGAATTGAATGGTATATTAATGTTCTGCATAAAACTACGTTCATCTAACCGTTAATTAGACTGGGCATGGCGAAGCTTTGTCGATTGAGAACCCACGATTCGAAGGGAAGCTTCACCCCTCACGCCGCTTGTTTGACCGGGTTCCATTATACATCGAGCTCAATTATACATCGAGCTCATGTGAGAGGTTGACCCGCGGGGCTGTAGGGGTTACGGGGTGAGCCTGAACCTGTCTCTTGGGAACAGAACGCATTCTCTGATGTTTTTTATGTCGAGGATCGCCATTATGAACCTATCTAAACCCATTCCCCATCCGGCGTGAGGGGGCATTCCATAGTTGAAGGAGTCAAGGTAGAATTTGAATGAGGCGGGTTTAAGGTTTTGCTCCTTCAACCTTTCGATTAAAACCTCCTTGGAGTCAACTCTGGAGCCGCCTGAGGTGACTTCAATCCACTCGTACATTAGATCGAAGGCGTAGCATAGCTCCGGTTTCTCCGAGCAAGGCTTTATGTAAAATGGCCTTACCTTCGTAGGCCAATCCACTATGAAGTAGAATTCTTTTTTATGTTTTTTACCGAGTAATCGGTAGGATGAGGTGGTTAAGTCCTCTCCCCAACGGAGTTTTTCACCCGCTTCCTGCAACTCCTTTAAGATCTCATCATAGCTGTACCGCTTTAAAGGCAATTGTGGAGGCTGCAGGGTCACTCCTAGAATCTTCAATTCCCTGCTTCTTTCAGAGATTATCTTGGAAACCACGTATTCGATCAGTCGCTCCTGCACGTTCATTACCTCTTGGTAATCGGCGAAGGCCACTTCTATATCAAGGGATATGAACTCGTTTAGATGCCTTCTCGTATGGGTTTCCTCAGCCCTGAAATAGGGGCCTATCTCAAAGACCTTGTCGAAAACGGTTGTTAACTGCTCCTTGTAGAGCTCAGGGCTTTGAGCCAAGTAGGCTGGTTTGCCGAAGTAATCGATGGAAAAAAGCGCTGCGCCGCCTTCTGTAGCGGTTGAGATTATCCGTGGGGTATGAACCTCAATAAACCCCTCTTTGATAAGGTATTCTCTGCACGCGTTGGCGGCGGTGTGTTTAATCTTAAATATGGCGGAGGGTTCAGGCCTCCGCAGATCGAGGATTCTGGCGTCCAGCCTCGAATCCAAATCGGCGGGCGTTCTACCGGTCACGTCGATGGGCAACGGATAGCTCGCCGGCCCCATGACGCTAACCTCCTTAGGTAGGACTTCAACTCCTCCAGGCGCTTCATCGTTACGTTTAACCGTTCCTTTTACTCCGACGGCGCATTCCCTGCCCAGGGATTGAATTTTAACCCATGTTTCCGGGGGCACCCTTTTCTTCGAGGCTGTGATTTGAACCTTTCCCTCCCTATCTCTTAAAACGATAAATGTTATCCCGCCTAGGTCACGTTTCTCAGAGACCCACCCTAACAGGGTTACGTCTTGTCCCTCCATGTTGGGGGAAATCTCATGGGTGTAATGGCTCCTCTTCCATGAAGCTAAGGTACCCTCCGTCATCCTCTTCACCGAAGCGTTGGAAAGAATATTAATGGAGAGATAATTAATGTATGTGGCTATGTTTAACTTTGTCGGCGACGCTTAGAAACTCGACGTAAATTGAGGAGCGTTTCCCATCTTGTCTTCTGGTTCCTAGAAGTCTAGGCTGCGTGGACTCATAGTTGTTGGTTCAGAGCGGTTCGAATGTTAGCTTACGCTTCCTTTCTTAGAGGCCCATAAATTCCGTTTAAAGCGGGTTTAATGTTTTGTCCAGGGGTGAATTAAAGGGTTAACTGCGTAATCAATATATAGGGCTCCCAGCAATTCAAGTTACATTTAATATCCAGCTATTCAAGATGAGTGAATGTATGAAAGCGCCCATCGACGATGAGCTCGTATGGTGAAAACCATTCTCGACGCCTTCTGCGTGAAAAGCGGAATATTATGCAGGCAGTGTGAGGAGAAGGTTAGAAAGGGTCAGATCACCAAGTTGGATCTTGAAGTGATCAAGACGCTGGCTGAATTTGAAGGCAAATACCCAGTTTTAAAGGATGTGTTTTTCCACAAGGCGAAGGAAACAGGCGATACCCTCGCCATCTTAGTGAACAAGAAGGACATGGGTAAAATTTTAAGCTATGGTGGTAAGATAATTAGGGAGCTAAGCGACCGAACTGGTAAAAGGATCAAGATCCTAGGATACGGTAGCGATCCTCGGGAGCTTCTAGAAGAGTTGTTTAGCCCCTTTTCAATTCTAACCATAAACACCGTTTGGTTGCCCGATGGCACTACTGAAACAAAGGTAATTTTACAGGGAAGAAAGCCTAAAAG
>Ga0078972_1011910_pt1 | contig 15280 bp, 31 predicted proteins | sample YelNatPaOPGAMG01_FD_67568 | JGI IMG/M metagenome (GOLD analysis project Ga0078972, IMG submission 67568) | Hot spring thermophilic microbial communities from Obsidian Pool, Yellowstone National Park, USA - OP-RAMG-01 (SPADES assembly) (version 2) | ecosystem: Environmental > Aquatic > Thermal... | reverse complement strand
CCGCCTGTGCGCCCTTCCCTCTTCCCCGCGCCCGTCTCGTTCCTCTCCCCTCCCTTCGCGTTGGCACGTTTTATGCATGGGGGTGCTGGGCTAGGCTGAGTTCCTCTCCCAGCCTCTCCAAGGATGGAGAGGGGAGGTATTTCACGTGAAATTATTTCGCGCGGGGGGGTTGACAGCTTGGCTTGGCGGTGTTATACTATGGATGTTAACATTCACATAGCGGATGCGGGGTATGGGCTCGTTCTCCTAGCGGGTAGCCGCCCCCTCCGCATTTCACTAGGAGTTTCTGATGGCTAAAAAGTCAAGGCGTATGCAGCTGGGGGAGGAGCTTCGTTTTCCCGCTCAGCGTGATCAGATAATGAGCGTGATACGCAGCGAGCGGATTACCACCCCTGTAAAGCAGAAGGCCGCCCGGGCCTACGCCGAAAGGCGCGGCATCTCGTACAAATCCGCATTGCGCACCGTTGACAGATATACAACAACAACAGCCGCCCAGAAGCGCGGCGTTGCACGTCCGAACGCGGACATCGTGCAGGCGATTGTTGATGCGCATAACGAATGGCTGCGCGAAAGCGGCGAGCTGTACGAGCGCGTAGTCGATCCGCCACCACCTGACACTTCAATTCACCAATTCACCAATGTAACCGATACGGACAACTTCGACGACGCCGTGGCTCTTGCAGACGGCATCGCGGACGGTTACGCTCCGTCCGTCGGCTCCGATCCGAGGCTGAGCATGGTTATCGCGCGCGGCGCCGGGTTACTGCGCGAGGCTAGCTATCTGATCGAGGAGACGGGCGAAACCGTTTACTATCACACACCCCATTTACGCAAGTACGAGGTTGCCGCGATTTACTGGGTTGAAAGGCATTGAGGAGGGGATGAAATGAGAGAGATACGATCGGAGCTGATGGATGAGGCTATGCGCACTCGCTCCATGCATAGCTATATCATTGCATGCATATGCGAAGAACTCAGGAGGGACACAGACTTTATGTGTCGCGTGGAGGAGACGTATGCGTCAATGCGCGGTATATCATATGACGACGCTCTTAAGGAGGTTAAGCGTTACATGAAGGCGGCCGCCTCCGAGACGCCGGACGTCGAGCGTCAGGACACCCTTTTGGACAAGGCAATTTTATACGTAGAAAGCGAGCGACGTCATTATCCGAAACCGGATCGTGAAAATGGTGAGCTTTATATACGAATAGTTGAAAGCAAACCCTCTCAGGGAGATGTGATTTGCCGGATATCCTCGACTAAGCGCACGGATAACTACAATGAAGCGATTGCATATGCCAATAGCTATGCAGCGGATTATGAGAAGAACGGAGCGGACAGCGAGATATTATGGAAAATAGTTATCCGTGATATGGAATTTCTACGCGAAGGGAGCGATCTTGGAGATGAAGCCAGCATAAAGGCGCAATTTCATTGCAAAAATCCGGGGCGATACGAGGTGGAAGCGATATCCTATAGGGTGAATATTTCTAAATTATGGGGTTTTTAACCCATGGACATGCATATCGAGTGGTGGGGTGAGACAATCAACAAGCCCGGCATATGCTACCGCCGAGCCATTCTCGAAGGCTCCACGCTGCAGCAGCAGGTGGAGTTCGTCCAGCGAATGTATCGCAGCGCATCAGACGCCCTACCCTCCTGGATACGCAATGTCGAGGGTGCGTCAAATCCGGCTTTAAGCGCGGTTTTTGGAGTGGCGAGTCATGTAATCAGGGTTCGAGCTCGCATTGACGGGCGCATGAAGATATTTTACATAATCGACAAGGATTACTGGCCGAAGCTTGAGCAGGCTCGCGAGAGTTTTATTGCGTTGATGAAACGCGCATCCAAGGCGGGATTGAATGTCGGCAAATACAACTTCTGCCAAACGGATGACGATTTTGAGCGCATGGCTTCATGGAACCTATTTCAGATTTGCAAGGATATTTTGGAGCTGATCTCTCAAAAATCCGTGATCATCCCCTCGATTGTGCAGGAGATTTTCCCCACCGGCAGCAAAAAGACGTTTGTGCGGCATCAGCGAGGCGAGTGCCTTTCCGCGGTTTATCATGATACTGATCATGCATACGGACAAGTGGCTTCGAAAATTGGTTGCGACGCCAGGATATATCGCGTGAGGGATCGCGAGCCACTCAATTACGAGGCTTGCGGATATCAATTGGAAATATTTGACGATTTAAGGATTATCAAATCGGGTGATAACAGAACGTTTCAGTTTTTCATGGATGAGCTTAATCGGAAGGAGTTAAAGCCGATCAGGCTCCCTCTTATGGGTGTCGCGTTGACACAGATCAACGGGCGCGGGAAATTCGTATCCGTTGTGAAGCGTAAGGACGGAGTTATCCGGAGCTTTCCTTTGCATATGGGTTTGCCCAAGGAGGGATGGCTGGTGGACACAGCGATGCTTAGTGTGCGTTTCATCTACGAGGCGATGATGTGCGAATACGTTCTCTCCCATGGTTCCGTGCGTATGGCGCTTACGGACGGATTGATCATTGAGGGATCGTTGGCTCATCGTCCCTACCTGCTGGATGTCCTCGGGCTTGATACTACGATCAAGGATGAGGGCAAGGCGATGATACTGGCTCCGAATTGCTACAGGATCGGAGATCGCACCACATTGAATTATTCCGAAAACGCGCTTCAATTCGGGCGCATCGAGAGTTCGGATGATGATGAGGACGACTTCCCCGCTGAGTGGCGTGTTGTGGCGATCCCCGCCGTGATGGGTTGGACGGCCGCGGAGACAGCCGCGGTGTTCGACTGGGTTCAAAACCAGCACAAGATCGCATCCGCAGTTGACGGGTTGTTGAAACCCATGCCCTCGTGGCTTGCGGACATCCAGGAGCGCAAGGCGCTTCTATCCGGTGAAAAATAAATTAAAATATTTTTTCATTCACGTAACTTTTCCGGAACTTTTCCGTTGCAGGTTACGTTATATATAATGTATAATAAATACATTGGAGGAGAAAACAATGGAAAACGGAACAGTTACGATTGGGCATTTCAAGAATATCAACGGGGAGCGCGAGAGTATAATCGCCGAGTGGAACCCTGAGGCTGAGAAATGGAGTTTGGTTCTGGGCGAGGTTCCATTCATGTATGACATTAATACGTTTCACGAGGTGAGGGCGAATGTGAGGTTGATGTTCTGGCATCCATGCTGGGAGATGACGTTTGACCTGCAAAATTTGGACGGCCGCCCCTAACGGGTGGCTGTCCATGGAAAGCGAGGTGATAATATGAGAGTCGAGCGTGAGCTACAGGTTGCGGGTTTCTGTAATAGAAATTACATTATTGAGGTTGAGCGCAGGGAGATTTGCATCCCTGTGCGAATAAATCGGGCGAATGATGACGAGTATCTCGCGGATTACGAGCTTTACGAATTTCCCGCCGATGTGTATAAACTTCTTAGCTCATACAAAAGGATAGAGCGGGAAAACCGGAGATGAGAAGGTTTTACGGCAACAAACTATCCAGAAGCGCAATTCGCGGCGCGCTGGAACTATACAAACCAGAGGAGGAGAAAGAGATGAAGGAAATTACGGCGGTTCCGGAAAAATGGATGCGATTGGTTGGAACGTTGATTTTAATCGAGCCGGTGGAGACGCAGTATGGCAAAAAGGATGCCATTACACTGCGCTTGGCCGATGGCTCCGAGCGAACCGTCTTCAAAACCGCCACAATGGCGGGGCTGACGGACAGATATATCGGTTCGAAAATTCGGCTGGTTCGGGAAATCCGCGCCGACGGGAAGAGTCATATACGGGTTTTCGTCGAGGATCGCACGCCGGCCGAGGACGCGGGCGAGCCGGATTACGATCCATTCACGGATGAGTAGTCGAAACCCTTCCTCACCCACCCTCTCCAAGGATGGAGAGGAGGGAGGCGGGGTATCCGGGGGGCGCCCTCCCTCGGACTGATGAGACAGGGCGAAGGAGATAGGAGCAATGGAAAAGGTGAAATTGTGCGAGAGAGGTGGGGAATTGAGTTCTGAAAGCTTGTACGCGGTTAATGACGGTGACGGATGGAGATTGCTGCAAATAAAGTCGGAGTATCTCCGGCACGGCGCGGTTTTCACCGAGTTGAGAGATCTGTTGGCATCCGAGCCTTGGGACGTGGTCAGTTCGTATGTCAAGTCCGAATTTACAAAGGAATACGTTTCAAGCAAATGAAACATAAAAGGGCGTTCGCGTGATTGCGGGCGCCCGTTTTCGTTGCGGGAGGCTGACAAGGAGAAAAAAATGAGAGATCCGGTATTGGTTGAACGGATGGAACCATCCGTTACAGTTGCGAGAGTGAAATTTCCGGGAGGGGATGAGATGATCATAGAGGCCGTGGGGCTGCACGAAGGAAAGGGATGGGATATCCGAATAGTTGACTTTGACGGGAAGACATATCAGGTTAGGTGGAAGAATCCCAGCCGTTATCTGTATGATGCTCAAAAGGCTTTAAGGTGGAAGATGCTGAGATTGACATTGAATGGAAAGGGAGAGAATGATGGAGATTGAAAGGGTTTTGATTGGCAGTATAAAGTCGATGATGGATGGAGTTAGGAGGAACATTTACGCGGTGCGTGATACGAATGACGAGGATGGCTGGAGTATCGTTGCGGACGGGATGTGGCTGATGCCGTACAGGATTTATCCAAGCATAGAGGCGGTGCGGCGGGAGGTTTTGGAGAGCTGGGGTGAATATCCTGTGTTTCAATTGCAATTAGAGGATGAATCCAATGACTGACGACGCGGTGAGGCTCGCTCGCATTCAAAATTCGGGCGGATTGCCTGTAAATGCAATAGCGCGTCATGATGATGACGGTAAGTGGCGCATCTATTTCGAGCTGGACAACGGAATAACTGTCTCGTCGGCCAGTGTCGAGTTTGACAGCCTTGACGAGGCGCGGAAGGCGGTTCAATATGCGTGGGGCGACATCGCCACACGACTATACAGATAGGAGATGATAATGCACGGAATTGACACAACGGAGAATGTTTTTCCAAAACTTGGCGAGATCGAGTTTTGGAACAGAACGGCTGAAAATAAAATCGAGTGGATCGGCCGCTACCTCGCGCCCTATCGCTCCTGGAAAGTGGCCGAGCCGGAGGAGCTGGAGGAATTGCATAAGGCCGGGTTCTTTACGGTTGGTATATTTGAAAAAAATCCAACGCATGTCGGGTATTTCACCCGCGCGCAGGCTCTGGAGGATCTGAACGACTTGCTCGCAATACGCCGCAGGTATCATATCCCGGATACGGGGTGCGTGTATCTCACCGTGGATTACGACGCAGGGGAGGCGGACTGGCTCGCGATCAGGGAGTATTTGAGGGAGATAGTCGGCGGCGCTCTCAAGAACGGGCTTAAAAACGCTCTTCGGAGCGGAGGTTTCGGAATTTACGGCTCCGGCTGGATATGCTCGATGGTTCTCATGCTTCACCCCGAGTTTCGATCCTGGCGCGCCATGAGCGAGGGATGGCGCAAACCGCCAGACGGGATGGGCGTGAACAACCACATTATTCAGCTGGGCGCATGCGACAGTTTCTCCTTCGACGCCGACTGGGACTACGCCAATAACGGCGGCGGCTGGAGGGTTGACGCGAAATGAAGTGGCGCGGCATATGGATGGAGGAGCGGAACGGGGCGCTTTGCGTAAAAACGCGGAGCGTCCCGGATGACGGTGAGCGCGTCCTGCTGATGTACGAGGACGTCGTCAGAGGCGCGCGCGGCTGGACGATGGCCATATATCGTGGTGACGGCTCGATGATGTACCTGGGAGGCTCCATGGGGCTGCCTCCCGGAGCGAAAATAATTGCGTGGGGGAGAGTTGACATAACCGGCTTTGCGTGATACAATATAAGTGCATGTTTCTTTTTCCGATGAAATTCATTGTGGTTCTCCTTCGTTCGTTTGCCCGGCCTCCTGGCGAGGAGTCCGGGCCTTTTTTGCGTGTTGACATGAAATCGGTTTCATGATACAATACACATATGAAATGGATTACATATCGCGGAGGCGACGGGAATGCACGAGATAACGATAAAAGAGGAGACTTTATGGACGGAGGTCAGAGGGCGCGTCATCGATATGCGGGATGTCGATACGCAGCAATACGGAGTGCAAAAGCTTATTACATTGATGACGCCTGACGGTTCGCTGAAATCCATTTATCGTACTCCTTCGATGCGCGGGCTGAACGAGGCGTATGTCGGGCAAATGGTTCACCTGACGAGGGAAACTCTGACGGATGGATCGAGTCTGGTTCATGTGTTCGTGGACGAGGTGCTGACGCCGCCGGCTCCGTCATCCGACACCGTCGAGGCGCTGGATTCGGGTTACGATCCGTTCCAGAGCTAGGGTTTGACATGAAATCAATTTCATGATACAATACATATATGAAATCAATATTGCGAGGTGCTGCATGCTTATAAATTTGATCAAGAACTTTGCGCCGTTTCTCGTCGCTCACGTCGGGGAGTGGCTGGAGAACAGGGCGCTGGTAATTCGAAAGAGCGATCTCGAGCGAGTGGCTCAGGTTGCCGGAACAACCCCGGAGGCGTTGCAGGACGCGAACAAGGCGGTGGTATCGGCCGGCGTCGGCTGGGTGGAGGAGTATCTGCAGGAGCATTTTAAGATATAAGGAGGCTGCGATGGAGGTTTACTACTACCTGGCGTCCAGCTTCCTGCTCTGGCTCCTGAGCGGCGTTTATCTCGTGGGACGCATAGAGGGCAGGCTGTCGTCCCTGGAGCGTAAGATCGAGGGGCTGGAAAGTCGCATCAAATGGTGGAGGAGCGGAGATGAACAGTAACGGCCCGATAATCATCCCTACGACGGACGGGGAGGACATCCTGTCCTCTCAGGTTCTGGGAGCGGATGCGGAGCTGCTGGGGAGCATGGAGGGGGTGACCGCGCCGCGCAATCCCAGATTGCCGCTGGAGTGGATCGAGTACGAGGTGATATCCTGGGATACAGGCACGGAGGGGGATAATAACGGAATTTTACCCCCGCGCAGGCTCCAAACATATGGCAAGCTCGTCAATTTCATCATGCCGGTGAGCCAGAAGCTGATAGGGAGCTCATATGCATATACGTGTGTGATAATCCCTGAAAAATTTATTCTACCCAATGTCAAAGGAATTTTGCAGAATGGAAGCGGTTTGATCAACCCCCTTCTGCCTCCACCAAGTATGGGCCTCTATCAGTGGGCGTATGGCTGGTATAACGGAAATATAAGCAATTTTATTAGACTGCCGGAAGACACTGAGCACAAATTTTGGGTGAGCGTACAATCTCCGTCCATTGTGGGCTCCATAATACCAAATTGGACGAGCTGCGGTGTGGCCTACGGGTATCAGAAGCGAGGTGGATAAAATGGCTGAAGCTGAAATCGAGGAAGTCGAGGAAGTCGAGGAAAAAGTCGAGGAAACGGAGGATGAGGACGTATGGACGAAAAGATTCGCGACGCTAAGCGCGAAACTGGACGCGATCCAAAACACGCTGATGGAGATGAGGGAAACAAGAGCGGAGGTGTTGGAGGAAGTGGCGGCGGAAGCGGAGGCGGAAGCGCGGCCGGAGCCGGAAACGCCGCCGGAGGAGACGTCGGCGGGCGTAACGATAGTCGAGGCGATTCCGGAGCCGGAGCGCCCCAACCGAGGCGGGTACAGGTTCAGGGTGATCTGAAACCGAAGCCCAAGCCGTCGGGCGGCTCCAGGGCGAAGCCCGTTCCGGAGTACATCCCGGCGGACACCGTTTTGCTGCTGGCCGCGCAGTGTCTCACGTGGATGGCGAGTTATCGCCCGCCCGCGCTGCGCAGGGCGTGGCAGGTGGAGCGCGCGGAGCTGGAGATGGTGACCGCTCCGCTGTCGCGCGTGCTGAACAAAATGATTGACAGGCTGCCGGACGCCGCGAAGAGGAGCGTCGGGGAGTTCGGGGACATTATTTCGTTGATCGCGGGAATGATCGGACTGAGCATCATCATAAAGGAGCGGGAGAATGAGCTGGCTGAAAAGTTTATTGGCGCCCAAGGCGCAACCGGAGCCGGAGCCCGAACCGGAGCTCCCGGCGGGAGTGGATCTAACGGCGTTTCTGGACGCGGAGGGGCTAACCCCGTGGGCGGAGGCGCTGCGCCCGCTGCTGCCGGCGATAAGCAGCCAAGCCCCGTCCCCCTTGATCCGGAGACTATTAAAATCGCTTTCAGAGAGGGCCTTGCCTGATGAGGTGGCCCGCGATCTCGTCAAAACCTGGCTGCCGATGGCGAGACGACTGGAGGCGTATCTGAATGAGCGATTATCCGTGGAAGATTCTCAGGAACGACAGAACGATCATAACGGGACGTACGGGAACGGGCAAATCGTTTCTTGCGAGGAATTTATTGAATCAGTTCCCGGATTCGTGGATGGTGATCATCGATCCGGCGAACGGGTTCCCGATGGAGAAGGCGAGCCAGGGGTGGAAAATATACGAAACTCCGGACGCTCTGATCCGAAGTTACGAGCCGCAAACGATCTATCGCCCGAAGCCGGAATGGCTGAACGAGCAGTCCTGGAGCGCTGTGTTTGACTGGATATACGAGCGGGGAAACACCCTGACGTACATAGACGAGGTTCTGCATGTGAGCGATCCGGTCACGCTGCGGCTGAACAGGAGCCTGTACTACATCCTGATGACGGGGCGCAAGCGCGGGGACGGAGTGATCGCCTGCACGCAGCGTCCGTACCGCATCCCGATGACGTTTCTGTCGGAGAGCGATCACAGGTTCTGCTTCAGTCTGAACCTGCGGGACGATCGCAAACGCATGGCGGAGATCATGGGCGACGAGGCGATCCGCGATCCGAACGTCGAGGGCAAGGGCAAATATTTTTTCTGGTATCAGGGGCGGGACGTATCCCCTCCCATTCTATGCAAAATCGTTAAAGGAGGATAAGGTATGTATGGCAACTTCATAGACGAGCAGCCGCCCGAGGCCGCTCCTCAGATGGCTGCGGCGCCGATCACCTACCAGACGGGTGCGCCGTCAATCAAAACCTGGATGGTGGTTCTCATCGGCGTGCTTATCGCCCTCTGGGCGCTGCCCCTGGCGTGGCGGGGCGTGGACGATCAGTTCCACGAGCACGTGGGGCTCTGGAACCTCATGACCGAGACGATCGAGGTGGGGTTCGGCATCGTGCTGCTGAAGATCGTGTTCAACCATTGGCAGATCAACGGACTGACCCAGATCGTCAACACTATGTAATGCAAGGAAAATCTTTAAAGGAGGATTTATAGTTATGGCTCAGCAATCAGCGGCGCAACCTACGGCCGCATCCAACGCGCTGCCGTTCAAGCTCGCAACGCGGCGCTACTACACCAACCCCGGCAACATGCAGGCGATCACCGCCGCCGGCGGGGTGTCCCAGATACAACTGCTTAAAACGGGTTACCTGTCGAGAATCAAGCTCAACGTGAGCGGTACGATCACGCTGTCGAACAGCAATGCGTCCGCCACCCAGGTCACCCCGTCAGTGTTCTGGCCATGGAACCTGCTCTCGAACATCAGGCTGTCCGTGAACCCCACCGATATTTTCAACGTCGACGGGTTCGGCGCGTACCTCGCGGCGATGCAGAACCACATCGCATACGCCGGAGCGGGCGCTCAAACGGAGCTGCTCGGAGCGGGCGTCACCGCCGCTCAGGGGCCTGCGGCGATTTTCGGAACCACGACGGGAAACCTGAGCGTGCCGGGGTCCGGCAATCTCACGGTGCAGGTGGGGCAGATTTACAACGTCCCGGTGGCCGTCGATCCTCAGCTTAAGACGGGGCTGCTCGATCTGCAGGCTGCGGGGCTCAACGCCACGCTGTACTGCACGGCGGGTCAGGTGACCGACTGGTTCGGAACGCTGCCGTCCGGCGTGACCGTGTCCGGCGTGAACCTCACGATCGCTCCGCAGATGGAATGCTTCGCGAAGCCCAACAACGCCGGCAGCCAGCCCGACACCAGCTACTGGCACACCTGGCGGTATGACGACTACCCGTGGACCGCGGCTGGCGATCAGCTGTTCAATCCCGCTCCGGGAAATGTTTTCCTGAGGGTTCTGGCGCGATTCCTCTCCGGAGGCTATCAGGGAACGCCTCCCGCGTTTCTCGCGACGGCGGGCAATCCGAACACCGCGAACTTCGGCGCCACCAAGGTTGACTATACGGGGCTTCAGGAGCCGGAGCTGCTGCCTGCGGTGAACCGACTGCTCGATTTCCGCGAACTCCACGGTTTTGATCTCCCCGACGGCGTCATACCGTTCGATTTCAGGGACGGTGGCGGGAGCGTGGAGCTCGGCTGGGATCCGCGCGATAATTTCAACACTAGGAAAATGACGTACTTTCATGTCACCGCGAACACCTCGCTCACCCCGCCGGCGGGATCGATCATACGGTGGTATCGCGAGGAGCTGGTTCCCGTGCAGAGAGTGGGGTGATCCCATGGATAAAACCGGAGCGGTGATATTGATAGCCGTCGGGCTCGGCGGGCTGTGGCTCTACAACTCCAACCGTCTCGGCGGCGTGTGGGCGTACCTGCACTCCCCGCCCGGCTCCGTGGCGATCCTGCAGGCGCCCGCCGGCTCAACCGTCGGTGGCGGCGGAGGGATGGTTTGCACGTCCGGTTCCGGTGGCGGTTCCGGAAGCGCAGGCTCCGGCGGGGCTCCGTCGATTCAGGATATCATCCAATATGGATTCGGCTATCAGCAGCCGTCGATGGGCTCCACGCTTGGCGTGCCGGAGTACACTCCGACGTTCTCGCCAGGCAATTAGGGGGGGGTGATGGAATGAACGCCGCGGATATAATCGGTCAGTATCAGCAGACGCTGGACACAACTTCAACCGGCGATCAGCAACAGATATGCGTGCCCGCGCAGGGCGGAACGGACGCCAATGGAAACCCGTTGCCTGACGCGGCGCAGTGCGCGGCGATGCCTACGCTCGCGGGATGCGCGAACGTCATCGGGGATTTCATTCATAATCCGGGACAGACGATTAGCGGCATCGTGGGCGGAGCGATCAATGCGATCGGAGGGATTTTCGGACTATGAGCTCGAACATGCTGAATTACCCGTCAAACACATTCAACCTTGGCGCTCCGACGGATGGTTCGATTGGCGGACAGTTGGGCGGATGGCTCGGCGGATTGTTCGGCGGCGCAGTCGGAAACGCGACAAGCGGCGGATCGAGCCCGACGGAAAGTGGCGGCTCTCAAACGCTGACCGTCACTCAAATTTCGGGCGATCCTGTGAAGTTTCTTGTTGCGATCGCCATCATCATAGTCGTCACGCTCCTTAGCGGGGACTACTGGTGGATCGCCGACATACTGCTAATCGCCGCATACGGGGCGGAGGAGAAGTCCAACGCCGTAACGAACATGTTCAAGACTTTTACAAACTGGATAGGGGGATAATAAGATGCCTAACTGGGTATGGATACTGATAATAATAATCGTTGGATATCTGATATACGTGAAGTACGTTAAAAAATAACAGGAGGTTCATATATCATGCAACTAGCGGATAAAATCGCGGGCATCATAGGCGTGGCGATCGTGCTCATGATCGTGTTCGGGCTTGGACAGAACACCGTCGCGATCATCAACGCCATAGGCGGCGGCATCTCCAGCGTCACGAGCGCGGCGACGGGCGGACTGCAACTCACGCAGCAGCAGGCGTCGACGTTCTGAAAGGAGGCCATCATCATGGCTTACATACCTGACCCCGCCGAACTCACATACTACGACGACGCGCCGCCGGGGGGTTACCCCTCCCGGCAGGCCGCATCAGGCGTGCTGGGAAATTTCCAGGCGACGATCGAGGCGCTCTCGCTTCCGACGATCCTGTACGACAACCAGGTGTCGCCGCTGCCGCCGTACTCGGCGATCCCGTCGCGATTCTACGCCTACCCGACGCCGAACGTCAACGATAACGTCGGACAGCTCCGGTTCGCGGATTACTGGGTGAGGGTGATCAATGGAAAATGAAATTGAAACCAAAAAAGGGAGCACGTGGCTGTGGATCATCGCAGGCGCTATCATCGCCTATGTTGTCTACAAATCCATGTTCAAATCCTCGTCAACGGGAACATCGACGACGATAGTCGGCTCGACAACCGGCTCGACAACCACATCCGGAACCGCATCGAGCGACGCATCGACGATAACCGCGGCTCTGTCTCAGCTGCAACAGTCGGATCAGGCGGCGCTCTCATCCATGAGCTCCGCGATCACGCAGGGGTTCCAGTCCGTGCTCACAGGGCAAACCTCGCTGGCGTCAGGGATTAGCGATATGTTTCAGACGGAGGCGGCGGGGATTAAGAAGCTGTTCGACGGGATGTCGGCCACATTGAGCGACGATTTCAAGGCGATGAACGACGCAATGTCATCCGGTTTCACATCGCTTGAAAAGGACGTATCAGGACTGTCGGACAGTCTGAAAAAGAGTTTCACGTCGCTTGAAACGGACATAACGAACCTGTCAACAGCGCAGCAATCCGGGTTCGCGGCGCAGTCAACCGCGGCCGCGTACTCCGCAGGGGCGTCGGCGTTCACCGCGATAAAGGCGGTGCTGGGCGGGGAGAACACCACGGCCGACGCCATCAAGGCGACGGTTCCGAGCTGCGTCAGCAATGGAAACATAGATTTTCAGTGTCTCGGACAGGCGATTATCAGCGGGAAGACATCCATTGGCGATATAGTTCACGCCAAGGGAAGTTTTCAGCTGCCCGGAGGAGGTTAAATTAAAATGTCAACTGTAAATGATTTCTGGCGCTACGTTCATGAGCCGTCGTTCATGCAATACGTGAATCCGAATAAAATCGCGCCTCTGCACAACAACATCACGCACGAGTGGCCGGGAATGCTGACCGTCCGAATGAACCCGATATCCGGCGCGATTTCACCCTGCAGCGGGGATGTCTCGTGCTTCGGAAACTGGTATGACGGGCCGATCATCCCAACCTCGAACATCAATATCGGCCCGCTTGAGCCCCCGCTGTCCCCCGAAGGATCGGCAATCGAGCCAGTGGATTATAAGACTGCCGGCTCCGCATCCATGCCGCCGTCAACCCCGCAGGGGAACCCGCTTCCGATCACCTCGGGGCAGGTGACTAGCGGATGCACGGCGTGCCAGGGCTCATATGTCTCGGAGCCGCAGCCTCCCGCAAACGGAGGCGGAAACGGGGATATAAAGGCGAATTGCAACGCCATCGTGCTTGGACGTCCGGATCTGAGCTGCATAAAATCCAAAATCGGCGCCTGGCTGAAATCCAAGCCCGGTCAAGCGAGTGGGTGACAATGAGCGTCTCCGCAGCGCAGCAACAGCAGTTCGTCAACACCTACCTGCCATACGCCCAGGAGGCCGCGCAGGAGCTCGGCGCGGATAACTCCGCGACGGTTACGGCGATCCTCACGCAATGGGCGGACGAGTCGGCGTGGGGAACCTCGCATGTCGCGGCGAATGATAATAATCTCGCGGGGATTACTCAGGGTGGCGGCTACGCTCATTACGACAGCGTCGATTCGTTCGTGCAGGGCTACGTGCAAACGATGAACCTTGGCTATTATTCAAGCGTCGTTTCCGATATGAAAAACGGATCCAGTGTCTCCGCAATTCTTACGGACTTGGGGATTTCACCGTGGGACGCCGGACATTACACCGATCCAAGCTCCGGTACGCCAGGATCCGATCTGCTGAGTATTGCGCCTGAAATAGCGAATCTCCTCGGCGAGGCGGGACTGATAAACATAGGCGGCTCGTCAGGCTCGCAGTCGGGAGGCGGAGCGTCCGTCGGGGACGCAAACTACGCAACAGCCGCGTCCGGACAAATCAATTTTTACAACTGCCTGCAGTCCGGTCAAAATTTCAGTCTGCTCTCGCCATCCACATGGGGCGACGTGCTCGCCAACTGCACGCACGACGCGCTGGTGTTCATTTTTACAAACGCATTGTTTCTCCTCCTGCTGCTGGGCGGCGTTTATCTGCTGTTCCGTCCCCAGATAGACGCCGCCGCCTCGAAATACGCGTCGCAGGCGCAACAGGCGGCGGAGACGGCGGCCATGGCGGGATAGGATGTTCATACCAGGCTTTAAGTATAACCCTGATACACAGACATACTTCTACTGCCCGGACTGCGGCAACGGCTGGATGATCCTGATCGCAGCCATCCTGATCTGCGTGGTTCTGTGGGCGGACGAGAGGGGACGCAACCATGGGGACGTGGCAGGGGAACGTTAACCCGTACCCGATAACCGAGACACTGAGCGTCGCGCAGATAATCACCGTGCCAATAACAATCCCCCTGCCCGCAGGCTCGGTTGTGACCTCCGGAACATGGAGCTGCACGGTTGATCTTGGATCGAACACCGGCGGGTATTTCACAGCCAGTATATCCACGCCGGACACCCTGACACTCTGGACATCCATGGACGCCAACCCCGTGATTACAACCATGACGGCGGCGGAGATCAGCCAACTGAACACCAGCCCGTCGTTCGACGTTCAGCTGTCATGGGAGACGGCGGAGACGCCGGTTACGGCAACCGTCTATATCTCCGTCTCGCTCACCGGAACGTTTCCCGCTCCGGGGCCACCAGGCGGAGGAGGAGGAACCAACCCGCCGACAATCGGAGGGCCGCCCTCAACCGGAGGATCGCCGGGTGGAGTGTTTCAAAATCTCATACTGCAAGGAGTGATTGACATGGCGTGCAAACTCGTGCCGGAGGAGACGCGGTACCTGTCTCAAAATGTCTCAAACTACACGTCACCGTTCGGCGTGCAAATCCTCAACCCACAAGGAGCGGATTACATAGGGATAAGCACGGGGCTGGTGAACGCCGGCGGAGCCGGACAGAACTACGAAACATCCGTTCGCATATACCGGGAGAAAATCGGCAACGACGGGCAATGGATGCAGAACGCCGAGCACGTCGTCCACCCCTACTACTGCCAGCTGTCATCAATCCCCGCTCTGATCCCGTGGGATCGCGAACCAGTCAATATGTTCATCGAGTTTAACGCCGTCGCAACCATGCCGGCGGGCTCGTCAATCGAGCTGACGGTGGTGCGATACAGAACAGCCGAGGATAGCCAGAAGGTTTTCCGCCCCTGCGATTAGCCCCAAGCCAGCCCGCAAGCCAGCCAAACTATTTCACGTGAAATAAGCCGAGCATGGCTTAGCCCATGCATAAAACGTGCCAACGCGAAGGGAGGGGAGAGGAACGAGACGGGCGCGGGGAAGAGGGAAGGGCGCACAGGC
>Ga0078972_1011909_pt1 | contig 15281 bp, 7 predicted proteins | sample YelNatPaOPGAMG01_FD_67568 | JGI IMG/M metagenome (GOLD analysis project Ga0078972, IMG submission 67568) | Hot spring thermophilic microbial communities from Obsidian Pool, Yellowstone National Park, USA - OP-RAMG-01 (SPADES assembly) (version 2) | ecosystem: Environmental > Aquatic > Thermal... | reverse complement strand
TTGGTGATGGGCAAATACAAAAACCACGGCATAGAGAAGATTTTGCTTATCCTTACCTTTGCAATTGTCACTTTCTTGAATGTATTACTTTTAATGAACATAGGGAAGATGTAGAGAAAAAGAATGTTCCCAAAAATCAATTTTATCTTTCTGTTGTTAGTTTAGTAGGCGTGTGTCTCCTCCAACTCCATCCGAAATTAATTTTTTGCCTTTCGTGGGGAGATAAGGCGGAGATCCTTCGCTACGCTCAGGACGACCAAAATACGGTCGGTTGGGAAGGGGGCACCCCTTCCCATTATGTCACCCCGAGCCGTCTTTGCGAGGGGTCTCCAATTCAATTGAGGGGGTTGGACATCACCCCCTCAAGACTCCCCCGAGAAAACATAAAACGGCGGAGATCCTTCGCTTCGCTCAGGATGACTGGGTAGGGTGTCACCCCGAGCCGTCTTTCCGAGGGGTCTCCTCCTCCCGTAGTCACACCGAAATGTCGTTCTGAGGGGTCTCCTCTTTTAACTCTTTTTCTGTATAATTCTTTTATGAGGCAGAAATATTATTATGTCTATATCTTATCAAACAAGTATAACAATGTCCTTTATGTAGGAATTACAAATGATTTAATAAGAAGAGTTTATGAACACAAGAACAAACTTATTGAAGGATTTGCTGAGAAATATAATGTTGATAAACTCGTCTATTATGAATTATTCAATGATCCAATAAATGCAATAACAAGAAAAAAACAACTAAAAGGATACTCAAGAAAAAAGAAAGTAGAATTGATAAACTCGTTTAATCCAGAATGGAAAGACTTGTATGAAAGCCTTTAACGGCGGAGATGTCTCACTTCGTTCGACATGACACCGCTCCCTGTCACTCCGAGGAGCGTAAGCGACGAGGAGTCTCCTCCGTTCAACTTTACCCTGTAAAACATAACTGAGGAGATTCCTCACTTCGTTCGGAATGACACCATTGGAGGAGGAAAAAGTCCCCTCCTCCAACTCCACCCAAAAAGAATTTTTGCCGTTTTGGGGTTAGTTGGAAAGGGGTGTCCCCTTCCCAATATTGGGAGATCCCTCACAAAAGGCGTTTAGGACGACACTTCGTGTCGGTTGGAAAGGGGACTTTTATCCCGTTCGATTCAACAGAGGGGATCCCGTGCCTTACTTAGAATAGGTGGGTTGCCGTTACAGTTACAAACTTCTACTTCAGGTCTTCTATTTTTCGTTCGATATATGATTTATAGTCCTTTACTTTTGGCGTGTAATCAGTGCCAAAAAGTATAGAGGAAATAAGGAAATCAGCAGTTGAGCGGTTCATTGCAGTCGGGATATTATAAAGGGTTGCAATCCTTAAAAGTGCTTTAACATCAACATCGTGTGGCTGTGGCTCCATTGGGTCCCAGAAGAAAATGAGGTAGTCAATTTTTCCTTCTGCAATAAGTGCTGCAAGTTGTGCATCCCCTCCAAGAGGTCCGGATTTGAGTTTAGTAATTTTTGGCTTAAGCCCTTTTTTGATAAGTGCATCTTCAACGAGTTTTCCTGTTGTCCCGGTGCAGATGAGTTCGTGTGCGCCGAGTGTGCCCCAATTGAACTCAACCCACTCGATGAGGTCTTTCTTTTCCCTGTCGTGTGCAACAAGTGCAATACGCTTCAAAAATTTTGAAGTTCTTTCTTCCATACTTTAATTATACCCGAATCTAATAAACTACCTTTATGATTTTCGGAATAGCCTTTGCTTTGACTGGCGTATAACCAAGAACTTCCCCATCTGCCTCAATGAGAGATGGCGGCTCAGTCTTAACAAATATCTCCTTTGCAAAGTCGTGGTAGAGTTTTTTCTCGGTGAGGATGGTGCCATTAAAGAGTTTTTTAATCTTAAATAGGACTTCAAGCCCTGTGTAATTCTTAAATACTGAGATATTAAGAAGCCCATCCGTTATGTCTGCTTTTGGAGAAACAAGCATTCCTCCGCCGAAATACTTTCCATTTGCGATGTCAAATTCGAAAAATTTCCCGTTTAGTTCATTATCTCCATGCTTGAGGATACCCTCGGGTATTGTTATAAAAAGAAGCGTAGAAATAAGGGAAAGCGTATAGGTGAGGCCTCTAAAAATTGATTTCTTTCCTTTGTTTGCCTTGTCTGTAACCGCACCAGAAAATCCCCCGCTTAAGATATTGAGGAAATATCTTCTTGCGGAATTTCCCGAGAAATCTGTGTATTCAAAAACCCCTATATCTATTGGCTTTGCGCTATTTGAAAATGCAATTTTGAGAGTAGATTTGACATCTTTGGGAAGTTTGAGGGTTTTTCTAAAGTCGTTTCCAGAGCCAATTGATACAACCGCAAGTGTTGGAAGTTTGTCTTTTTCTTCATCGGAAAAATCGGAAACAGCTTTTCCAAATTTCTCCTCTGCGGAAAGAAGGATACCATTTAAAACTTCATTATGAGTGCCGTCGCCGCCAAAACTTATTATGCGTGTAAAGCCTTCCTTAAATGCATTTTTTGCAAGTTCTATTGCATGAAGAGGATGATCTGTAAAAAATATTTTTGGTGGATTTTCAAGGCTCTTTATAAAACTTTCAACTGACTTAAATTCTTGCAAGCCCCTCCCGTTTGCAGAAACCGGGTTAACAATTATACAGATTTTTTCCATAAGATAATTTTAACAGAAAATCTTTTAAAGCAATAACATTTTTGGAAAGTTGAGAAATTAAACGCTAAATATATTAACGAAGGAGATCTCTCGCTACGCTCGAGATGACCCCGAGATTGTCACCCCGAGGAGCGTAAGCGACGAGGAGTCTCCTACACTCCCTCTTTAGTCACCCCGAAATGCCGTTCTGAGGGGTCTCCTCTTTTCAGTGGAGGAGGTGAACTGACCCTCCTCCAACTCCACCCAAAAAATAAACGGAGGAGATGTCTCACTTCGTTCGACATGACTATAAATGGAGGAGGAATGAGTCCCCTCCTCGAACTCCACCCATAAAGGATTTAAAGTCTTTTCTGGGGTTAGTTGGGAAGGGGTCTTTTCCCCTTCCCAATATGTGTCACCCCGAACGCAGTGAGGGGTCTCCTCCTTTAATTCTTTTTCTGTTTTTTATGTAACCTTATTTAAAAAAGAAATTTTCTCATATAATATACTTGATGAAAAATTTTGGCTTTAAGAAAATAATTTGTATCTTGATTTTACTGGTTATATTTATTGGGCTTTTGCCAGGTAGAGTGTCTGCAAAGACCCCTGGCGAGACACTTAAAGATATGGGATATGTTATTGGATTCGCCGATGGGAAAATCCACGAAGATTATCTTATGAAACAGGGTGAACTTGTCGCGCTTGTTTCAAGATATATAAGACTAAACTTAATCCCAAAAGAGTATAAATTTATGGACGAAAAGAACGGCTTTGATAGATTTGTTAATAAAGTTTACAACTTTCTTGTAAGCGCCTATTATGATACAAAACAATTCTTCGTAAGAACTTACTATGAATTAACGGGAAAAGAGATATATTCTGGTGTTAAAAGAGGGCATTACTTGTTTAATTCAATTGTTATCCTTTGCACTTATGGTTTTCAACTTCAAGAAGGGATTGATGTAAATGCAAAATTAACCTCTGAAGACTTTTTTAATATTCTTTATGGAATGCTTGGGTTCAATGAGAACGAATTTGTAAATAGCGAAGATATTCCTTTAACCGAAAAATACAGAATCATTTTTGCACTTCATGGTAAAAGAAATTCGCCAATTCTTTCAAAAAAAGGCTATCTTACACGAGGAGAAGCTTTTGAGGAATTTTTACGGCTCATACAAACGGGTAGTTAGTGTGTAAAACTTTTACAGAGTGTGTAAAATTTACACACTTTATTGAGTAAATTGGGAGTTATTCTTTAACGGCAAAATGAATTTTTCAAAATTCATAAATATCCTAAAACATATCTCAAGTACAATATTTATCGATATTTATATTCCGAATATTTTGACACTTTGGCACGATTTTTGCATAATAATAAGTGGAAGGTTGTGGTAAGTTGAAAGTTGCACCTTCCCTTGCAAGAAAAACTTGCAAGAAGCACCTTGAAAACTGAAGAGAGTAAAGGTAAGCATAAGAATAAGTTATTAATTTAGCCGAGTAATTTTTACACTATATATTTTCGGTTTTTACTACTTTTGGGTGTTGAAGGTATTTTGCAAACTGGCGCTAAGGTTTTGGTCACTTAGCACAGGCAAAAGCCTTCAGGATTCAAAAGTAGTTTAAAAATAATAAAAAACTCACTTAAATGTGGAGGTGAGATTTGGAACAAAATCCACGAAAAGTAACACAAATTAAAAAATTTATCGCTTTGAAAGGAGGCGAAAGACTTTATGAAAAAACTAATTAACATTGTTGTTGCACTTACAATGCTTCTTTCTCTTATTGCACCATTCAGAGTGCAAACAGCAAGTGCAGCAGCGGCAGCGACAATTGTTGATACTGGAAAACAAGTATCAGCAACATCTCCTCTTGAGTATTATCAGTTAGCACCTAATTATCCACCAGTACTTGGTAACACATATACCTATGGTAGCTACACATCAGGCACCTGGGTTTACAAGATGGGTGAACTTGTAAATGTAAAGATTACTGGTATTACTTTGGGAACTGCTCTCCATGTTGAAATCTACGATGTTAATGGAAATGCAACCGGAAGCTATCAGGAGTTTATATTTAACACTGATCCAATGACAATTGGTGTCCCTACTGCAAATGTTAAGCAAGATGGTCCATACACAATTAGGGTCTATAATGGAAGCACGCTTTTAGCAGAAACACCAGTTTTCTACATTAAGTACAACCTTACCGAAGGGACAGTTAATATTCCAAGCTGCAATGGTAGCCTCGCAGTAGTTACAGGTTATCTTACAAGAGCGCAGGGCTATCCTTTAACACAGCAAGCATATGTGTGGATTGTAGACCCAACTGGAAAAGTTGTTGCACTTTATAAGATTGATCCAGCGAATAACCCTTCTGGTCAATACTATCTAAACTGGGTAGTAAATGGAAGTGGCAAGTACAGACTTTTGGTTTCTGATAACTATCCAACAACTGCAACAAATGACTACGATGCAATGGTTTACAAGACCTATGCAAATGTTCCTGAGGTCAAGTTGCAAATTTCCAACTACATTAACCCAGTTCGAATTTATAAGAATCAGACTGGTCAGCCTATTCTTATTAAGGTCGAAAAAGTATTTGTAAATAATCCTTATGTATCACCAGAACCATTAACAGGACTTTTACTATCAGACTGGACAGTGAATAATGCAACAGTAACAAGCTATAACGAAATCTCTCCAGGTTTCTACAGATTCGTCCTTGATGTTGGTAGTGTTGTTGATGTAAGATTTAAAGTAAATAAGGATCTTTATAACACTGGCAGTCCTATTGCTTCTAACCAGTTAGTATTTAATACTGTAGATCTTGGTGTGTTTAACCCATATGTTGATGTAACTGCACCAGATGCAATTTCGCCATATGGCGAGGGTCCGTGGACTCTTGATTCAGTACAGTCTGTTTACGATAAACTTCCTTGCACAATTGGTAACAGTTTCGAAATTACGGTTGGTTCATGGCCGATTCCTCAGAACATGCAAGCCGATTGGTCTGTCCAAGATTTCTCATGGTCTATTGATCCAGCAGAATTTGATATGACCGGTGCATGCAGTTATGGCAACGGCGATACAATGAAAGTTCTTGTAACTCATGCAGGTTCAATTTCTGTCACTGTCAATATGACTGCATGGGAAAGAGTTAACAAAGATTGTGAGCTTGCCTCTACAAATGCTTGCTGCCATACATACACAAAGACATTTGATATTTGCAAAGTTACATCTTGCGAATATGATGGTACAACAATTACTGGGCCAGATGTAAGTAATGGTTCTATACCTGTTAGCTTCTCCACAAAGTACGGAGATCCGCAGAGACATGCAGCTGATTTAAGCGTTGCTGTTGTAGGCGGAAAAGAGAAGCCTTTGGATCTTACTTGCTCCTGTCCTGATTTTGTGGTTGCAATGTATATGGTTGATGGAGAAGGAAACTTAGTTCCTGGTGCATTTACATTAGATACATGGCTTAGAGACGCAACTGGTAAGCCAATTACTGCAACAGGTTCTGTTATTTGGTATAACCCGCAGCATGTTGCTGGGCCTGGCATTGCAGATCAGCCAATTCAGCAATTTGGCAATGCAAATGGAACCACACCCGCCGCACTTTATGATGAGAATGGAAATCTTGTAACAGGTGCATTGATCTACCAGGATTGCCCATTTGGAATTAAGGGAATTTCATTTAACTATGCAACCAATAAATACACAATTGTTGTAAAAGTATTTGGAAAGAGCACAAAGTATGATATTTGCGGTAATCCACAAATTACATATCCATTAATTGCTGAGGAATTTAATCCATTTGCAGTAACTCCAAAGACTGTTAACTTGAACTCAACAGTAACTCTTACTGAGGGAACAGTTGATCCTGATGAAATGTTAGCAGGAGTCCCAGCAATAATTGATATTACAGATCCAGGATTCTCATATGACAAGGGTTCAACTTCATGGACATCGCCTTCATGGAAGTACTACTTTAACGGAACGCTTCTTGATAGTTACTCATATTGCCATACTTGGGTTGAATATGGTCTAACTGTCACTCCTTCCAAGACAGATACTGGTTACAGGTTTGTCTTAAGCAGACCATTCAGCAAGGCTGGAACATTTAAGATTGTTGGTACTTCTTACTATGTTGGTGGTAGTGAATATAACGATTACACCGTTAGAGAAGTTGTAACAATTGAGATTAAGGTAGTAGCACCTACATTTACAGTCCAACTTGGACTTAAAGACGGTTCTGTAATTGATAATGATGGTATCCTTACAACCGGATTTGACGAACTTATCTATGTTAAGGCAGTAGATCCAAGAGGAGTTCATGACTTCTCTACTGATCCTAACTGGACACTTAGTGTGTCTGCTGTTTCTAACAGTTGTGGTCTTCCAAGCTCCAAGGTTTGCGGTGTTGTTGAAGGACCTGGCTGCTCTTATGGATTACCGATAAGGGTAGTAGGTTATGACAATCCAAATCTTGAAGATACTCCACAAGCAAAACTCTATTTCAACAGTAATGGTGCAAAAATATATGTTACTACCTTCAAGTTTGTTGACCCAACAGTAAAAGTTGATCCAACGGAAGTTCCGTTCACAATTCCTGCAACTGCAACTCATCTTACATTCACGGTGAAGGATGCTCATAACCATCCAGCACCTGGTGTTGGAATTACAATAAGCGGAGTCGGTGAATATGGAACTGGTGCTTCTGGCTATACCTGGACTGCAAGTGGTGCAACAACTGGTAAGAACGGTGAAGCAGACTGGGCATTTGTTCCTCCATTCTCTGGTAAGTTCAAAGCATCTGCAACTATTACATTGCCGTCCAATTTAACTTGCACATTACCATGTGGCTGGTATGGACCTACGACCTCTGCAACATTCGAAGCAGTTTACAAGGCACCAGAAGTTGACAAGACTGCACCAACACTTACCGTAACTGCACCAGCTGACAAGTCAACAGTCAATACAGCAACCGTTAAAGTAACTGGTAAGGCAACCGACGATGTTGGTGTAACACTTGTTGTTGTAAACGATGTTCCAGTAACACTCTTACCAGACGGAACATTTGCAACAACAGTTACACTTGCAGAAGGCTCAAATACTATCGTAGTTAAGGCATTTGATGCTGCAGGCAATGTGGCAACACAGACTCTTACTGTTACCTACCAGAAACCAACACCAACCGGAACAAAGATTGTTTTGAGAATTGGTTCTGATGTAATGACAGTTAATGGCAAGGTTGTCCAGCTCGATGCAGCACCAGAGATTAAAGACGGTAGAACCTTCTTACCACTCAGAGCAATTGCAGAGGCATTTGGTGCACAAGTAACCTGGGTACCAGATACACAGGGTATCACAGTTGTTCTTGGCAACAACCAGATTGGCCTCCAGATTGGAAACAACACTGCAGTAGTTAACGGAAATGTTCTCTCCATCGTTCCTCCATACATTAAGAACGGAAGAACAATGGTTCCTCTCCGTGTTATTGCAGAAGGCTTTGGCGCACAAGTTGAGTGGGATCCTGTTAACTACATCGTAACAATCACAATGCCATAAGACTCACAAACTGAGTCTCAAGCCCCCCGAAAATCGGGGGGCTTTTTTTAATATCCGAAGGGGATGAACTGACCCCTTCGGACTTTCCCCGAAAAGGCGCAAAGAATTTGTTATTAATCCCTCATTTCGAACGAAGTGAGAAATCTCCTATTCAATCGAAGGGGTTAAAAGACACCCTTCGAACTTCCCCCAAAATAATCATAATCTTTCTAGGGGGAGTTTTGAGGGGGTGATGTCCAACCCCCTCAATTGAATTGGAGACCCCTCACTGTGTTCGGGTGGCTAAGTAGGAACGGAGGAGACCCCTCGGCACAATACGCCTCGGGGTGACAGAGGAAGAGGAGGTTTTTAGGGGGAGTGTTGAAGGGAGTCCCCTCACTCCCTAAAATTTGGGTCGGGGTGATAGGCGCAATTGGAACTTCCGAAGACATCTTGTGTTGGATAGGAGTGTTATTGAATAAGTTCGAAACATATGAGACTCTCCATATGAAAGAAAGGAGAGTGGTGAATATGTAACTCAAAAGGTTGTTACCTCTGAATAATGAGACTATGGAAAGACTAATTAGTGCTTCTAAGTTTTCGGAAGCATTGAGGCTAAAAATAGATAATGGCTCTGAATTTCTTAAAGAGATTTGATAAATACCTCAAAGAAAAAAGGCATAAAGCAAAACTATATATCCAAGATGCCCATGTATAAATGGATATGTTTAAAAGGCAAACAGAACCCTTCAGGATGAATTCATAAATGAAAACATATTTCTTAAAAGAGATGATATTGATACCTTCAACAGGAAACTTATGGATTACCTCATATGGTACAACACCCAAAGACTTAATAAGAGTTTAAACAATTCGACACCAATAGAAATTCTCTCAAATATTATCCGGAGTCTCAAAAGTATGTAACTCGAACACTCACTTGATTTTAAACCAAAAAGAGTTATAATTTCATATTGAAAAATATTAAAGTGGTTTAGAATTCCAATGGAGGAAGGTGAATATATGAGACTTTTGAAGTTAAAGATTTTAAGCATTCTTATTGTGATTCTCTTTTTGTTCCAGGCATATTCTTTTACATATACTATTCTTGGAGCGACACAACAAGTAGAAATAAAGAGCGTTACAGTAAATCCACCTGTTGTTAGTGCTTACTCTACATTTATGTTCAAAGTTTTGGTCCATACAGATATTTTAGCAATGCAGGATACATTCTATATTAAGTTTCCTAAGGAGTTTACTTTTCCAAATTCGATTAGTAAAGATGCTGTAAATTTTTTTGGACAAATTTCTCCGTATTCTGTTAATATTTTGGATGGGAATACCCTTTCTGTTGTTTCCTCGAGGGATTTTAGGTTGGGAGAAGGATACCTAAACACCCCAATCTTAATTAATATTCTCGACATTGCTTATATAAGAAACCCTACTAATAGCGGAATTTACTATTTTGAAATATGGACAAATAAAGAACCAGTGCATGCACAATACGGTATTTACATAGGTGACTTAATACAAGGCAATTCGGTTTCTAATGTGACCGTCTCACTTTCTAACTATTCAGCAAATAAAAAAGCAGAGTACAGGATCGGTTTCACCATAAGTGACTCAGGAGCGCTTATCTACGATAAAGGAGATTATATAACAGTGGTATTTCCAAAAGAGTCAACATTGCCTACGGATATAAAACCTGAAAGGGTAATGGTTAATAGGTTAAATCCAAGCAAAATAGAAGTAAATAATAATGTTCTAAAAATTTATTTGAATTCTTCTTCACAATTTATACCGGCGTCTTCTTATTGTGAAATCGTTATTTTTGAAGACTTCGGTGTTGTAAATCCTGAATTCCCAGGTGACTATATTATTCAAGTATCAACAAGCAAAGATAAGGGATTAGCGTCTTCCAATGCTTTTAAAATATTAGGAACTTGGATCTCTGAATTGTCTGTTTCCTTAATGCCAGATAATCAGGTTGCAAATGCCGAATACAACATTTCGTTCAAAACTTCAATGTCAAACGAAAGCGTTTTAATCAAAAATTTTTCTAAAATTAACATAAAATTTGACCCCGCGTTTATTTTACCATCCTTTGTTAAACCTGGGGCGATTCTTGTAAATGATGTTACATGTACAAACGCATATTTTAGAAGCAATATGCTCACGATAGTAACTCCTATAAATGTCGACTCTAATTCAACGGTTAATGTTACCATTAAGAAAGATTTTGGGATTCAGAACCCTAAAGATGTAGGGAAATACAACATATTTGTTGATACTTCATCTGATGCAGAATTCGTAGCCACAACTGTTGAGGTTAAAAAATCTACGATAATTAATCCGCAAGTAAGCCTTAGTAATACATCTTCGGGACAGGTTTGTCAGTATACTGTTACTTTTAAAACAGGTTATTCGGGAAACCTTGATCCTGGAATTGACAGAATAGTTGTAGTTTTTCCTTTGGGAACAACAATTCCTTCTTTAATTCCAAACACAACAATATTAGTTAACGGTATCCCTACAACACTTGTTGAAGTGACAGGAACTACTTTTACTATAACGACACCTATTGCTATAAGTGCTTTAGGTGATGTAAGCGTCGTATTCTTGGACAAGGCAGGGATTAGAAATCCTGTAGACGAGGGGCAATATAGTTTGAGAATTTATACAACGAAAGAGCAAACACCTATTGAAACTAATAAATTCTCAATTGAAAGCGTTCCGCAAACAACGCTTTTTATAACACCTGATAAGCCCGATGGCGAGAATGGTTTTTATAAAACTATACCGTTAATTAGGTTGGAAGCGACAAGCTCTATTGACCCGAGTCCAAAGATTTACTATGCATTTGATAATGATAATTTTATTCCATATGAAAATCCTTTTAATGCGAAAGAAGGGGTTCATATATTGAAGTATTATGCCGTTGACTCTAAAGGACATAAAGAAGAAGCACATTCTGTGACTATAAAAGTGGACACTATAAAACCAGCACTTATAGTAAATTACCCCCAAAATGGAGAAACTATTAACGAAAAAAACATTACAATAAAGGGGCAAACAGAACCTGGGTGCATAGTCTTAGTGAATGGAGAAAAAGCAAGTGTCGATGATTCCGGAGTTTTTGTTTTTCCTTTTACTTTGAACAATAGCCAGACTATAATTGAGATTGAATCAATTGATCCAGCTTCAAATACAACAAAAATAAGCCTTCAAGTTAACCTTGATTTAACGCCACCTTCTATAACAATTACACAACCTAAGATGTTTGAAAATATATATAGACTTCCCCTTTTGATTGCAGGTAAAGTAAGCAAGCCTTGCTCGTTAACAATAAATGGTCAAAATGTGCAAGTTATGGATGACTATTCTTTTAAATTTGAAATTACAAATCTCGAAAAAGGATCCAATAAAATAGAAATTGTTGCTATTGATAAGGCATCAAATGTTTCAAAACAAGTAATTTTTGTTAACTATTATCAGAATTTGCAGATTATTTTAAAGGTAGGTTCAAAGTCTGTCTTAATAAACGGATCACCTCAGGTAATTGATGCAGCTCCCGTAATTATAAACGGAAGGACAATGGTTCCTTTGAGGTTTTTAGGTGAAACATTTGGTGCAATGTTTAACTATGATTCCGTTTCAAAGACCATAAGTATTGACTTTAATGGAAAGAAAATGGTTTTGAGGGTAGGTAATAAAATAGCCCTCGTTGACAACAAGGAAGTTCAATTGGATGTAGGGCCTGTTATAGTAAATGGAAGAACTTTAGTACCCTTACGGTTTATTAGTGAGAATTTTGGATGTGATGTTATATGGGATGGTTCTACAAAAACTGTTATAGTGACATATCCAAAAAAATAAATTAGAGAGGTGAAAGGAAATGTTAAAAAACAATAATTTTAAGTGTATTCTCTTAATTCTTATACTTTTGTCATTTTTGAATGTGGGTTATTGGAAGAGTTCTGTCTTTTCGGCGGAATATTCCCCAATGTTTACTGTTACAGTTACTCCGGATAATGCTGGAATTATTGCTTCGTACTTTTTAAGTGGAACATACTCTACATACGACAACATTGTTTCAATCAGGCTAAACTTTCCTTATGATACAACATTTCAATCAGCACAAATACCGCCAGGTTCAATTTTTGTAAATGGGATGGAGGTAAAAAACGCTATTGCAAAAGCGAATACTAAGGACAATTCAACGGATCTCCTATTATATCTTTCTAAAAACATTAACGCAGGAGAAAAGATTGAAGTACAAATCAATAAAAGCGCAGGTATTGTAAACCCAACAACTCCTGCAGGCTGCTACAGAGTATATATGTATTTGATAGATGCAAGCGGAAAAGAATTGAGCTCGATTATCTCTTTTAAATATACAATAGGAAGGTCTGCTTTAAAAAATGTAAGCGTGGAACCAGAAGTCCCCATAGTAAAAGCAAGTTCTGGATATAAAGTAAGGTTTACGACCGGAATAAAAGGTTCTATTACATCGTCTGACGAGATAAAAGTAAAATTTCCTTCGGGTTTTTTGTTACCAAGCATACCTGAGAAAAGCTATGTTTACGTGAACGGTAATGAAGCGCATGGTGTCTATTTGGATGGGACAAATCCCAATACTTTAAGGATTTATTCATCTGTAGATATAGGTGCAAATAGTGAGGTAGAGTTATACTTTAAAAAGGAATTTGGAATAAGAAACACTTCAATTCCAGGAGAAAAGGTAGTTTCGGTAATGACAAGTGCAGAACCTACCTGGGTTGATTCAGCTCCATTCTCCTTGTTGGAGCCAAACATCCAGAACTTATCAATCAAAATAGAGCCAGAAAATGTTGGTCTTTATTGTTTGACTCTTGTAAATTTTGTTACTTCGAATTATGGGTCATTATATCCTGGGGATCATATATTTGTAGCTTTTCCAGATGCTTTCGACTTGACAAAGTTTAATCAAAATGAACCTTTTCTACTGAACGGCGATAAGGTTCAAGGGGTTATTGAAGGAAATATTTTGAAGTTGACTGTTCAGAAATCGATACCTGCAAACAGCGAAGTTGAGATTATTATTCCTAAAGAGGCTAATATAAAAAATCCATCTGAGAGTGGAGAATATACTTTTCAAGTATGGACTGATGATGATTCCTCTAAAATGAGTTTCTCTGTAAAAATTATCGAAGGAGCTATTTCAAATGTTTTAGTAGAACCAACTAATACAAAAATAGATAATGCAACTGGTTTTATTTTAAAATTTACAGTTGGGGAGTATGGAACTCTTTTAAAGGATAAAGATAGTATAGTTGTTTTATTTGACGAAGGTTTTGTTCTTCCGGACAATTCTTCGATTATAACAAATCTTATATCCGTTAACAGCGTTCCTGTTTCAACAGCTTCAATTAGTGGGAATTCTTTGAATTTGATTGTTCCAATAGATATTCAAGGTGGAAGCGAAGTAAAAGTTGAGATATCAAAAGATTTTGGAATAAGAAATCCTTCCCAAACCGGGAAATTCCATTTGCAAGTATATACTTCAAAGGAGAAAACCCCTATATTTAGTAATGATTTTGAAATAACAGAACTTCCTACTGTTTCTTTTGAATTTGAACCACAAAATCCGACCAATGGCATTTATAATACAAGACCAACGGTTTATATAAAAAGTATGAGTGGAATAAAAATATTTTACAGAATCGACGATAGTGATTTCATGGAATACCTGAAGCCTTTTACTTTAGGCGAAGGAGAACACATAGTTTTTGCATATGCCACAGATGAAAATGGTAATAAAGGAGAAATTCAGAATGTAAAAGTTGTTGTTGATGTAACTCCTCCACAAATTACTATTGACAATGTAGTTAATGGTGAGGTATTTTTAAATGATAGTGGAATAATTTCCGGAAAAGTAAGCGAACCATGCAAATCTATTACAGTAAATGGGCAGCCTATGGAAATAAAGGATGATTTGACTTTTAAGGGAAGCATAAAATTAGAAAAGGATAGAACTCCTTTACTTATAAATGCAATTGATAATGCTTCCAATTCAACTGTTATTCAATTAATTGGCAGGATAGATAATGTGCCTCCTATAATAAATATTATTGACCCAATTTCCGACAATTTTGAAACAACCAGCGAGATTTACGCTGTAAAATTTACTGTAAATGAGCCATCAAAAGTTTTTGTAGGAGATACTGAAGTTAGCGGAACTGCAGGGAAATATAGTGTTGGTGTAAATTTGATAATCGGAGAAAACAAAATAAAAATAAGAGCGGTTGATTATGCGGGAAATGAATCTTACAAAGAAATAACAATTGTTAGAAAAGAAGAGAAAAAGATAATATTGGTTGTAAGTGAAAAGAGGATTCTTGTTGATGGTCAAGAAATGTTTACTGCTGTGGCGCCTTTTGTTAAGGATGGTGTAACTTTTGTGCCTATTAGAGTAATAGCTGAAATGTTTGGGGCTAACGTAGAGTGGATTAAGGATTTACAAGCTATTAAAATTTCTTTTAAGAATCACTCTATTACTTTAATAATAGATTCTAAAATTGTGCTCATGGATGACGCTACTTTTACACTACAATCTTCTCCTGTGATTGTAGATGGTACTACTTTTGTTCCTCTTAGGTTTATTGCAGAAGCGTTTGGTGCTCATGTTGATTGGGATGGGACAACAAAGACCATAACAATAACATACAAACCGTAGGAAATTTTTGGGGGGCGAAGAGCCCCCCCTTGCAATTTTGAAATTTTTTGTTTTTGTGTATTATAGAGTTTAGGGAATTGGTGTGAGGGTGTAGTTTGTAATTTTTGTTGAAAGAAGGTGAGAATGTGGACCTGTGGAAACATAGGCATGAAGTACATAAGAAGAAAGTAAAGAAACAGGGTGGTTTTACCCTGATAATTGTGCCTCACTATCAAGGTAAAACCGTCCGTATAGTTTTAACGCCATTGAGAATTTATACAATTTTATTCTCGTTTGCATTGGTTGTTGCATTTGCGATTTCATTTGGGGTTTCCTACAGGGAACTTGTTGCTAATGCAAAGTCACCTGGAGTTTATGCAAGTGCTATGAGTACTGAACAGGTACA
>Ga0078972_1011907_pt1 | contig 15282 bp, 7 predicted proteins | sample YelNatPaOPGAMG01_FD_67568 | JGI IMG/M metagenome (GOLD analysis project Ga0078972, IMG submission 67568) | Hot spring thermophilic microbial communities from Obsidian Pool, Yellowstone National Park, USA - OP-RAMG-01 (SPADES assembly) (version 2) | ecosystem: Environmental > Aquatic > Thermal... | reverse complement strand
AGGACGTGCGTTACTGGCATAAGGAGCTGGGCTACTGCGTCATCGCCGCCAGTGAAGGTATGAAAGACGATAAAGGGGGCGACTTTGCCAAGGCTCGTAAAGAGGTTGTCGTAGATGCCTTTGGTCACGCAGCTAAGGGTGGCGTAGCCGAGTTTCTGGAAGATATCCTGAAAGAGGCTCTGGGCTTACGGGCGCGCCTGGACAAGCCGGGCTATTTGCAACGCTCTTTTGGTGAATTGATCTCGCCGGTAGACCGTGAGGAGGCTTACCTTGTTGGGCGTGAGGCCGTCCGTGCCGCAATAGCCGGTGAGTCCGACAAGATGGTCACCTTGATCCGCCGCCCTGGGCCGGTTTACGCCGTAGATACGGGCCTGGCCCCCCTGGAAAAGATCGCCAACACCGAGCGCAAAATGCCCCCGGAATTCATCAACGAAAGGGGCAATGGCGTCACCCAAGCCTTCATTGAGTATGCCAGGCCACTCATCGGCGGACCATTGATGCCTTACGCTCGCCTTACTTGCAAGATGGTGCCCAAGCGAGCCGGCTCCCGCTAAATGGCATAGAGCACGCCATGAATACACCGCTCATGGCGTGCCTCCCATCCTACGGCAAATAGAACGGCAGAGCAAAGCCAGCGTAGCCTCTACGCACAATGAGAGGCTCGGCGGTCAAGTCAATGGCGCTCTGGAGGCCATCTGAGGCGGTGGCGCGCAGGAGCACTCGGCTGCCCTCAGGCAAAAGGTTGGTATCCCAAAGATAACTGCCCCGAGGGGGAAGATTGGCCGCCACAGGGCTCCAAGATTGGCCGGCATCAGAAGAAACTTCCAGCTTGACTTTGATCGGCCGACCTGTATGCTGCGTCGCGGCCCAAATGATGCGCTGTTTACCAATTACTTGCTCGCCGCCCACCGGCGCAAGCAACTTGATCAGTGGCGCATGGGGGTTGCGAACGGCGAAAGGCCCATCACACATATCGGCCGACCAGAGTCGCCCATCGCTTGCCGTCACTCGCAGCCAAACACGTTCGCAATTGGGGATCGTCGTAGTATCCCACAGGTAGCTTTTGCCCGACAGCCCCTGGGCCAAAGTCTGCCAAGTGTTGCCCATGTCAAGGCTGTAGAACAGTGTAGTGGTGACGGGACCGCCGTCTACGTCCAGGGTGCGCCAGGTGATCTCTCGCGTCCCCGACCAAACCTCGCCGCCCTTCGGGCAAGTCAACGAGACCACCGGCGCGTTCTGGCCAGGATTGTCTAATACGAAAGGCTCACTGACCTCACTGCCCCTAGCCTGGCCGTTATCTGCGGTCAGACGAAGCAAGTAAATGCCGTTAGCCAAATCCCGGGTATCCCACCGATACATCCCGGTATTGCCAATCCCCTCGGCCAGCGTCATCCAATTCTGGCCTCCATCGCGACTGAATTCTACATCAACGCGCAAGCTTTGACCCGCAGGATCGCTGGCTCGCCAACGCACCATCTGAGTACCGACGCACTTTTCACCGCTTCGAGGCGAAATGATCTCAACCTCCGGAACCATCTCAGCAAGCTTGGTCAGCCTGAAGGGAGCTGAATAAACTTGCACCTCATCCAGGCCATCACTGACACACAAGCGCAAACGATAAGAGTGTCCTGGCTTTAAAGCCGCGAGGTCCAACGCATACTCTCCGGCGTTAAAGAGATTGCCGACCAACTTTTTCCAGGTGACACCCTCATCGTCGCTAACGGCCAGCGAGACCGTCAGCGAGTCACCATCCACGTCCTCGGCAACCCAGGTTACGAGATTACCCCGCAGGAGTTTACCTTGAGGATCCGGGGAAATAAATCTCGCCTGGGGAGGGTGATTGCCAATCAAGCGAAAAGTCCCCGGGCTGCTATCCTCCGCAGTAGCCTGGGAATCGCTAACCACGATGCGCATTTGATACTCCCGGCCGGGCGGCGCTTGAGATGTATCCCAAAGGATGCGCCCGGCGCGCGCGTCAAGAGTGGCGACCTGCACCCACTCCCTTCCTCCATCAACGCCAAGGTATAAGGTCGCCGTGAGCACATCGCCATCCACGTCCCAGGCACGCCACAAAACCTCCCGCATACCAGACCAATGCTCTCCTCCTTGCGGAGAGATCAACTCCACCTGCGGGGGATGGTTGAGTCGGTTAGAGATCGTAAGAGGCTGAGGCAGAACCGCCGAGACCAAAGATAAGCCATTACTGATCGTCACCTGCAAGTCATACGTTCCATCGGGATGGTTCCTCGTATCCCAAAGATAGAAGCCGTCGTTGGGTATATCCAGGGCTAAAGGCCTCCAATCAGCTTTACCCGCAGGAGAGAGCCGGAGGCTGGCCGATAAAGGACCGTTACCGGGATTTGATACGGACCAACGGACACACTGTACGCCGGAGACACTGCTTCCAGGCGCAGGAGAAAGCCACGTAATCTGGGGCGGCAAATCGGAGCCGATGGAAAAGACATCCTCGCTTTCGGCTGCGGCCTGCAGGAACCGGCCACGGGCCACGACGCGCACGCGGTACTGCGAACCTGCCGGCAAATAGGAAGTCTGCCAAACATAGTACCCGCTATTGGGCAAGCCCTCCGCCAAGGGCAGCCAAGTTTGCCCGGCATTATCGCTGTAATAAAGATCAATGAGCAGCTCTTTATCATCCTCAGAAGTAGCGCGCCATAGGATGACCGCCTCCTTTTCCAAGCGCGCCCGGCCTTTCGGCGAGAGCAACCGCACGGTAGGGGGCTTGCCGGGGATCAGCCTGATCCCCTCTACCGAATCAATCCCTATTCCCCCTGCCGGATCTTTGGCCGTGATACGCAGGGCATAGTCTCCCATATCCGGGGCTTTGTCCTCAATTTGCCAGACATAAGAGCCGGTATCCGGCAACTGATGGGCCAAGGGAAGCCAATCTCCTTGGCCTCGCCGATAATCCAAGTCAATGGTCAGCGCGTCACCATCCGGGTCGTAAGCTTGCCAGGCGATATAGACTTGCCCGCCGGCCAAGATATCCTGACCCTTCCCTGGACCAGGAGCCAAAAAGGTGACGCGCGGCGGCTCATTGACGTTATTCAGCACAAAAGGAGGGCTCGTCACTTGGCTGCTATGAAAGCCGTCCGTGACCCAAAGGCGCAGGCGCGCTCGCAGACTATCGGGGTAAACGGCCGTATTCCAGGCAAAAGACTCCGCTGCTGCGGGAATATCCCGGTTCACCGTGATCCAATGGCTCCCGTCATCTGGGCTATACTCCATCGTGATGGATAACGGCCTGCCCAAAGGACTCTCTGCCTCCCAGAAAACTCGCCTGACTCCACGCCAGGAAAGGCCCGCGGTGAAGTATCGCAACGAGATGGAAGGCGTCACATTGTGCACCACAACCTCTCGCTCTATCCAAGAGGTGTGACCTGCCACATCAACCACCCAGGCCACTAACGTATAAGCGCCGTCAAGGACCGTCGTCGTATCCCACGTTATGCCCCAGCCGTTTTCTGGGAACTCATCCCGGCCGATGAAGCGAAGCTGCCCTTCCGTATCTTTATAGTAGAACTCAACTTTAACAATAGAGGTTGATGGCCCCTGTGTTAGGCTGATGGGCACCGACCCCTTTAGGACCTGCCCTGGACTCGGCTCCGCAAAGTCGCAGAGAGGTTGAGCATTTTTCAAAGATAGCTTGTCACTACGCGCCAGAGATTTGTGGCCATCTGTGCGATGACCTACCGCCAAAAGAGCATAGTCCCCATCGGGGAAGGAGCGTGTATCCCATTCATAGAGCCAGAGCCCATCCTCTTCATGCATCTCGCCCAAGTAGGTTAAACTATCACTCGGATCCTGAAGGTAAAGCTGAACCCGCGTGAGCTGACGAGCTCCTACAGGCACGGAGAGTTTAACTGTCTCTGTGAGGCGCAATGTGCTCCCCGGTAACGGGGATATGAGCTGCATATAGGGCCTATCCTGTCCCACGATAACGAAAGAGGCCGAGGAACGCGCACTGGCAGTCAAGCCCTGATCATCCATGGCGACGGCTCGAATATACCATGTATCTCCATCCAGACGCTCATCCACCGGAACCTGGATGGCCCAGCCATCCGAACCATCTGTGTCGCTGCCCAACCAGATCAGATAGGGCATATCCAACGCGTAATCGCGTCCGCGATAACGGCCCTGGAGCAATGATTGAGCGCTCTCAGCATAAAAATCTACCCGCTGGACTCTCCCATCTAAATCGCTTGCTCGCGCTGAAACCCGCAAAGTGTCCTTGACGACCGCCCCTGCCGAAGGAGAAACCACCTCTACAGCAGGGGAAAAGCTGTTATCAACCAGCAGAGGGAGCGCAGCAACCCCATAACCACGTCGCGCCGAGCGATCCGTGGCGACGGCCAGCACCCCGTAGGCCCCATCGGCCAAACGACGGCTATCAAAGACCATCTGCTGCCACCGAGTGGTCGGCTGGTCAGAGAAGCTCAAGGGGCCATAGGAGCCCACATAAAGCGACTGCGGTGGAAGGGGGCAGGTATCAGAGAGCACCCCTCGCGAAGAGGAACAACCCAATGGAACAAGAAAGAGATCCAGACGTCGCAACCACTCTCTAGGGCTACCCACCAAAGCGACGATGGACGCCTCTTTTCCTTGAGCAGCCGAATTCGGGGCCTGCAGCCAAATCCATGGCACCGAAGCCTGCCGCACAGTAAACGGGTCCCCCAGGGCCCTGACCGTCCTCCCCTCCAGATCAACGCCAAAGGCGAGCACGCGGTAAAACTTATTCCCCATCAACTCGGCGACGCGCAGGGGAACGCTCCAGCCATCTCGGCCATCCCGGTCCACTCCCAAATGAAGCAAGGTGGACTCGGAGGGATCACGGTTCAAGCCATCGAGTTGGAGATAGAACTCAACTCGCAGCAACTCGCCAGGTAGCAGGTTGGATTCGGCCTTGACAAACACGTCATCGGTGAGCACCTCCCCCTGAAGGGGATAGGTAATACGAAGCTGAGGATCCCTGGGCGTAGGACAAAGGTAATAGATGTCCGCATTACCTTTGTCATCTAGAGCAGACCAGGCGATGTGCGGGCGGCCGCTCCGATCGATCGCCATACTGACTCCGGCAAAATGGACCTGCCTCACAAGGGGTCTCTTCGAGCCATGCCAGTCAGCCGAATTAGCGTACCAGAGGGTGTGCTCCTCAACCCAGACGATATGCGCCACCTCACCAGGGCCTATAGCGAAGGCAAAGGCATCCACCGAAAGGGGAGTCGTCACCACCTGTTGCACCGAACCCCAGTCCTGGCTATTGGCGTAAAACAAACCCTCATCCGTCAACCAACAAAGATGCGCCCGCCCGCTCGGCCCCACCAGAAGCCGAGGTGTGTAACCTCCAGGAGCTATCTGAATTGGGGCCGAAATGCTAAGGGACGTAGCGTAGAAAATCCCTGTCAGCTGATCTGATGGCCCTTGACTCACCCAGGCCAAACGGGGTTCGCCCGTTTCGGCAATCCCCAGCGAGAGGTCGGCCACGACAGGAGCGATCGTGATCGGAATCGTGGCAGTCACCGTGCCGGATTCATCCCAATAGCCGAGCTCGGCCCCCTGTGCCCAGGCAACATGAAGGCCTCCCTTGGTATCCAGGGCAAAGTCCGAGAGAACCTGAACAGGTAACGTCAAGGCTAACGTCGGCTTCTGACCCGGCACGCAACGCAATATGGCCAAGGTATCCGTCATGGGCTGAGACCAGGCCAAAAGACAGATTTCAGTGCCCTTTTTCTCGGTGACGGCTAAGGAGACGCGCGTTCGCGCTGCATGAGAGGGAAGAAGGGGCGCAACCGAAACCTCATTCCATTTTGGCGATTGAGCGATGACGAGCCGAGCTTCGCTGCCCTCAGCAGCGTGGTACTGCCAAGATATGGCCACACGCCCATCTGGAGATACAGCGATGACGGGGGCTAAATCAGCCCCCGGATCCTCCGTAATACGCAGGGGAATAGGGTCCTTACCGGGCAGTGGAAGTGGCTCATCTCGCCCTATCAGATATGTTTCAGCCCGCTTTCCGATCGTAATGGCGATAGATTGAAGCTCGTCTGCCCTGACCCCCAAGGAGACAGTCAACAACCACAAACCCACCAAAGCGATGAGGCAAACCCTCAACATGCAATCCCCCCAAGGGCATTGTAAACCCAAGGGCACGTTAGACGCAAGGCGTCCTACGCCGAGCACATAGTCCAAACACCCGCCGTAGATGTTCCCCTTTAGCTCATCCTCGCCGCGTCAACTTAAAGACCAACGGGAAACGCAAGATATAACGGGGAGATTCGGGCATACTGCCATAACGCCAAACCCCTCCCGTGGTGGTGGCAAATACCACCACATCGGTAGCCGTTGTCCCCAAAGCCAGATCCCGGATATAGCGATTGGCTAGACCCTCATTCAATGAGCTCCATGTTAGGCCCCCATTCGTGGAGCGAAAAACGCCATCCAAACCGGTGCCCACATAGAGATTTGGCCTGTGGGTGTAATCTGGATGGGGCACGATGCGGCGGATATCGCGCCCAAGAAGCCCCGTAAACTCCCACGTATTGCCGCGATCAACCGAGCGAAATATGCCCGCGGTGGTCCCAGCGAAAGAAACTTTTTGTCCGGCGTATCCCGCAACTCCGACAAGGTCGTGGATAAACGGTGTATCCGGGCTGATCTCCGCGGCTACCCAAGATAACCCTCCATTGCTGGAGACAAAGACACCTGACCCCCATGTCCCGGCTAGGAGATATGTCTTACCCTCCTCTGAACCCAGCCACTCAATCGCCGTAATATAGGGGCTCTGTAAACCAGAAGACCGCCGCACCCAGGAGGCCCCGTCGTTGGCCGAGTAATAGATGCCGCCCCCAGCAGTAGCAATCCACAATTCGCCCCCAGAGCCGAGGGCTAGATCGGTCACATCCAGAACGTCCAGTCCTGCTGAAACCCCTCGCCACGATTCTCCCCGGTCGCTAGAGACAAATAAGCCGCTGTTTGTGGCCGCATAAACCTTCCCGTCGGTCGCGTAACCGGGCGAACAAACCAGAGCCCTTATTTCCGCAAAGTTTAGAGAGGTGGCCTGCCAACTGAGGCCATCATCGGTGGACCTCCATACGCCGCTTGCCCCGCCAGCAAAGACGGTGCGATCGGTGCTGAAAGCTGGTGAGACGGCAACGGCATCAAAGGACAAGCTGGCGATCCCGTTATTGCGAGCCACCCACGTACGGCCTTGATCCATAGACATCATGACGCCACTTCGCTCCGTCCCCGCGTAAATGAAGGGCTGTCTTGCATAGCTGGGCGAGGCTACTAGAGCGTAAACGGCACCAGAGATCTGCGGATTGACGGCCCACGTTTCCCCTCCATCGCGCGAAACATAGACCCCATCACTCGCACCCAAAAACAAGGTACGATCATCGGCATAGTCAGGCGAAAAGAGCACGCTATGCACCGATTTCCCCTCTAGCCAGGCCTCCCCCCATGAAGCTCCCCCATCTGTGGAGAGATACGCCCCCCTCAACGTACCCACAAGGATGGTCCGATCCCTAACAAACTCAGGAGAGAGAGCAATGGCCACAACCGGCACGTCACCAAGCGCCGTCGGGTCCCAGGTCCTACCGCCATCTGTGGAGACATAGAGCCCCAGGATGGTGCCGGCAAAAGCCACCAGACGCGTCCCGCCTTCCGCGAAACCGGCTGCATCTTGTCCGATGGCCACCGACAAAGCGGTAACACTCGGTCCAACCGCATTCCAGATCTTGCCCGCATTCGTGCTCAGATAGAGCCCCCGGTCAGTCGCCGCGATCAAGGTCTGATCCGTAGCGTAAGCTGGGGAGATGGCCAACTGAGCGATAGACAGGGTGGATAAGCCACCAATCCAAGGGCTCCACGATACTCCGGCATCCCAAGATTTGAAAACCCCTCCCTCAATGGTGGAGATGAAAAGCGTCCGATCCCTGTTAAAAGCCGGCGAAATGACGATACTAGATACCGTCAGGTTAACGGGTAAACCGATACTACCCTGCCACGTGTCGCCGGCGTCCGCAGAGCGGAATAAGCCCGCCTTGTCCGCACCTGCAAAGACAAGATGATCAACAGCATAGTCAGGGGAGAGGGCCAGTGCGCGAATGCGCCCTCCATAAGGCCCATTGCAGCTCCATGAAGGCGCCTCGGCCAATACAGGGGCGACCACGGCGAGGTAGAACAGGATGCTAGACGTCACCAGACCAAGGAACTTGCGCATGACATCCTCCTAAAGCTGATCAAGAGGAATACACCCATTCACCCACCCAAAAGCAATCCGGCACGTCGCCCTCCCCAGAGATCTCACGGTGCACAACCCGCTTTTGCACACGGCTTTCAGGGCTCTTTGGGGATCGTAAGATACTGACCGACCACGATCGCATTAGGGTCAGCGATCTCGTTCGCTTCGACGAGCGCCTCCACAGATACGCCGAATTTGTCGGCGATGGCTCTGAGCGTGTCACCCTTCTGCACACGATACAGAGGGGCTGTTGGGCCGGGTACTGGCGTAGGCGTTGGTCGGGGTGTCGCCGTCGGTACGGCCGTCGGAGGGTAACGCACAACATCCTCAGCGCGCTCTAGGACAGCAGTATACAAACCAACATTAGAATCAGCCCGAAGGGCACAAAGCTGATACGCTTTCCGAGCGGCTTCAACATTGGCCTCCAATTCATAAGCGAGTCCGAGAAGAGCATAAGGCGCGCCCCAATCGGGCTGTAGCGCAATGGCTTGTTTATACGCCGCGATAGCTGGGGACACATTGCGCTCTCGCGCCAGGAGGATGCCAAGCCCACAATAAGGAAGCGCATTATAGGGATCCAGCGCTAAGGCCTGGCGAAAGGCTCCTAGTGCTGCATCCCATTCCCGCCGGAATATAAACACGTTCCCTATCCCCGCCCAAGAGTAAGCATCTAGGGCGATGCCTTGGGCCAGCTCAAATTCTCCAATGGCAAGGTCCGGTCGCCCCGCAAACAGCAACGCGGTGCCTATATAATTATGTAAACATCGCAACGAGTCCGTTTGCACGCCGCTCGCCCCTAGAGCTTGCCGAAACTGCGATACGGCGAGCACCCACTGCCCCACCGCCATGGAGACAAATCCCGTGGTCACCGGCGCGATGACCTCGGCCACCTGAGGGGAAACGCCCTCTAACTCGGGCGAACTCGGACCGCGAACCGTAAACGTGTGCTGAATGGCCATCAAAAGCATCAACTGCGCAGGCTCCAACTCTAGCGCCGTCTCATTAGCCCCTAGGATGGTCACATGGCGTTCAACGGTGGCCGGCTCAGAGCTGGATTCACTCACCCAAACAACGATGCTGGCCCCTAACCGCCGGCCAACACGCTGAGCCTGCCTCTCAGAAGAGAGAGAATGCGTGCGCCGCACGACGACATGAGGATGCAAGCCATATTGTCGTAAAGACCTGTTGATCGCGCTCTCCGTAGCCTCCATTTCGCTGATAGCCAAGGGACTCTGGCTTGCGGGAGCAACGACGATGCCCACCATGCCCGGCTGAACGGGTTTCATGGTCACATCCTCAATCGCGCGCCGCACGTCTTGCGCCCACAGACTTCCCACATAGGCTATAGAGCCAAGATTGACCAGTAGGGCCAACCAGGCTACCGAGCGCACCAGGACCTGACGTCGAGAGGTCGCCAAAAACGCAGCTGCAGCCGCGCTGAAAGCCAACATCGCATAGGTGAATCCCAGTTTCGGGAAATCGGCGTAGAGGAGGGCCAGCCTTCGCGTCAGGAACCCTGCTACGTGAAAGGCAGGGCCAAGCGTAGCCAGCAGTAGAAACAAAGCCTCAGTGAATCGGGTTTTCGCCTGCAATCTCCCCTCCGCAGAAGCGTGGTAGCTCAAGAGGGTTTATCTATACAATGAGCAAGAAAAGTATACTTGGAGCAGTCCCCTTTTGTCCAATGAGAAATCGGACCATAAGCTAGGACAAATGGCGAGTAGGGCTGTTCGGTTGCTTCAGAAGCGGCTATGGGATTATACTCTCCTCACCTTGAGGCTTACCAGCCTAATATGAGACGGACAAGTTCGTTTCTCCTTATACTGTTTGCTATCGCCCTCGCCGTCGGCTGTGCGCAGACGAATTTTGATGTCACGGGGAAACCCGCTGCAGCCTGGCCGACGATCACCCCCACCCGTATCGCTGTTATCGCCACTAGGCCTTCAGACGGACCAAGAGCCACGTCGTCGCCCCCTATCCCTTCTCCTGGCGGCCATCCCAATACCCTTCCCCGACTTGTGCCCACAATCACCCTTGCCCCTTTGGTCATCCATGAGGCTCCTTTACAGTTTTGGACGAACCCCAACGATATAAATGGCCTTCTTTATGATGGTCAGTACCTTTGGGCCGCAACACGCGGAGGCGTCGTGCGCTGGCAGACCGGTTCAGGGGAAAGCCGTGTCTTCACCCTGAACGATGGTCTGATGTCTCTAGCCACCCAAGGGCTTGCCCAAGACGGCGAGGGACACATCTGGGTCGGCTATGTAGATCACCCCGCCTGGAGCGAGTACGACGGCGAAAAATGGATCAGTTACGAACCGCGAGAGAAAGCCGTAGCCTCCAAATACAGGGCGATGCTCACCGCCATGAACCTTGATCCCAGGCTCTGGAGCAAACGAGAAGGCGGAGAGCAAATTTGGCTGCCCACCTTTGATGGTCGAGTCGCAGCTTACGATGGCAACAAATGGTCCATCTACGGCCAGCAGGAGGGCGTCACCCAGAATGTCTGGATGGTCTGCGTGACAGTCGGAGGACGGGTATGGGCCGTCGGCGAGAGGATCAGCACGGCTAAAGAAGGCGACAAACGGTGGAAGAGTTACAGCCTCCCGGGAGAGGCGCCTGAAGATAGCGAAACGACCGACCTCGCCGTGGACGGGCAAGGGCGAGCCTGGCTCACTTTCACCAGTCACCACCCTCAAAGCGTTGGTGTGGGTTGTCTGGATCCCGAGACGAATCGGTGGACCGCTTATACACACGCCTTGAATCCGGCCATTCCCAGGCAGATTTATGACGTGGAGATCGCTCAAGACGGCACGATATGGCTATGTGGCGACGAGGGTGTCGCCTTCTGCCGGCCTGGAACGTCCTGGGAGCATCTTTCCTGGGGCATTTCGGTGCAAGCTCTCGCTCGCGACGAGCAAGAGCACCTCTGGGTAGGCTCGGCGCACGGCATTTGGTTCGCAGCCGCTAACGGCAAGGACCTCCGTGGACCTTGGCTCGTGCCCGCCTCAATTCCCAGCAACGAGGTCTCTTCTTTGGCAAGGGATAGCCAAGGAACATTGTGGATCGGCTCTCCCCGAGGTCTATCCTATGCGACAACCTCCGGTGCTACGGGCATCGCGCTGGACAAGCACGTGCTCTGCTTGGCCAGTAGGACAGGGGGTGAAGTCTGGGTAGGCGCCTCCGACGGCCTCTATAAGGCGCAAGATCATGGATCCCTCCAAAGGGTGCTCGCCCAGCCGGTGACAAGGATGGCCTTTGACGCCTACGGAACGCTGTGGATTTGCACGCCAGATGGCCAAATCGGCCCTTTAAGCGATTCAGGGTGGCGTCCCAAAGCACGCTTAGCAGAATCCGCCCTGCCGGTGCACGATATGCTCATCCTTGCCGACGGCTCAGTATGGCTGGGGACGGCGAACGGACTCGGCATGTTATCCCCTGAAGGGAGCTTCGCCTGGGCCGATCCCGAAGAGCGCTTCCTCAAAGAGGATACCCGAGCCCTAGCGCTTGGGCCAGATGGAACCCTGTGGATCGGCACTACGAACGGACTTGCGCGCCGCTCACCCACCGGCGGACTAGTGCGCCTGACCTCCACCGGCACCAAAGGGGGTCTACGTTCCCCGGAGATCCGTGACTTGTATATGGCCTCCGACGGAACCCTCTGGATCGCCACCTCAAGGGGGATTTCCCTGCGTACCCCAGAAACAGACTGGTTCTACTTTGACTTACCCGGCGTGAAGGCGATCTATCCGGAATCACCCGAAGTGCTCTGGGCAGGGACTCAAGGAGGGCTTTACAGGCTGCGACGGGAGCTTTTTATCGCCGCATCTTAAAAAGCCCTTATGTCTCGCTAATATCCTGCAAGGTCAGCCATCCCCGTCGTAGCCCGATGATCACCGCCTCAGTGCGAGAGCCAACTTGTAGCTTGCTGAAAATGTTGGCCATATGAGACTGAATCGTGCGAGGACTGAGGACCAACTTCTCGGCAATCTCACGATTGCTCAAACCTCGGGCCGCGAGGCGCAACACCTCAAGCTCTCGTTCGCTGAGCACCTCGGTCGCAGCCCCTCCTGCTGGACCCGTACACGTCACCCGCCGTAGTACTTTTTTGGCGATCGAGGGGTGAAGCACCGATTCACCCTCATACACCTTACGAACCGCCTCAATAAGCTCGCTGCCGCGGACGTTCTTGAGCAGATACCCCGCCGCTCCAGCCTCTAGGATGGCAAAGACATACTGATCATCGTCATAAGCGGTGAGCACAAGCACTGCTGCCTGAGGCAAAAGACGCTTGACCATCCTGGTGGCCTCAATGCCGTTCATGACCGGCATGCTCACATCAACGATGAGCACATCAGGGCGCTCTTGCTCGGCCAAGGCAACCATTTCCCGACCATCCCCTGCCTCGGCGACAACTCTAAGATCGGGCTCTCGCTCTAGAATCCTGCGAGTCCCCTCACGAACCATGACATGATCATCGGCAAGCAGGATACGAATGGGCTTCATGAACCCCTCAATCATGCATGCAAAATTAGAACGAGCCTCATCTATCGCCGCCCACCGCGACGATGAGGCTCGTTCACCAAGGAGGAGAAGAAGCGCTGTCCCTCACACCGGCTAAGGAACAGCCAAGGCCGCCCAAGACTGGAACCAACTCGTCGAGACCGTCGTCGTTCCACCAGCCCCCTACAAATCTTACAGCCCAATCATAACAGATGAAAGCCTTTTTTGCACCAGCCATTTTCAGTAACTTGCCTAAGCATTTATGCCTATTCGCTTCTCCCCTCCGCACTGCGTTTCTCCTGAATCCCCGCCTGCGGAGAGAGCACAATAGCTGTAAGGGGCACCTCCACAACTACTTGAGTGCCTTGGCCTGGCTTGGACGTGATCGTAGCCTGGCCACCGAAGAGTCGTGCTCGCTCATAGATGCCCATCAACCCTAAACGCCCCGATTTGATGAGCTCCGCGGGGTTCTTGGGAGCCTCAAACCCCACCCCATCGTCGGTGATCTCCAAGCGGACGCGGTTTTCCTCGTAAGTTAACCCGATCTCCACACGAGTAGCATGAGCGTGTCGGCGGACGTTGCTGAGGCTCTCTTGTGCCAGACGATACAAACCCAGCTCCACTTCGGGCAAGAGAGGGCGAGGCTCGCCCTTAATGGTCACGTTGACCGTAAGCGGTTGCTCTTGCGCTGTGCGATCTCCCAATAACTCCAAAGTGCGTGGCAAGCCCAGCTCCTCCAGCAAAGGAGGGCGCAGATCCCGGGTAAAGAGGCGTACACCCTGCAACGTATCATCTACGAGGTCGCGCAAGCTCTCTAGCTGGGCGGTCAGCTCGGCATTGTCAGACAGCTCTTCGGCCATCTCAATGCGCCGACCCAGAACGATGAGGGCTTGCGCCGTCTCATCATGTAACTCACGGGCGATACGCTTGCGCTCATCCTCCTGGCTGTTAAGGATGGAGATGATATAGCTTTGAATGTCACTACGATACTTACGCAGCTGGTCAACCATTGTATTAAAAGCCAACTCTAGCTCGCGTACCTCTGAAGGCCCCGTATTCACAGAGACTTGCGTCTCAAATTCGCCTGAGGCTACTCGCTCAGCCTGGGCCACTAGGCTTTGCAAAGGAGCGATGATGCGCCGACTGTTGAGGGCTAAAAAGGTCAAGGGGATGGTAACAACCAGAACCAACAGCACAGCCATCAGGCGCACATAAGGCCGCAAAGGAGCGACGATATCATCCCAAAACTCAACGGTGACCAGCCCCCATCCATCCCAACTCTCATCGGCGAGTGAGCTGGCAAGCTCTCTAAGGCGAAGGGGAGCATATCCCACGACCATCGTCTGGCCGCCCACATTGACTGTCTGAGCACCCGTCTCACCTCGTAAGAGAGCTGCCACAGCGGGGTGTTGATGATAGTCCGCGCCGATCATGTCCTTTGAGGGGTGATAGAGAACGATGCCCCGACTATCCAGTAATTGCGCGAAACCATTTTGGCCTACACGCACGTTCCGCACCGGCAATCCCAGATGATCTTTCTGAAGCTCCCAAACTCCCAAAGCACAGCCAGAGAATCGCCCGGCCCAATCATAGATGGGCACGGCGACGACGATGACTTGCTGCCCTTGAGCATCCTTATAGACTTCGGAACGCACCGGGCGACGCAATCGGCGCGCGCGTTCAAAATAAGCGTACTGCCCTACGCTCTCGCCCAGCACGCCTCCCTCAGTGGCTACAACCACACCTTGAACATCCGTAATGCTGATCTGATCAAACCGCTGGTAGAGGGCCACGCTCTCGCTCAAAAGGGCCTTGATGGCGCCAAGATCGCCGGAGCGAACAGGGTCCGTTGAAGAAACCGCGATCAACAAGCGCACCGAATCGGCCCAGTAGCCTGCCACTTGGCGCGCAGCCAATTGGACCAACTCCGAGTCGCGCTGCTCAACGAGAGTTTGGGTCAAGCGCGTAAAGCCGAAAACACCCACCGTCACCAAGGCGATCAGAAGCACTGCGACAGGGACCACTGTCGTCACCATGAGTTGTGTGCGAAGGTTCGCCTGCGTCGGACGACGAAGGAGATGCCATATGCTTTTCACAGGAACGCCCCGACCTGACAAAACGCCTAAAAGGGACTAACTCTCCACCTTCTATTGTACTATAGCAAGGGAGACGCTCAAAAGAACTATCTCACATAATACCCAATGCTAAAGGTTACACGGAGACGGCCTCGGCAGTTAGCTTTTCCCCACCGAGGAGGGTCCTAAGGTTTGGGTAACAGAAGGGGTAAGTTCGGGCATGCTAGTGGCGGTGGCGCTGATGGCTGCTGAAGGTGATACGTCCAAGGTCGGCGTGAGGGCCGGCGTCTCGGTGGAGGTAGGTTCCAGCGTAGGGGTCGGCGTCAGAGGTGTATAGCTAGGCGTAACTGTAGGCGAGACAGGCGTCTTGCTGGGCAATCGCGTAGCTGTCGGGGGGATAGGCGTCCATGTCGGAGGAAGCGGAGTCAACGTCAAGCTCGGAGTAGG
>Ga0078972_1003892_pt1 | contig 15282 bp, 17 predicted proteins | sample YelNatPaOPGAMG01_FD_67568 | JGI IMG/M metagenome (GOLD analysis project Ga0078972, IMG submission 67568) | Hot spring thermophilic microbial communities from Obsidian Pool, Yellowstone National Park, USA - OP-RAMG-01 (SPADES assembly) (version 2) | ecosystem: Environmental > Aquatic > Thermal... | reverse complement strand
ATTTTACCCTATTTTTATATAGACATCTATCCTGCATCTTAATATATCGGCTGCTTTAAAAAGATGATCTTCAAGCTGTCTTAATGTGATTTTTTCACTAATGCTCATATCAATGAAATTATATCACACTCATACGAGTTCACTACAACGTTGGCATAGGCCCGGGGTATCCGGGCGTTGTGCTTATTTTTTTATGCTTATTTTATCTCTTCTTCCCAATATTCTATGGCACCTTTGATGTTGTCTTCGTTTTGTTTTAGGGCGTCGTACATAGCTTTCATAAAACGCTCACAGCCTTCCACTGGAGCATCTTTTGCCACAGTTTCAATATCTTTTAAAAGCTCTTGGTTTTTGGCTTTTAAAAACTTAAGACCTTCTATGTAAGCTTTCACTTTTTGTCTGTCAAACTCTTGATCCATAGAGTTCTCCTTATGTTAATTCTATCCTTTCGTTTTCACCGTATATATAAAGCTTTCCTTCAGCTTCGTCTTGGGTCTTTTTGTGAGATCCATCGCAAAATGGAAAACCTTTTGACAGTCCACACGTGCAAACCCATTTTTCTTCTTGGGCTTTTACCTGTATAGGTCCTTTGCCACTTAACTTGACAAGTCTTGCCATAGGTTAAACCTCCTTTGGTTTTTTGATAGTTTTATATTAAAGCATACAGTTTATCCTGTCAAGTAGGCACTTTATAGTGAGTAAGTATGAAAAAGTATACTCTTAATTTTTTATATTAATAAAAGCTTCATACAAAAACAACTTCTGGCATGCCAAAGCCGTTGAAATTGGCTGCATATACCGTGGTGTAAGCGCCAGCTGCCATTATATAGACTCTGTCCCCCACATCAAGCTCTGGTAGATATGTATTTTTGGATATAATATCCATACTATCGCAACTAACACCAGCGATTGTATATTGGATGATATCTTTATTGATTGTATCTGAATACATGGGATAGTTTATGCCCCCTAATACCTCTGCCAGTCCGTTGAAAACACCTGTGTCAAGGTATATCCAGTGAGAATCTTTTATGGTTTTACCGATCACAGAGCTCACAAGCACACCGGCGTCTCCTACAATACCTCTTCCTGGTTCTATTTGTATCTCTACAGGTTTTATAAGAAAATATTTCTTAAGAAGGGCTTCTATGTAAGAGCCTATATCGCCTATACTAAGAGACTCATATTGATAGTTTATGGGTATGCCGCCTCCTAAGTTTAGCATCGTTAGTTTTATACCCCTGTATATGGCTTTTTCCCAGAGCTCCCAAGAGGTTTTTATGCCTATAAACCAGTTTTTGAGGTTGTTGCACTGAGAACCCACATGGAATGTTATCCCGTATGGTATAAGCCCTTGGTATTTGGCATATTCAAGAAGCTCAAGCGCCGTATCTACATCTACACCAAATTTGTTGGTAAGTGGCCAATCGCTTCCTTCGTTTGGAACGATAAGCCTTACATAAACCCTCGCTCTCGGGGCAACGCTTTTTATTTTTTCTATCTCTTTAAACGAGTCTATACTAAAAGCCTTGATACCAGATTTATAAGCATAATCTATAAAATCAAGAGGTTTTACTGGATTGCTTGATATAATCCTTGAGCCATCAACGCCAAGTCTTAGCACCTTCTCAAGCTCCCAAGAGGAAGCCACTTCGTATCCGCTGCCAAGACTATTTAAAGTGGCAAGTATCTCTTGGTGGTCGTTTGCTTTTACCGCATAGTATATCTTAGCCTCTTTTAGTGTGTTTTGAAGTTCGTTGTAGCGCTCTTTTATCCTACTCAAATCTATTACAAGGGTTGGAGTTTTTACACTTTTAAGAACATCCAAAATAAACGGTTTCCTAAATGTAATATCGCTAAAATATTTTTGAGCAAAGCTATATTGGAATGAGCCAATCTCCAAAAGTTTCTCTGGCATAAAATTAGTATAATCTATTTTTGCTAAATTTCAATTACTTTTAGCCAAGTCTATGTATAGATAAGGAGAGTCGTATTTTGCTTTGGTAGGTTCATAATCTTTTAGCTTTCTTGGAAGCATAACGTGGGATTTGAAATTTCCAGCCCTTACTATAATCTCATCTTCGCCTTTTACCACAGATATGGCATCCTTTTTTATATAAGGGGCTCTTAGCCTTAGCATGTAGCTTCCATTGGATTGGATAAACTCAAAAGGTCTGTCTTTGAAAAGTATATCTGCGGGATTTTTATCTTTGTATATTAAATCAGATAACATTTCGAGCTTTTGCAAACCGCATACTTCTTCTTGCATAGTGGGTACATCAAATATAGGAGTAGGGTTAAACAAAGATTTTATCTCTTCAAGATAACTTTGTTGAGATTTTACCCATTCTTTGAAAAACTCACAATCTGCCACTTTGTCTTTTGGAAGGACTTTGTTTACCACCACAGCATCTACGTTTACTCCAAAGAGATTAAAATACATATAAGCCCTTTGGCTTTCTTTTACCACCATCTTTTCTGGATTTGCCACTATTCTTACAGATGTTGTATCTGGATCTATAAGTATTTCATCTACACCTTTTAGTTTTTCATAAAAGTTTTCCAGTGCTTGGAAATAATCATCATCTGGTAGCGGAACATCTGTTAACCTTTTTGCCACAGGCCTTGCCATTTTGAATATCATGCGTTCTGTTTTGAAAACACGTTTCATATACCATTTTAAAACCGTTGGCATAGAAACAAATCTCAAGGACTCGCCGGTGGGTGGTAAATCCAGTATAACCACATCGTATTCTTTATCTTTGTAATATTTGTTTACATACAGCAAGCTTGTGACTTCTTCCATACCTGGAAGTATTGCGAGCTCTTCTGAAAGAACCCCGTCAAGCCCTGTGGTGTTAAAAAGAAGCTCTAAAAATCTATATACATCACCCCAATACCTGTCTATCTCTTCTTGAATGTCTATTTCTTGTATATAAAGATTTTCATTTATCTGTATAGGCAGCCCTTTCACAGCGTATTTTTGGTCATCTGGTATATCAAAAGAATCTCCTAAGCTATGAGCTGGGTCCAAAGACACTACAATGGTCTTATAACCCATTTTGGAAAGCTTATAACCGGTAGCTGCCGATACCGTAGTTTTTCCTACACCACCTTTACCAGAAAAAAGTATTATTCGCATATACAAAATTTAATATATAGAAATTAAAAGTCAATCTTTTAAAGGTTTATCTCGGTAAAATCCCTTATACAGTCTTTTTCTTCGCAGGGGCTATCCCTTGATACTAAAATAGCGTTCATGCCTGCTTCTTTTGAGGCGTTTATTTCTTCTTTAATATCGGATAAAAATAATATTTCTTTAGGGTCTAAACCTATGGTTGAGGCTATTTTTAGATAGGAATCTGGGTCTTTTTTAGAACCTGTGGTAGTGTCAAAAAACCCATCAAAAAGGTATGTGATATCTCCGTAAGAGGAGTGTCCAAAAAATAGTTTTTGGGCTTTTATAGACCCAGAAGAATACACAAAAATTTTGTATCCTTTTTCTTTTAACTCTTTTAGTTTTAGATAGGCATCTTCATATATATGTCCTTTTAGCTCGGCGTTTTTAAACCCTTCTTCCCATATATGCCCTTGAAGTTCTTTTAAAAGTGTATCTTTTATATCTTTTTCAATAAGCTCTTCAAACGTTTTTACAGCAAGGTCTATATCTACATCTTTTTCAAGCTTTTTGGATAGGTTTTTTATGATAGTCTTTACATGCTCTTGATCCCAATGGGATTGTAAATAATCTCTTAGCTTTTTCTTAGAATAACCAAACATAGTAGTTTTTACATAATCAATAGAGGACGTAGTGCCTTCTATATCAGTTAATATAGCTTTTATCATAAAGTGGCTATATCGTCATGGCTTGGAATCTTTAAAGATATATCAGAGCCTGTGAAATGCCCTACCCAGCCCTCAGGTATCAAGAAAAATCTTATGGCTTTGAAAAAGGGCTTTGAACCCATATCAAACCAATGTTTTGTATAAGCTGGTACACTTATAAAATCTCCTTTTTCACAAAAAACCACATAAACTTTATCATCTATATGAAGATAAAAAGTACCTGACCCATCTACGAAAAACCTCACTTCAAAATCAGAGTGCGTATGCTCTTTTAAAAACATGTTTCTTAACTCATCTTTTTTAGGATGGTTTGGATTGAGACTCACCACATCCATGGATTTAAAACCAAACTCGTTGTTTATCCTATCTATATCATCTTTATAAACATCTATAACCTCTTCTTGACCTGCTTCCAAAGAAATGGGTTTTGTGTTCCAGCGCTCAAACCTAACTCCAAGACCAGACAGAGCTTTTGACACATCTTGATACTCTTTTAAAAGCTCCAAAAGATTCCCTTCTTCATCGTAAATGGCCAGATGACTCATATTCCACTCCTTTTTAAATAAACTTCTTTTAGCTCACAATCAAACAAAAAATCAAGGGCTTCAAGCTTTACGTAAGCATCCATTGTATCTTTACCCCAAGCGTAAATGCCGTGAGATTTTAACAAGAACCCATGGTTTAGTGCTCCTTCGTTTATGGCTTTTTGAATGATATTTGACAATGCTTTCATATCTTGCATATTATCAAAGATTCGTATCTCTATGGAACTCTCGTGGGTGTTTATCCCATCAAAAGCTTTTAAAAGCTCATAATCTTTCAAAACTACTTTTTCTTTTAGCATCCTTGATATAAGCGTTGATGTTGGGCTATGCACATGGAAAACGGCTCTGGCTTGAGGAAAGTTTTTGTATATCAAAAGATGAAGGAGTGTTTCAGCCGATGGTCTTTTAGAACCCTCTATCACATCTCCATTGTAATCCACTATTACAAAATCTTCTTCTTTTAAATGCCCTTTGTGGGTGCCAGAGGCTGTTATGAGCACTTTGTTTTCACCTATTTTAAAGGATAAGTTTCCGGCGGTGGCTGGAAGCCATCCTCTTTTGTGAAAATCTTTAGCTGTATTTACAATTGTTTCAAGCTCATCCATTTTTTAATATTATAGCGTATTTTGTTTTGGGTTAAAATAATTTCTTTATGAAAATGTTTTTATTCTTTATGAAAAGCATATTAACAAACGTATATTTTTACACAATTATAATATGTATTATATTTTTTTCTGTAGAGTCTTTTTCTATCGTTTATATGCTAAGTTATGTAAACATGCTAACCGTGATCGGTTTTCTTACCTCATGGTTTTCTTATTATTTTATATACTTTTTGCCCCTTGGGGTTATTGTAAGTGCTTTTTCTTTTTTTCATAAGCTTTATTCTCAAAAAAAGATTCAGGCTTTTTATATATTTGGAGTGAGCCCTTATTATATACTTAAAAGAAGCCTTTATGTGGTGGGGATACCTCTTTTTATAGGATTTTTGTTTTCGTTTTTAATTACCAACGAGGATATTACCTATGCCAAAAACTACCTTGTAAAAGAATTTGCAAAAAAGGTTATAGAATCAATACCGCCAAAGACTTTTGAACATGTCCAAGGGTATGCTGTTTATTTTGACAACAAATCAAAAGACACATTCTACAATCTATTTATAGCTGAATCCGGAAATTACATATACGCCAAAAAAGCCTATTATAAAGACGGGATACTTTATGCAAAAGATGGGGAGATCTTTTCCAAAGAAAACTCAAAAGACTATACGGTGGCGTTTAAAGATTTTAAAATACAACTTTATAACGTAGGTACTCTTGGGCTCTCAGAATCCAGACACAAAAAAGATATCATCTTCAACGTATCAAACATCTTACTAACGCCCCTTTTCATCATCCTTGGGTTTTACTTTATATCAAATATCTCTATGAGCACCAGTGGCTTTTATATGTTTTTGGCGTTTTTTGTCATCATCCACGAGGCTCTAATAAGCGTTTTAAAAGTTTTTATATTAAAAGTCTAAAAAAGCTCTATCCAAAATTGTTAGAAACTTTTGACTGAGTAGTCTCTAAGCCTTTTACTAAGTTTCCATAAACCTGGTAGGCTTTCGAAAGATCTATGAGTTGCACCATCTCTCTAACGGGGTTTACGTTAGAACCTTCCAAAGCCCCTTGGATGAGGGTGGAACTTGTGTCTGGTGTGGTGTTTTGGGCTGTGTATAGATCGTTGCCAGCTTTTTCTGGATTTGTGAGATCCACAAGTCCTATGGTACCCACCTGCGTTGGGGTTTCGTTAGTGCCTTGGGTGGTGATAAACACGTTTCCATCGGGTGATATGTGTATTGATGTGGCTATGGGAGGGATCTGTATGGGTTGGTTTTTGGGACCCAACACTTTCATGCCGTAATGATTTACAAGGTATCCGTTTTTATCCAGTTGAAAATCTCCCCTTCTTTGATAAAGAATCTGACCGTTATCGTTCATAACCTTAAAAAAGCCTTTGCCGTTTATAGCAACATCCAGTGGATTATCCGTTTTCTTTATAGGACCTTCTTGATAGTTTGTGTATATTTTTTCCATTATGGGATATACGTAGTTGTTGGATGGATTGTCTGATGCTGTGCCCGGTTCTTGGGTGGCGTTTGGTGTATAGTAAGCCAAAGCCGATAAAAAATCTTTTTTAAAGCCAGGCGTATCTGCGTTTGCTATATTGTTGGCCACTATATCAAGCCTTCTTTGTTCTAAGCTCATACCGCTTGCCATTATATACATCGGTTGATAATCTAAACTCATATCTAACTCCTCTCTTTTTTATAAATATAGGCGTTTTTTACAAAAGATGCAAATAGTTTGTGCGCTTTGAAGGGCTTACTTTTAAACTCCGGATGAAACTGACATCCTATATACCACCGATGATTTTGAAGCTCTAAAATCTCCACAAGAGATTTTTTAGGGTATATACCAGATGCTAAAAAGCCGCTTTTTTCAAAAGCATCTTTATATTTGTTGTTAAACTCATATCTGTGTCTGTGTCTTTCGTATATGAGGGTCTGTTGGTAAATCTCATGAGCTTTTGTGTTTTCTTTTATAAGGCATTCGTAAGCCCCAAGCCTCATGGTGCCTCCCATGTTTTCTATGTTTTTTTGATCTTCCATAATATCTATTACAGGGTTTTCGGTATCTGGTTCAAACTCTGTAGAATTTGCATCTTTAAAGCCCAAAACATTTCTTGCAAACTCAACCGCCATAAGCTGCATACCAAGACATATCCCAAAAGTGGGGATGTTGTTGGTTCTTCCGTAGTTTAGCGCCTTTGTCTTACCCTCTATGCCCCTTTCACCAAAACCCCCTGGTATAAGTATGCCATCTATATTTTCCAGATCTTTTTCATCGAGGTTTTCTGAATCAAACCAAAGCATATTTACCTTTAGTTTGTTTTCAATGCCTGCGTGTATGAGAGCTTCTATAAGACTTTTGTAGGCATCTTTTAGTTTTATATATTTGCCCACTATGGCTATATTTACACTATCTTGAAGGTTTTCTAAGGTAGATACTATGTCTTCCCATTTTGACAGATCTGGTTCTTTGTAGTTTAGGTTAAAGTTTTCTACTATTATTTTGTCTAAGTTTTGGGCTTTTAGAAAAAGAGGGATTTTGTATATATAATCTACATCGTGAACGGATATAACGTGAGATGGTTTAACATTGCAAAACATGGCGATTTTTGATTTTACATTCTCAGGGAGCGACACCTCAGAACGGCAAACTATGATATCGGGCTGAATACCTATGGCTCTTAGTTCTCTTACAGAGTGCTGAGTGGGTTTTGTTTTTAGCTCACCTGCCACCGCAATATAAGGAACGTATGTAAGATGCACAAAAAGCGTACTTTCTTTCCCTAATTCAAGCTGAAGCTGTCTTATGGCCTCTAAAAACGGCAAGCTTTCTATATCTCCCACTGTGCCGCCTATTTCTACTATGCTTATATCTTTGTCTTTGGCAGCTTTTAGTATCATAGATTTTATCTCGTCGGTGACATGGGGTATAACTTGCACCGTAGATCCAAGGTATACGCCTTTTCTCTCTTTTTCTAAAACGCTGTTGTATATCTTACCGGCGGTGATGTTGTTTAGTTTTGATAGGTTTATGTTTGTAAAACGCTCATAGTGTCCAAGGTCAAGATCTGTTTCTGCCCCATCTTCTGTTACAAACACCTCACCGTGCTGGTAAGGGTTCATAGTCCCAGGGTCTACGTTTAGATAAGGATCTAACTTTTGTATACTTATACTAAAAGGCTCTTCATAAACTTGTCCAAGTCCTTCTATCAGCGCCCCTATGGAGGCAGACACTACGCCCTTACCAAGAGACGACAAAACCCCACCTGTTACAAATATAAACTTTCCTTTTGAAGCGTGCATTCTTTATTATAACATGTGAAAGGCTAAATTGCGGCTTACAATATCTAACGATTTTTTAAGGGTCTTTTAGCTGCTCAAACTTTTTTAATTCCTCAAAACTACTTTGCGCTCAGGAATTTGTCAAATATAGCATTTAGTGTCTCGATGTCTTTTGTTTGGAATAACATATTTTTTAAGCTTTTCTGGCAATACTCCAAATCTCATAGATATTACACTTTTTATGCTATCTATTTTATCTTCAAATTCACCCTTCATAATAGCTTCTTGTTCTAACTGCTCTACGGCTTTTGATGTGAAAGGTAAATCTTTTAAGGTTTCTGTAGTAAAAGACGGTATATCTAACATAGATGTTTTTAAGCAATAAAAACTATGCAAAAATGTTATAATAAAAGTTGAGGGTAAAAAATGTTATCAGCTATAAAAGAAATAGGAGAGATAGTGCTAAAACGAGAAGGTAAAGATGGTGGTTACCTTCTCAAGAATCCCATTGATGCTATTGTAAAAAATCCAAACGTTGATAAAGTGTTGTCGGTGATATTTGATTGTCAAGCTAATTATGAAAAAGTAGAGCTTAGTGATTTTGATGTTGGAAAATATTGGATTTACTTATATAGGGATGGCTCTACCAATGGCTCTGATATAACACCAACATCAAAGATCGCATCTAAGAATATAAAAGATGTATTGGAGAAAACTTGGAAGAAAAAAATCTTCAAATGGTTTAAAGACAATAAAGGTAAAAATGAGACATTTAACAAGCTTTATAGTGAAATTGTTAAAAGCGAAAATAAAATAAAAGAAGATATTGAAAAGACACTAAGTGATATAAATCTTAGCAAAACATCCTTGATTATGACCGTAAAGTTAGGCGATGAGTTTATAGGTGAGATAGAAGAATTTAAGAAATTTATTGTTGAATATGTTCTATCTGTTAAGAATAAGAAAAAGAAATCGTTTTCTAAAGAAGGCGTATGTAGCGTTTGCGGAGAAAGAAAAAATGAGGTTTTCACCACTTCGGAAATTTATACTTTTTATACGTTAGATAAAGAGTGCTATATTACTTCTGGTTTTAAAAAAGAAAGCGCTTGGAAGAACTTTCCTATATGCAAAGAGTGTTTTCTAAAGATAGAGCTTGGTAAAAAAACCATAGAAGAAGATCTTAGTTTTAAATTTAGTGGATTAAGCTATTATCTAATACCAAAGATATTGATAAATCCGCAAGATCAGGCTGTAGAGGATATTCTGGATATCATTAAAAACAGCAAAGATAGAAAAGATTTTAAAGGCAATGAAAGGCGTGTTTTGAATCGTTTATCACGATTTAAAGATGACATAACCTTTTATTTTTTATTTTTAAAAAAAGAAAACAGCGCCGATAGAATACAGCTTCTTATAGAAGATGTCTTACCTTCTCGTATAAGCAAAATAGTTGATGCAGAAAATAAAACCAACGAACTTTTTAAAACCGAAGATGGTAAAGATTTTTTTAATTTTTCACTTTTGTATGAATTTTTCCAAGATAAAACAAACAAATTTTTGTTTGAAGTTATAGATAAAATCTTTAGAGGCGGTAAACTTGATAGACTTGTCGTATATAGAAAATTGCTAAATGCTTTAAATAATGTTTACTATGAGGATAATAAAAACTTTCTTCGTAAAACGTTAAAAAGTTTATCTCTTGTCAGATTTTTAGAAGAACTGGGTATATTAAAACATGGAGGTGATATAGCGATGACATCGCATTTAGAAGCTAAGGAGTATGCACAGCCACAGAACGGCTTAGATCAAACTATTGAAAAAAGAAAGTTTGACGAAATTTATGAAAAGTTCAAAGGTTTAGATACGCCTACAAAAAGAGGTATATTTTTGCTTGGTGCTCTAACCCAATGGCTTTTATCTTTACAAGCTCACGAAAGAGATGGAAGCATGCCTTTTTTAAAAGCCCTAAAAGGTCTTAATATGAATATGCAAGATATAAAAGGATTATTTCCAAAGGTTGTTGATAAATTTATCGCTTACGACAACAGGACACCTTTCGTCAGAGAGCTTGAAAAAGAGATTTCTGCAAATTTTCTGGCAGAGCAAAATCCTAAGATACCTATAGAAGAGATAAATTTTATATTTGCAACAGGTATGGCTTTATATGACGAAGTTAAAAGTCTTTTAAAGGAGGATAAAAATGAGTGATCTATTAAAAAATAGAAGAGAAATTTTGTTTTTATACGATGTGTCTTTTGGAAATCCAAACGGTGACCCAAACGATTTAAATAAACCACGTATAGACGAAGAGACCGGGAAAAACATAGTAACAGATGTAAGGTTAAAAAGAACCGTAAGAGATTATCTTATAGATTTTGAAGGTTTTGAGATTTTTGTAAAAGAAATTGCTAAAGAAGATGGAAGCATACAAGATGCAAAAGCAAGGGCTAAAGATTTTAACAACGATCCAGATAAGATTTTAGACGAATGTATAGATGTGAGGCTTTTTGGCGCTACTATCCCTATTAAAACGGACAAAGACAAAGAGAAAGGGGATTCCATTACATATACAGGTCCTGTGCAGTTTGCCATGGGACAGTCTTTACATAGAGTAAAACTTGAATATATAAAAGGAACTGGAGCTTTTGCTTCGGACGAGAAAAAGCAACAAAAAACCTTTAGAGAAGAGTATATAATACCCTATTCTTTAATAGCTTTTCATGGAGTTGTAAACGAAAACGCAGCAAAACATACAAAGCTAAAACCAGAAGATGTAGATTATCTTTTGAAAGCTCTTTGGCTTGGCACCAAGAATCTTATATCTAGATCTAAAACAGAACATATGCCAAGACTTTTGATAGAAATCGTTTATAAAGAAGGTAAAAACTTCCACATAGGAGAGCTTCATAGATATGTAAAGCTTCAAACAGATAAGCTGGATGAAGAGATTAGATCTTTTGAAGATTATGAATTGGATTTGTCAAAGCTCTATGAGGCTATAGAAGACGAAGCCCAAAATATAGAAAAGGTACTCTACATGGTGGACAGAAACCTAAACATTAAACCAGATATACCAAAAGGAAAAGTTCAATGGGAAAAATTGAGCCTAGAGCGGTAACGCCCGCATTTTACTATTGCGTGGCATACTTGTTTTGCGTGGCATACTTGTCGTAGGTTTACGAAAGAACAGGCATACACGAGGTAAAAAATGCTAAAGCAAACTAGAGCGGTAACGCATTTAAATACTACTTTTCTTGCTTTTGATATATGGGGAGATTTTGCTCATTTTAAGAAGTTTTACACCACTTCCTCCCCTCTTACTTTTTGCATACCAACTCCTACTGCATTATACGGTATACTCTCTGCCATATTGGGATTTGACAAAAAAGAATACGCAAATTTTATAAACGCCGACAGCACAACGCTGGCTTTACAGGTGCTAAATCCTATTAAAAAGATAAGGACTACTTTTAACTACATCGATACTAAAAACTCAAGAAGTTTTTACCTTATAAAAAATAGAACCCAAATAAAAACAGAGCTATTAAAGGACCCAAAATATAGAATTTTTGTAAACCATAAAGATAAGGATATATTTGAAAATTTAATCTATATGATAAAACATAGAAAAAATGTTTATACGGTATCTTTAGGACTTGCTAACATGATAGCTAATTTTAGATTTGTGGGTATATACGAGGCAACACCTGTTGAGAACTCCCAATATCTGGACTCTATTGTTTTGCTGGAAAACGTAGAGTCAATAGATATAAATGTAGAATCAATAGACAATTCTAAAAAACAACCACGCTTTTTAAGGGAAAAAATCCCAATAAGCATGGACACAAAAAGAGTTGTGGATGTTTATAAAGATGTAATCGTAGAAACCCAAGGACTTAGGATAAAAGGTGTTTTTAAAAACTCTTATATGTTAGAAGACCAAACAATTATAAGCCCTTACAATCTTATATGAGTGTATATAGAGCGATAATATCGCATTTCAATTCTAACGAACAAACAAAGCCACTCAGGAGATATGAGAAATGCCGTTGGCACACTAGAGCGATAACAGCGCATTTCAATTCTAACGAACAAACAAAGCCACTCAGAAGATATGAGAAATGCCGTTGGCACAATAGAGCGATAACATCGCAGGAGATAAGAAATGCTAAAGTACTCTAATTTGTATTCACATTGCGGAAAGCTTATTGAAGATCATGTGGCAAATGTTGTAAATCTATCGATGCAAAATGCTAAATCTCTTACAGAAGATTTAAAAAAACTTAGTTTTATAACGGCTTTTACTCACGATATAGGAAAAACTACGTCCTATTTTCAAGATTATTTGAGGAACTCTTGTGATGGTAAAAAACATAAAAAAGACGATTTGACAAACCACTCGCTGCTTGGAGGTGTTGCGGGTCTTTACATAGCTGATAAAATATTTAAAGATGATTTTTACAAAGCACTTTGTTTTATAATCCCAAAAAGACATCATGGCAACCTAAAAGATATATTCAACGATATTGTTTTATCCCAAGATACCGACAGTGCTTTTGATATCCTGATAAAACAAGTTAACAGTATTGATAGAGATAGTTTTTATATTTTCCTAAACAATCTAAAAGCTAATCTAAACTTCAAAGACTATAATTATATCTTAGACTTGTTTGATCTTGAGGATTTTAAAGATTTTTTATCTAAAAGCTTAGAAAAAAGATTAGAAGATTTAGATTTCTTCATAGTAAGGTTTATAAAAACTTCTAATTTAGAAAGCTTTTTAGAAACGATTTTATCTTATTCTATCCTTATAAACTCAGATAAATCTGATGCCGGAGCAGGACAGAAAATAACCAAAATTCAGGAAAAAGATATAAGTTTCACACCGGATATTGTAAAAAATTATGTGAAAAGGCTTGATGGGGGTAAATCCAATATAAACGATATAAGAGCCAAAGCTTTTGATGAGATTTACAATCAACAAATAGATTTAGATAAAAAGATATATTCTCTTACACTTCCTACTGGCACAGGCAAAACGCTTTTATCTATTTTATTTGCATTTAAATTGCACCAAAAGCTAAAACAAGAAAAAGGTATAACCCCAAAGATCATATACTCTTTGCCATTTTTATCCATCGTAGAGCAAAATTATAGTGTTTTGGAGGGTGTTCTCAAAGAGCATTTTAAAGAGGTCACCACAGATATTTTACTTAAACATCATCATCTATCTGAGATTTCTTATAAAAGCCAAGAAGACGAATATGATTTTGAAACATCAAGAGTGCTTGTGGAAGGTTGGGAGAGTGCCATAATAGTAACTACTTTTATGCAGTTTTTCTATTCTATCTTTAGCAACAAAAATAGTATGCTTAGAAAGTTTAGTAATCTGCAAAACGCTATTGTAATATTGGATGAAATACAGTCTATACCTGTCAAATATTGGAATATTATAAACGATACTTTTTTGAATATGGCGCAAAAGTCTAACTTCTACGTTGTTTTGTCTACCGCAACACAGCCAATGATTTTTAACACTACAGAAGATCTTGTAAACCACAAAGAATTTTTTGATGCTTTTAATAGATATACTATACATATAGATTTAAACAAAAAGACTATAGATGAGTTGTTGGAAAATATAGACCTATCCCAAGATAAATCTTATATGTTTGTGATGAATACTATAGAATCTTCAAAGTCTTTGTTTAGGAAGATAGATGAGTTAGGAAAGCTTCACGGCAAAGAAGTTTATTATCTTTCCACAAGCGTAGTCCCTAAAGAAAGAAGACAAAGGCTTACTGAGATTAAGAAAAAATTGGAAAATGGCCAAAAGATAATACTCATCTCCACTCAGCTTGTGGAAGCCGGTGTTGATGTAGATTTTGATATTGTATATAGGGATTTAGCACCCCTTGATAGCATAGTGCAATCTGCCGGTAGATGCAACAGAAACTATAACATACAAAAGGGTTTAGCTTATTTGATACAGCTAAAAGATGATCAAAATAGACCTTACCATAGCATCTATGACGATGTTTTGATAGATGCCACAAAAGATATCTTAAAAGATAAAGATGTTGTAGAAGAAAAAGAGATATTTGATTTGATAAATGAATATTATGAAAAGCTAAAAAATAGAAAAGCTCAAGACAATAAGCTACTTGAAGCCATTAAAAGGCTTAAGTTTGACGGCACCAAAGATGAGGTGTCTATTTCTAACTTTGAGCTTATAAAAGAACAACCTTATAAATCAGATGTGTTTGTAGAGCTTGACGATGAGGCTAAACTCGTATGGAAAAACATTGAAGAGATTATAAACATAAAAGATGTTTTTGAAAGAAAAAAAGAGTTTACAAAGATAAAACCAAAATTTTATGATTATGTGGTATCTGTGGACGTGAGAAACAACACTCCTCCCAAATACTTTAACATTTATTTTGTAGATTATGATTCTTTGTCGCTTTTTTATGATAAAAGCACTGGATTTATAAATAAAGGCGATGATTTTATAGCCCTTTAAAATTATAAATAAATCAGCCTATACCCTCTCCCACTCAAAACTTACAATGTTCTTATCTTTCTTACTAAACTCTATCCCTATTAGATATATCTCTTGGTATTTGCCTATATATTTTTCATAATACCTTTTTTCTTTTATTTGTTTTAAGGCCACACCTTCTTCTTTGTCTTCTACCACTTTAAACTCTATTATATAAACGCTGTCTTGGTTAAAGACACTAAGATCTATCTGGCCTTTGTTGGTGTTGTTTTCTGCTATCACATTTAGCCCTGCACCGTTAAAAAGCGCATATACGATAGATGCATAAAAACCCTCATAGGAGTCTATATTGTTTTTTCTATACCAATCATGGGGGATGCTGGCAAGGAATGTGTATATAGCATCTTTTAGTTTGTCTATATCTTTTGTGAGTATAGCCCTTTTTATATTTGTTTCTGTTTTGCTTACACGTACTGGTTCTTTAAATACATATA
>Ga0078972_1011906_pt1 | contig 15288 bp, 14 predicted proteins | sample YelNatPaOPGAMG01_FD_67568 | JGI IMG/M metagenome (GOLD analysis project Ga0078972, IMG submission 67568) | Hot spring thermophilic microbial communities from Obsidian Pool, Yellowstone National Park, USA - OP-RAMG-01 (SPADES assembly) (version 2) | ecosystem: Environmental > Aquatic > Thermal... | reverse complement strand
GTCTGTGGTCGGTTTTGGACGAGCTTGTTTCGTCCGGTCAGGTTTCGGACGAGGTACGGTCGGGTTTACGTAGGGAATTTGGGTTAGGTTCGGGCTTGTCGTTGGGGGTGACGGTGACGTTGGGCTGTATTTTGCGGGACGAGCTGGACCATTTACGTACGGCCTTGGAGAGCTTAGCGGGCTTTGGGGATGAGCTGGTAGTAGTTCAGACGGGTCCAGTTGAGAGCAGTGAGGTCCGGTCGTTAGTGGAGGGTTGGCGTAACGGGCGGGGTGAGCTGGGTTATGGTCGGTATTTACATCGGCCGGACTGGTGGGACAATTCGCTGGGTAGCATTAATGACTTTGCGGCGGCCCGGAACGTGTATTTGAAGGAGGCGCGTAGTGATTTTGTGCTTTGGTTTGATGTGGATGAGGTTTGGCCTTCGGGCCTTTTGGACTGGGTTCGGCAAGTGGTTTTACGATCGGACGTGGATGGTGCTTCGATCCCGGTCATTTGTCCTCAGTTAGACGGTGAGGGTCGTCGTCATGAGACTCTGACGCGTCATGTGAAGCTGGTCCGCAATCGGCGGGTAGGCGAGGATGGTGTGGAGTATGATTCGCCGCGTACGGCGGCGGAGGCTTTGGGTTGCAGTATAGAGGAGGCGGTGGCTCGGACCCGGTGTCGTTATGAGTTTCGGGAACGGATTCACGAGCAGATTGTGGTGAGCATGATGGAGGCGGGGGCGCGTGTGATCAACATTGAGGTTCCGATCCAGCATACGGGCTATTTATCGGAGGGTTCGGTGATGGAGGGCAAGTACCATCGGAACCTACGGATTTGTCAAGAGATGGCGGCCCGTGATCCGGAGAGTGACTGGTGGCGGTTCAATGAGATGACGACGTTATTATTGATGGGTCGGTTAGAGGAGGCGCGTACGAGTGGTGAGGCGGGCTATCCGTATTTGCATTATGATCAGGCGCATGCGGGCAAGTATCTGAGCACGTTAGCTTCGATCTGCATGGCGTTAGGGGATTGGGAATCGGGCTTACGCTACTGTCAGGAGGGCATTGATCGGGGTTTGAACCCGACGGAGGCGTGGTTCAATGCGGGCGTTTGCTATCAGCAGCTGGGCCAGTTAGATCAGGCGGAGCGGTGTTGGTTAGAGGCGGTTCGGGAGGGCAGTTCGGGCCGAATGATCTTTACGGCCGATTTGGGTGCGGGCAATTTCAAGCCGTATGTGAACCTGTCCCATCTGGCGTTACAGCGTGGTGATTTGGGGTTAGCGAAGGACTATGCGTTACGTGCGGCCCGTTGGGGTCCGACTGATCCGCCGTTACGGGCACATTTGAGGTTATTATACAGTCAGCTGGGCCGGCGTGGTTTAGTTCGGGAGCAGGAGCGTTGGGTATTACAGGATCAGCCGCTTCGCTGGCTGGTGTGGCGGGGTCAATGTGCGTACGAGGATGGCTGTTTGGGTGTAGCGCAACAATGTTTCCGGCAGGTACTGCAGCGTGGTCCGGACCCGGACGCTTTGAATGGGCTAGCGTTAGTGTTACGTCGGCTGGGCCAGGGTGATCCGGCGGACCTGTGGCGTACGGCGTTACGGGTTGCGCCGGGTCATGGGGTAGCTCGTGAGAATTTCCTGACGTATTTGGAGGAACGGGGTGCGCTATCTGAGTTTTGGTTAGTGTTACAGGACTATCATGCTCAGGACTGGCGTTTAGCGGCCCCGTATCGTTGGCTGGGACGGTTCCTGGCGCGTCATGGGCTGTGGCGGTTGGCGTTACGTGCGTTTTGGGGCAGTTTAGTTTTGGACCCTCGGGACGCTTTGAGCTGGCGGGGTTTAGCGGACTCGTACGAGCGGCTAGGTTTATGGGATGAGGCTTACTATGCGGTTTGGCAGGCGAGCCTTCATGCGGGCGACGATCCGATGGTTCGGGCGGAGCTGGGCCGGCTGGAGCGGTTAGTGTATAGCGGCCAGGTTATTTCGGGCTTGGGGGGTAGCGAAGTGGGGTGAGTGCGGGTTGAGCCAGTTAACGGGATTGGGTGGTAGCCTGGCCGGGCATATACTTTTGGGGTAGGGTATGGTTCTGGCCGGGCTACTTGTTATTTGGGTATGTGGTTGGGGTGGCTGTGATGAGCGAAAATTCGGATGTGGGCCATCGTTATGCGCGTTGGTCGGCTCGGATGGCGGACCGGTTACGGTCGGACCTATCGGATATTGCGGCCCGTGATTTCAGCGAGCTGGTGGAGGATCAGGAGGGCCGCTATCTGATTCCGGGCTATTACCGGGACGATGTGGAGCTACCGAACGGGTGGGTTTTGCCCTATTTCTTTCGGCTGACCCATCCTCAGACGTTACTGGCGTGTGTGCCGCGTCACTGTGATGGGTCAGCGAGTCCGTGCGCGGGCCGTTGTCCGTTGGAGCCGGATCGGTTCCGTGGCAAGGTCTGTCCGGTGGAGCTGTATCGGCTCGCGGAGGTCTTTACGGGCCTCGCGGACGAGTTCGAGGTGGACCCGCAGAACATGTCGGAGCTACAGTTGATTCGGCAGATGGCGGTTGATGCGGTCGTGTTGTGGCGTACGGAAGTGTTAGCGGACGACACGAACCTGGTGGATGAGGTTGCAGCCGTTATTCCGGGCGGGCGTGGGGGTGGGGGTGAGGTTGTGCTGCATCGGGCGATTGATCCGCAGTTACTGGTTCGGCAGCAGGTTCAGCAGCACAGTGCGCGTGCGTTAGAGCTGCTTTTGAAGCGTCGTCAGATGCTGGCGGAGGAGCGGCGTCGGGCACGTCGTGAGGAGCGGGAGGAGGCGCTGCTGCGGTTAATGGAACGCAAGCAGGCGTGGCAGGAGCGTTTAGCGGACCGCGAGGGTGCGGTCGATAGTCTGACGCAGCTGCACCAGATTATTGACAGTTGGTCCCGGAAGAGGCCGGACCTTTTGACGGTCGGTTCGACGGACCCGACCCAGGTGGACCGTGCTTCGGACGGGCTGGACGGGTCTGAGGGTCTATCCGGGCCGGGCCCAGCTGGGTCGGGCTCGGCCGGTGTGATGGGATAGGAGGTGAACGGGACGATGCGGTTATCACCCTATCTATTGAATTTGGCTACGGTCCGGCGTGGGTTAGGGTTTGAGCAGTTCCGGTTAGGTTTGAACCGTGCGGTCAACCCTTTATGGGCCCATCGTCGTGGTCTGAGCGGGCTACAGCGTCGTTTACCACGTATGGTCCAGCCGGGCCTGGGCCTGTTTGGGGCTCGTCGGGTCCGGTGGTGGCGGTAGAGGAGGTATAAGCACAGATGCCTATTCCACCACGAGTAAGTAGTTTCATTGGGCAGCTGGCCGGAGCCCTAGCGGAGGGGTCCTATGTATCTATTAGGTCGGACTTTCCACAGGGCTTGCGTCGTGCAGCACTCTATGCGATTGGCCGTCCGGAGTTGTACCGTGGGATGATGTACGGTGCGGCGGCCGGGTTCGGGCTGAGTGTGGGCTATGGTGCCCTTACGGGCTCCCCACTCGATTTCGGGCGGCATATTCGGACGGCCATGGCGTTTGCACCCTTGGGGGGTGGGATCGGCCTGTATCGTATACCGAGGGTTAAACAGGCGTTTACAGACAATAATATTACTGTCAATGAGATTATGGGTAGGCTAGCTGGCGCGTGGCGGTCGCGGGCTGCTGCGACCGGTGGTGCGACCGGGGCTTAATTTTTGCGGGCTCTTTTTTCCACCCGGAAAGTACAGTACTCGGATGATGAGTTAAACTTTCTTGGTTTTTGGGGTTTGTTCGGTCTGGCGGGTGGCCATTTACGGATTTTCAGGGTATGGTGAGTAATGGCGGACCTTTTGAAGCTCAAGCTGATTACGTCTGATACGATCGACTGGGTCATCAATGATATTGACCAGACGATCCAGGGCCGGGTTCGGCCTGGGGGCCATGCCCATGATGCGTCTGATATTACATCAGGCGTCCTTTCCGGCGACCGATTACCGGGCCCGACTGCGGACAGTCGAGGTGGGATTTTCGGCCCGGTCGAGCCTGAGGGTCGGTTCCTACGTGATGATCTGACTTGGGCTGAGCTGCCCGGCGGCGGGATGGGCGCGACCGGTCCCACGGGTCCCCAAGGAGCAACAGGAGCCACGGGCCCCCAGGGGCCAACGGGACCCCAGGGGGCGACCGGGGCCACAGGGTCACAGGGGGCTACGGGACCTCAGGGACCCCAAGGAGCAACTGGGCCCACAGGTCCCCAAGGCACTACTGGCCCTACGGGACCGCAAGGTACTACGGGGCCCACAGGTCCCCAAGGAGCGACAGGGGCTACGGGTCCACAGGGCACTACTGGCCCTGCAGGACCCCAAGGAGCGACCGGGGCGACGGGTCCCCAGGGCACTACTGGACCTACGGGCCCCCAGGGAGCGACCGGGCCCACAGGTCCCCAAGGAGCGACCGGGGCTACTGGAGCCACGGGGCTACAGGGAGCTACTGGACCCCAAGGTACTACGGGACCTACTGGACCCCAGGGAGCTACGGGTGCGACGGGTCCGCGTGGACTGACCTGGCAGGGGACCTGGAACAATAGTACCACCTACGCCAAGGACGATGCGGTCTGGTATCAAGGTTCGTCCTATATCTCCAAGCAGAACAACAACCAGAACAAGGTCCCGCCCAGCAATCCAGACTGGTGGGACCTCCTGGCCCAGATGGGGGCGACGGGTCCCCAAGGAGCGACCGGCCCCACGGGTCCACAGGGCGCGATCGGAGCCACTGGACCACAGGGGCCCACAGGTCCCCAGGGCACTACTGGACCTACGGGTCCACAGGGCACTACTGGCCCCACGGGTCCCCAAGGAGCGACAGGGGCTACGGGTCCACAGGGACCAACAGGACCCCAAGGTGCTATAGGGGCTACCGGGGCTACGGGTCCCCAAGGAGCTACGGGGCCCACGGGGTCACAGGGACCCGTGGGTCCACAGGGGCCCACGGGACCTCAGGGTGCTACCGGTGTGACCGGGCCGCAAGGAGCGACCGGGCCCACGGGACCACAGGGTCCGTTGCGACCAATTATCTTCTCGGCGGATGGGGGTGGGTCTGTCATTCCGACTGGGACCCAGTTCAGTGTGTATGTGCCCTATGATGCGACGATTGTGGCTGTAACGATGCTGGCGGACCAGGTTGGGAGTGCGGTCGTGGACATCTGGAAGGATAGCTATACGAACTATCCACCCACGGTCGAAGATAAAATTACCGGATCTAACCCACCGACGATCTCGAATAGCAACAAGAGTCGAGACACAACCTTAAGTGGTTGGACGACATCGATCTCGAACGGGGATGTGCTGCTGTTCAATGTAAACAGCTGCAGCACAATCACCTGGCTGTGCCTGACATTAGAGGTACAGCCTGCATGATCTGACTGATTGGTCTGGTAAAATCTGTGATAGGATCGGTATTCCGGTCTGGGGAGGGTATGGAGGAGGGAAGTCTTAAGGATCGTGGGGCTGGCGTGGGTTCACGGACCAATGAAACGGGCGTGGACCGCATGTAAGGCCCTTCGGGGCAATCCCGAATGAAGTGTCAAAATCGGCCGAGGAAAGGCGGCCTTCCAGACCTGTCGGGATTTAGGCGGGCCTGGTAAACTAAGTCAATGATGGAAAGTAACGTGCTTAATGTCTGGCGGGCCGAGTACATTCGGACCCTCAACGTGCTGCGGGTGTATGCTCGGGCCCCGCGTGGCTCGACGCTGTTGGTGCTTGATGCGGAGGGCGAGTTCTACTACGGCAAGATGAGCTGGGCCGGTGCGGACTATTATGTCCTCAGCCGGATGCGGGTCCCGGAACCAGGCGAGAAGGTAGTGGTCGAGGCTACATTCCCAGATGGGGCTGTAGCCGAGGCGGACCGGATCGTGGTGTACCGTTCTCTGTTATAGGGACCGAATGTGTGGGGACACAGGGCAGACGGGTTGTGGGTTGCTGCCCTGTATTGTCTCCCCACTAGACAGGTGGAGGCTCTAAGATGGCTTGGTCAGTGATGGTCAATGAAGTGAGTCGCCCGGGCTTGGACACAGTCCGAGTCCAATTCACGTTACAGAAGGATGGCTTGGATTTCGTATCCGATGAGCTGACCTTCACGGAGGATCAGTTTGAGAAGCTCACTGCATCTGGCAAGCTGGATTTGGTCAGGACGGCGATTAAGCAGCGTTGTCAGTCTTACATTAAAATCGACCGTCACGTGGAGGACCTCAAGCCTTTGGAGAAACAAGTAGTTTCAGTGGTGGCTATCTAAAGCGGACGATTCCAAACTGTAGAAAATGGCAACGAAAGCCTCACAATCTTCCGGGAACTGGTCTGACCCCAACATCTGGAACCCTACCGGGGTGCCCGCGAACCTAGACGATGTGACCATTAGTTCGGGCCACACGGTCGTCTTCGATGTGGACCAGAGCTCCTTCACAGACGGGCTGAATAGCCTGACGATCAATGGGACGCTGACGGTCTCCACTTCGGTCAACACGCATCTGAAGATGCGGGGGAACGTAACCATCGCGTCCGGTGGAGTGTTCCAGCAGGGCACGGTCGCCAATCCGATCCCGGCGGGTGTGACGCACGAAGTCACATTGAACCAGAATGGTACCAATGTGAACTATTCGATCACGTGCAATGGGACCTGGGTTGCGCAGGGTGCTAGCAAACCGGAGTTCTGGTGCCTTCTGAGCCAAACAGTCAATGCCGGTGCAACCACGATCTATGTGGATCGGGCGACCGGTTGGAAAGCGGGGGATCAGATTGTAATTGCTTCGACTTCCACTTCCTATAATTCGCATGATCTGCGGACCTTAAGTACGGACGCAGGCGAAAGCAGCTTGAGCGTAACCAGTGGTCTCACCTATACCCATGAGAAGATTGATCCCTATATCAATGCAGAGATCATAAACCTAACCCGGAACATTAAGATCCACGGCGAGAGCACCAGTCTGCAGGGGTACATCGTCCTGGGTTCGACAGCAGTTGTGGACTGGGACTGGATCGAAATTTATTGGATGGGGTCTGGAACTTCTGACAAACGTGGGATCGAGATTAGTAGTACAACCAATAACAATGTTTCGATCCGGTACTGCTCCATCCACGATTTCATAGTAACAAGCTCAATTGGGATTAATGTGACCTCGAGTGCTGCGGTGGATTTGAAGTATAATGTGTCATTTTACATAGATTACTATGCGTATTCCTTAGCCGCAGGTACTGCAGTTGTTCCACCGAGTGATGGCATTATTATTTATTGCCCTAACCTCACCAGTCACTCAGCAGGTGTATTTCAATTAAGTAACAATTACAATGTGACCAATCCAATCTCCAATATGCGGATTAGTGGAACATATTATGCAATTTATTTCGCAGGAGGGGATTCTGCAGTTCCTGTCAATTCCTGTGTTTTGCATTCCTGTACGTCTCTATATAGTGGTCATGTAGCCTATAGATACTGCTGTACTATAGATTCGACTTGGTTTGTACGCGGTAGAGGAATCAATATAGGTCATATTGGACCGAATGGAATGCGAGTTTTTAACTCGGTCTTTGTTGGTTTAAGTGGTGAAGGTATAAAGGCTTACTCAGGTATATTGTGGGTATCTGGGTGTACATTCTCGTCTTGTGTTAATGCAGATATTTATATGAGTACGAATGCAAGTGGAGGGGTGTATGCCACGAACTGCTCTTTCAGTAATAGCATGCCTATCCGAAAAGGGGGTTGGGCAACGTTTGCCATAGCGGACAACTGTACTTTCAGTACTACTCCTAGCTACTTTGACGGTACTGCTCCACGACCGAATCCGAGTAGCAAATTACCGTATCTGCTTTCCTATGTCCGTTCTATACGGCACAATGGCTATTCCAACCGATTTTTAGAGCTTCGAGATTACGGTCGAACTACGGACCAGGTGACTGCGGGCTATCCTGAGAGCTGGGCGTACGGGGGGTCCGGTCGCTGCCTGGTATTGGACCCGACCTCAACGACCAATCCCCTGGTCTTTTATTTCTATCTCCTGGTTGGGTCCAGCTCGTTCAAGGTCCAGTTCTACAAGAAGGTGACCGTCACGACGAATGGGCCGTCCCTGAAGCTGACGGTCTGGGACGTGGATCACAATACTGTCTTGTTGGATGCAGCGACCGTTTCGTTGGGTTCGGACTGGGAGTTATACCAATCTCCGACGCTGACGCCTTCCGGTGCGGGCACGGTCCTGTGTCTTTTGGAATGTTTCGATGGGTCTTCTGGTGGGGTGGTTGGGATCGATCAGATTGGGCTGGACCCTGGCACGAGGGTGGACCTGGGGAAACTAGACTGGTACCTGCCCCAGGAGCCTGGGATGCTTTTTGTGGATGCTACCGCGACAGGTGGGGCGGGCCCTTATCGGTATGGATCGGCCTGAGCGGGTTGAGCTCGTAGCTGGTCCGACGGATCGTTTCCACTCGGCTGTTTGGTCTGCTTGAAGGGCGGTCCTCACCTACTGATGGATTCAGTGTCAATTTGCCATACGGGCAGCTTACTTCACCTTCTCGAACCTTTTCCACTGGGTTGTGGGCCTCTCGTCTGACCCAAAGCGAGCGCATCTACGACTTCCCCCTCATCGGCAGCGGTATGGGCATTTAGGGTGTGACTTAACTTTATAGGGTGGGCAGTAAGCGGTCTAGCGGTTCGATTACGGGCTCAGTCAAGTAGGGTTTACTGTGGCTGTGCCGCTCAGGTTGGGAGGTCTATGGTGAGAATGGTCCGAAAAGTTTCATCATGCGGGGTTGGTATCGGTTCCGTGGTCTTTGTTCTGGTGTTTGGGCTGTTAGTATGGGTGGTTGTCGGGTCTGGTTGTGGCAGTTGGGATAGGGATGGGGGTCGGGCCGACCAAGCGTCTACTCGGGCCAGTTCAGCCGCTGGGATATCGGGCTCTAGTTCAGGTATGGTCCGGGTACTTATTGGGTTTCGAGCCGTACCGGGCCCGAGCCAAGAAGCGTTTGTGCAGCGGCACGGTGGTCAGGTCCGAGTCCGGTACCATCTGGTGCCGGCCATCGCGGCAACCTTGCCACAGCGGGCCGTCTCGATGTTAGAGGATGACCCCAATGTGGCCTATATCGAGCTGGACGGCCAGGGCCAGCTCCTGGCCGACGAGGTGCCCTGGGGCGTCCAGCAGATAGGGGCCACAGTCGTGCACGAACGTGGCCCCAAGGGGGCTGGCATAAAGGTCGCAGTGATCGATACCGGGATCGACTATCGGCACAACGACCTGAAGGCCAACTATGCCGGGGGGATCGACATCGCCAATAACGATCCGGATCCCATGGATTGGCACGGGCACGGGACCCATTGTGCCGGGATCATTGCCGCCGATGACGATGGGACGGGCATTGTCGGGGTGGCGCCGGACGCCCAGCTCTATGCCCTGAAGGTGTTTGCGGACGGCAGTACCTCCTGCTGGTGGTCGGATGTCATCCTGGCCCTGCAGTGGTGTGTGGATCACCAGATCCACATCGCTTCCATGAGCATTGGGGGGGATGTGGACAGCACCTTGGAGCAAGCCTGTAATGCCGCTTATCAGAAGGGGGTCCTGTTGGTGGCGGCCGCCGGCAACTCCGGCGGTGCGGTCATGGCACCAGCCTGTTACGATTCGGTGATCGCGGTCGGCGCAACGGACAGCAACAATGTCCGGGCCAGTTGGTCCTGTTACGGACCCAGCCTGGAACTGATGGCGCCGGGCCTGAGCATCAAATCGACCCTTCTGAACAACACCTACGGCACCAAGAGCGGGACCTCCATGGCCTGTCCCCATGTGACCGGCTCGGCCGCCCTGGTTTGGTCCGCGAGCCCGACCTGGTCGGCCACTCAGGTACGGCAGCAGTTGGACTCCACGGCCCAGGACCTGGGAACGGCCGGCAAAGATGATTACTACGGCTATGGGTTGGTCCGGGCCGACCTGGCCGTTGGGACAATACCTCCACCACCCCCTCCGCCACCGCCGCCGACGCTGTCCAAAGTGGAGGTGGTTCCGACCAGTGCTTCCATCGAGAAGGGCCAGACCCAGCAGTTCACGGCCACGGCCGTCTACAGTGATGGTTCCAAACAGGATGTCACCGGCCAAGCCGCCTGGAGCAGCAGCGATCCCGCGGTCGCGACCGTTGCGGCCGGCCTGGCCACCGGCGTGGGCGCGGGCAGCGCCACCATTCAGGCTGCTTATGAGGGGAGTGTCGGCCAGGCCAGCCTGACCGTTACGGAACCGGTCAGCAGTAGGATCCAAATCTGGCGGGTGGAATATCTTACAGATCTTGGCCAGCTCCGGGTATTTGTCAACTATCCGGTCCCGAAGGCCGTCTTGCATGTGTATAGTGCAGATGAGTCCCGGAACTACGGGAAAATGGCCTGGGCCGGTGGGGAGTACTATGTCCTCAGCCGCATCAAGGTCCCGGACCCCAACGGCTGGATCAAGGTCGTCGCGGCCAAGACCGGAGAATGGTCCGTGGCGGAGGTCACGTACCGTTAAGGACGCTTTTTGGCGGGCCAGGATTTGGCTCGGCCGTGGCCGATGCGGGTCGATTTGTCTTGTCGAGGAGACGGCCATGAACTTGAGGAACCTTGTCCTGATGTGGGTCCGGCCACGGCCGAGCTCGGGCTCCGCCAAGTTGGGCCCGAGCGTGTCCGAGTCGGGCCAGTGGGTGGTCTGTTATAATCACGAGCCGCCGGAAGTGTTTTCAGTGGAGGCGAGCTTGGCCCGGGACCCGCGTGACGATTGCTGCCCGATCTGCGGTCGGGACGATAACTTGGAGTATCTTCTGACCGATCTGGACCCGGAGCCAGTCCGGGAGCCGTTGCAATTGGACGAGCCGGGTTCGGGTCCAGCTGAATGACGGGTGGCCGGTGGGTGGTCCTGGCCTGGTCCGCTGGTAGAATAAGAGTTAAGGTCTTTCACGCGAAGGGGAGCGAGATCCATGCCGTTCCGGAGCGTACGTCAACGTAACTTCTTGCGATGGAAACATCCTGACCTTTATCGGCGTTGGGCCCGCCGGTACGGGCTTCGGGTCCGACCCAGTCGGCATTCGGGCTCGGCCCGACCGGTTAGGGCTCGTCACCGGTAGTGAAGGTGAGATCCATGGGAGAGCTAGGACAGGTGGAACCCGACCGAACGGACGTGCCAGATTCGTCTGCTGGCAGTGTTGGGAATGGTTCAGGTGTGGCCAGTGCGACTGCGATCCCGCGGTCGGCCTGGCTAGAGGCCCAGTGCTGGGAACGGAACTGGTGGGGGAACTGTGCCAATACCTTTCTGGAAGAGCAATGGCAGGTGAAGCTATTGCCTTATATCGGGCTCCAGCTCCAGCAGGACTGGCAGTTCCAGTATATTGAGCTGGGGGGCCGATCAGTCGTGGACCTGGGTGGTGGCCCGGTCAGCTTATTATTGAAGGCCCGGAACGGGTCACGTTTGACGGTGGTGGACCCCTGTCCGTATCCGGACTGGGTCTATGGTCGGTACGTGTCGGCCGGGATCGAAGTGGTTCGGCAGCAAGCGGAGCTATTCCGGACGGACCGGGTCTATGACGAGGCCTGGCTCTATAACGTGCTGCAGCATACGGAAGACCCGGCGGCAGTCTGTCGTACGGCCCGGTCCGTGGCACGTCTCATACGGGTCGCAGAATGGATCGAGACGGACCCACCCAATGTGGGTCATCCCCATGTCCTGGACCGGGCCCGATTGGACGAATGGCTGGGTGGTACGGGCCAGGTCATTCGACCGGACCGGTCCGGGCTGAAGAACGTTTTGTATTACGGTATCTTCCTGGGCGAGTCCTACAGTGAGCCACTGCTGTGATTCGGGCAGTGTCCAGATGGGGCCGGATTGGGCTAGGGGAAAGGTTGCTAACAGGAGCATGAGGAAGATGGCTGCATTACGTTTGGACCAGCTAGGCATACTGGTTGAGGGCACGTTAAAGATCGAGGCGCGGGTATTGGGCCTGGTTCGGACATTGGACCAGGAGGTCCGGTTCTGGCTGCTGGGCTCTGCCAAATCGTTTATAGGGAGTGAGCCGATCTATGTGGCCAAGGTGCTGGGCCTGCCATGGATCCCGGAGCACGTCACAGTGGGTGGGGGTGTCACCAAGGCCACGATCTCCATCAAGCTGAACGGCCGTATTCGGGTCTTTGGCAGATCGGCCAGCCCGGCACAGATTGTGGACGACAAGACCGGCCCGTAGGTGAGCGGGCAAGGTGGGCCCAGGGCTCGGCCCGTTTTCGGTGAAGCGGGTTTCGGCCCTGGGTCCCTGGTAAGGCCGGTAAGAAATGGTAACCAGGTATGGGCCGAGCACCGAATCAGGACTTCACGTTACAGATCGGTCGGCACGATTGGCATGTGTACCTCTCCGATCTGGACGAACGTGGCTATCTCGATCGGGCCAGCTATGAGATCGGGGTCCGGGCACGGCTCTCGGCCCGTGAGAAGAACATCACGCTGTTCCATGAGCTGCTCCATCTGCTTCTGCCCGAGGCCTGGGGCCGGGACGAGGAGCAGGTGGAACGGCTCGCTCGACGGCTCTACCGGGTGCTGGCCCGGAACGGACTGTATCGCGATCCGTTCCGGGCGGAGCCATGATCGGGCCCGGGCCCGGGCCCGTATGAGCATGAAGGTTTCGACCGGTGCGAGAGCGGTCGGGCTGCGGGGCCAGCCAGTGACGAGACGGGGCTTAGGAAAAAATTGAAGACGCAGTTTCGGTTCCATCTTTTGGGCCTGACCCATCTACCCCAGGCCCGGCGGTACAGCAGCTGTGCCTATACCCAGAAGAACCTAAAGCTGGCGCGGATGTTGATCGAGCTGGGCCACCAAGTGTTCTTCTATGGGAGTGAGGGTTCCGAAGCGTTCGAGTATTGCCGGAACTCGGACCGACTGGTCTTTATTCAGACCCATACGTTAGCGGACATCCGGCGCGACTATGGGGATGGCGATAACCGGTTCGAGCTGGGCTATGATTGGCGGCTGGGGTTCCGGCACGATCTGGAATCGGGCGATAAGCCTTCGACCCAGAAGTTCCGGCAGGCTTGTATCGAGATCATCAAAGCGATCAGCCAGCCCGACGACTTTCTGTTATTGACCATGGGGCTCTGGCACCAACCGATTGCGGACGAGGTGGGGCTTGTGCTCCGGTGCGAGCCGGGGATCGGCTATACCGGTTCTAGCGCCAAGAATTTCCGCGCGTTCGAGTGTGATTGGCTCCGATACTTTGCCTATGGCTCGGAACATCCCTACCGGTGTCATGGGGCCAGCCCCTTGGATCGGGTCATCCCCAACTATTTCGATCCAGACGATTTCAGGTTCCAAGCGGAGAAGGAGCCGTTCCATCTGTTCCTGGGCCGTGTGATTCGGAACAAGGGGATCGAGATCGCGGCCCGGACCTGTTCGCAGCTAGGGATCCCCTTAAAGATCGCGGGCCAGCATGGTCAGGTCCAGCCAGACGGATCGTTACTGGGGCTGGGGGTCCAGGTCCCGCCGGGCAGCTGGGAGTATCTCGGCCCGGTCGGCCCGGACGAACGGCGTGAGCTACTGGCCCGGGCCCAAGCGTTATGGTGCCCCACCTTGTATATTGAGCCGTTTGGTGGGGTCCATATCGAGGCCTTACTGTCCGGGACGCCGGTTATTACGACCGATTGGGGCATCTTTCCAGTCACTGTACCGGACCATCTGGTGGGCCGGATCGGGTTCCGTTGCAATACGGGCCGGGACTATGTCCGAGCGGCCCAGGAGGTGGCCCATTGCGATCCGGTCCTGGCCCGACGTTGGGCCGAACAGTTTCTGATGGATCGGGTCGCCCTGAAGTTCCAGACCTGGTTCGAGGACCTGTACCGGGCGGTGATCCTACAGGAATCGGTCCCGTCCGGCTTTGGGGATTGAGCCGGTTGGGGCTTATTAGGCGGATTGTCCCGCTTTTAGAGGGTTAGGGGAGCGTTAGGGAAAGCGATGCGTCCACCTGGCCAAGAGCCGGTTCCAGAATGGATTCGGGAGGAGCCAGGCCAATCGTCGCCATTCGGGCGGCGCATGGCCGGGCTAGGGACTCGGCTGGCCCAAGAGGTAGTGGCTGCGGGCTATTATGGTGCTCGTGGTCTGGCCATGGCCGGTCGGGCGGTCTGGCCGCATGCAGTTGGGTTTGGCCAGTACCTGGGCCAGATGACGGGCCGGGTGGTGGTCGGGCTAGGCCTGCGTGGGATTGGGCTGGGCAGCTGGCTCTGGAATTGGGGTCGGGGCTCGATCCTACAGGACCGGTTACGGGCCATGACAGGTTTATCCCCGTCGGTATGGGAGGGGCTGTCGGCCATCGATCACGAGATTGAGCGACTATCGCAGCGGGTCGGGTCCGAATCGGTGGACGAGCTCAGGAGAAGGCTCCATGACCGGATCCATGAGCAGTTGGACCAGGGCACGATACGCTTGGGCACACCACAGGCCAATGCGAGGTACCAGGAACTGAACGAGTTCATAGCCCGGGTTGAGCAGCGGCAGGCCGTACTGCAGGAGGCGATCGAGCGGCTGCAAGCGACCCGGGAGGTACTTAATGATGTGGCCAGGCACGGTGCGGCACAGGCTAGCGAGGCCTATTCCCATCCGGCGGCCCAGGAGCTAGCGGCCCAGTGGCATGAGCGTTGGTCCGCGTTACAAGGAGCCGCGGCAGCCCGGCCCGGAGGCAGGCTAGCCCGGCGGTTGCCCCTGTTACGGGCCGAGTCCGATTGGCTGGGTCGGGTCAAACGGGTACAGCTGGCGCCCTGGCTGCAGTGGGGGCTGGGTGCTGCAATTGTAGGTAGACAGGTCGGTGCAGCCTACTTGAATGCCCGGTATCCCGCTGCAGTCGCTATTCCGGAACGGACCCGGAACTTGTCGCGGTACATGGGTCGGACCGGTCGGTTCCAGGTCAATGCGAACGGGGCCTTGGAGGACGAGTATGGTGCGGGTGCCGACCTGGCCCTGGCCCACTATCGGGTGAACGTCGCGGCCCGGCGGGCCCGTTGACCTGGGGGTGCCATGAAGAGCAGGAGGGGAGGAGGCTTGCAGAGAGATGCGATTGCCTGGTCTGAGGCGGGTAGCTGAGGCTCGGACTGGCGCGTTAGGCCATTTCGCAGGTAGCCTAGCGGCGTTCGGTCTGATGGAGATGGGCGTACATAAGCTCCAGGGCGGGTCGGCCCTGGAGGTGTTCTCGCCCGGCTCGTTAGTACGGGTCGCAGGCCAAGCGGCCCTCTGGACGTTTGCACCGACCCTGGCCGGTCTTGCCCAGATCGGGTCGATGGCCGCAGTGGGCTATCAG